>Ga0255055_10001124_pt1 | contig 20148 bp, 19 predicted proteins | sample JV7_2_27_MG_FD_188633 | JGI IMG/M metagenome (GOLD analysis project Ga0255055, IMG submission 188633) | Seawater microbial communities from Jervis Inlet, British Columbia, Canada - JV7_2_27 | ecosystem: Environmental > Aquatic > Marine > Inlet | place: Canada: British Columbia | collected...
CGATGGCAAAATGGTTGAGGATTTGGTCTCGAAGGCATTTGCTAAGTTGAAAAAGTAATCTCAGATGTGTCTCGCAGCGATGGAGTTAGCTCACCGCTGAGACATAATAGCTCAAGGCTCAAGGCTCAAGGCTGAAAGCCGAAAGCCTGATCACTAAGCGTTAATAAATGATTTTTCTTTGAGCTTTGAGCATTCAGCTTTGAGCTTTAATTTATGTGCTCTGCGGTGAAAGAAAAGGAAAAACAAGGAAATCTGACTTATGATAAAGAAACAGGAGGGACCATCTATTGTTAAGCAATCTTAAAATTGCAAAATTTTTGGAAAAAACAGCCGAAGGAACTGCCGTACCGGGTGGTGGAAGTATAGCCGCGCTAAACGCAGCTATATCAGCAGGTCTTTCGGAAATGGTCGCCAATCTGACCATTGGCAAAAAAGGTTACGAAGCCGTACAAAAGGAGATGAAAGAAATCGCAGCAGCGGCATCCAAACTCAGAAAAAAAATGGTAAAAGATATTGATAAGGACGCGACCGCCTACAATGAAGTGATGAACGCTTTTAAAATGCCGCAAAATACAGAAAAACAGCAAGATCGGCGCAACAAAGCCATCCAGGACGGTTTAAAAAATGCATCTTTGGTGCCGTTGAGTGTTGCCAGCGATGCCTTGAGCATCATGGATCTGACCGCAAGGGTGATTCGAAAGGGAAATAAAAATGCCGCCACAGATGGAGCTGTGGCGGCACTGACTGCCAGAGCAGCAATTTTAGGCGCTTTATACAATGTGAAAACAAATTTAAATTTTATAGAAGATCACAAATTCCTAAAAGAGATGACGAAAGAAGTGAAAAGCATGGAAAGTCGCGTCGTGAAGAAGGAGAAAGAGATCCTTTCGCATGTTGACATTTAACCTATCGTAAGGCGAAAGTATGGCGAATTTCAACCACCCAGATACGCTTTTTTTATCAAAGGATTTTGCTCCAAATTTGATGCGGTGTCGTGGAGAACAATCCGGCCGGTTTCTAAAACATAGCCTCGCTTCGCCACGGTTAAGGCTTTTTTGGCATTCTGTTCGACCAAAAGAATCGTCATGCCCTCTGCATTCACTTGTTTAATTAATTCGAAAGCTTTGTCCACGGCGATAGGCATCAATCCCATGGAAATCTCATCAATTAAGAGAAGTTTAGGCTCCCCGATTAGCGCACGCGCAATGGCCAGCATTTGCTGCTCGCCGCCTGAAAGGTGACGGCCAAGCTGATTTTTTCTTTCGATTAAGATCGGAAAAAGCTCAGAGACCCAATCCAGGTTACGATTAAAACGGGCCTTTTCTTTAATAAAATAAGCGCCCATCTGAAGATTCTGGAGAACGGTTAATTCAGGAAATATCTTTCTTCCCTCCGGAACAATCCGAATACCCATTTTGACCCGCTCATGGGAAGATACGTTTTTTAAATTCTGGCCGTCGAACCAGATCTCGCCCTCTATCCGATCTGCCAGGCCCAGTATGGCGCGGATTGTAGAGGACTTGCCGGCACCATTGGCTCCAATGAAGGTCACGAGCTCAGCCTGTCCGACTTCGAAGGAAAGATCCGCAACCGCTCGGTACGCTCCATAGTAAACTGATAGGTTCTCGGCTTTTAGCATGGTCACACCCTTTTAGCTTCCCAAATATGCTTCAATGACTCTGGAATCGCTTTGGACATCTTCGCATGTTCCTTCACAGAGGACTTCCCCAAAATTTAAAACAACTAAGCGGTCACACAATTCCATTACGTACGGGATATTGTGTTCAATTAAAAGAATGCTCAGGCCCTCGGATCTCAGGTTTTTGATGACCTGAAGCAGCGGCGTAATGTCTTCCTGGCTTAAACCGGCAAATGGCTCATCAAGCATCAACAGTTTAGGATGCAGAGCCAGCGCACGTGAAATTTCCATCCGCTTTTGGTGGCCCAGTGGCAGTGTCATCGGTGTTTGGTCGATATATTCCTCAAGTCCGACAAGGTTTAAAAGACGCAAGACTTCTTGGCGATGCTTCTTTAGACCCGTTCCAAACATAATGGGAGACAAGCCCTTTGTGCGATCCTTGCATAAGGAGGCCAGGATATTACGCTCCAGGCTGAGATTCTTAAACGGCTTTACAATCTGAAAGGTTCGGCCAATTCCCAGATGAGCAATGCGGTGTGTGGGCTGTCGCGTAATATCCTTATTTTTCAGCAGGACCCTGCCACTTTCAGGTGGAAAAACACCGCACACACAATTAAATAAGGTGGTTTTTCCCGCTCCGTTGGGTCCGATAAGTCCCAGTATTTCATTATGACCGACATCCAGACTGACGGTCTTCAGAGCTTTTACGCCGCCAAAGGACTTGCTTAGGTCCTCTATCCGAAGAATCGGGGTCATATTTCTTCTCCACCCACTCTATTCCTTTTGGAAAAGGCCGCTCTTAGGTTTTGGCCAAATAGTTTCTTAATGATAAAAGCATTTTCACCGAACAGGCCCTGTGGCTGAAAACGCGTCATGAAAACAATCAAACCACCGTAAAATAGCAGGCGGTAGTTCGCTAGCGGTCGCAGGAGTTCCGGCAGCGCCGCCATCAACAAAGCTCCCAGGATCGGACCCCGGATCGTCCCGATCCCCCCCACAACCATCATGGCCACGATCGTAATTGAGACGGGAAATGTGAAATCGTTTGGCGTAATAAACCGCATGAAATGCGCGTATAGCACCCCCGCCAGCCCCGCAAATGCACAACCCATAGCAAAAGCAATAATTTTGAATTTAGCACAGTTAAGACCCGAGGCCTCAGCCGCATCCTCGTCTTCTCTGATCGTCTCTAATGCAAGACCGATCCAAGATTTGGAGATCAAAAAACAGAAAAATGCCGTAACAACAACGAAAAAGAAAACGAGCATGAGATAGTAAAACTTGCTGATCTTAAGACCAAAAAGCATGGGATATTGGATGCCCATAATGCCATAGGCACCACCGAAAAAATCAGAGTACTCAAAAACTGTTACGATGACGAAATTGATGCCAATGGTCGTTACCGCTAAAAAGTCCCCTTTGATCCGAAGAGAGATAATTCCCACCCCTGCGCCGATAAATCCGGCAATTATCATGGCCGCCGGCAAAGCCAGCCAAAATGAGAAGCCCACCTTAAGAGTCAATAAAGCCGAAGTGTAGGCACCGATGCCGAAAAAGGCGGCATGGCCCAAAGAGACCTGGCCGGCATAACCGGATATAATATTCAGCGATAACGTCAGAATAATATAGATACCCACAAAGGTGCCGATGGTGGTGAGGTAACCCAAACCCATAACTGCTTATACTCCCTTTCCAAAGAGGCCTTGCGGCCGGAAGATCAAGATTAATATCATTGCCGAGAATGCGATCGCATCGCGAGGCATGATGAATCCGAAATAGGCCGACATGATGGTTTCTGCCATACCGATGATTAGGCCGGCAGCGATGGTCCCCGGGATAGAACCCAGTCCTCCCAAAACGACAATAGCGAACATCTTATAAGCCGGCACCGAACCCATGGTCGGCAAAACTGAATTATAGTTGATCGCCGTTAGAACCCCTGCGATTGCTGCAATTGAAGAAGCGATAATGAAGTTAAAATTGATCACCTGCTTGATGTTGACGCCCATGGCTTTGGCGGTGTCCATATCCTGAGCGGTAGCTTGCCAGGCAAGGCCAAGTTTTGTGCGGTTAATCAAAAAGTAAACAGACACCAGACAGGCAGCGGTGCCGATGACAATCAAACATTGATGCGCGGTCACAACGGTGTCAAAAAATATGAGCTTGTCAAACCACAGATCAACTTTAAAGGCGCGGATATACGGCCCTCCCAGGAGCCGAAACAAATCCTCACATAATATAAAAAGACCCACTGAAGCAATGAGGGGGACAATGCGGGCTTCTGTCAAAAGCGGTGTATATAAGAAACGTTGAATCAACCAGCCAAATATACTACAGCCCACGGCGGCCAAAATTAAAGCCAATATCAGGCTTTGCGTGTAGGTGTAAACGAGCAGGCCGAGATAGGCCCCGGATACGAACACCGCTGCGTGAGCGATGTGCAAAATACGCAAAATCCCATACACCATCGTCAACCCCACCGCTATAAGGGCATACAAACTTCCGATAATGATGCCGTTGACGACCTGCTGAAGCATTTGACCTTATCCAAATTCAATCAAGATGGCTATATGGCTGATGCATCCACTCCGAGGAGCTGGATAGGCCCCTCGGAGTGGAGTCAAGTTTTATGGCTGCAATACTTTTTGATCACTGATTACGCCGAAACGTCGGAACTTTCCCCCTTTGACGACCTGAAGTTCCACATCTTTTATAACTTCTCCATTCGGCGTAAACTCCTGAATCTTACCCGTAACGCCCTGCCAGCCCTTCATGGTTCGAAATGCCTGAATGATCTTTTCAGAATCTGTTCCAACCTTCTTGATTGCATCAATAATCATCAATAAGGCATCGTAGGTCGATGCACCGGTCATATCTGGAGCGACCCCATATTTCTTTTCATAGCCATCCAAATATTTTCGGGTAATCGGTACCGTCGAGTCCCGATCCAGGTTGGTGGTAATAACAATTCCTTCGGCGGCCTTACCCGCCACTTCCAAAAAACCGATGGTGCTATCCAGGCCTTCAGATCCCATCTGTTTGGCTTTAATACCCAGGTCAGCAGCCTGCTTGAGAATAAGAGCGCCGTCGTGTGGGTAAGCGGTATTGTAAATGAGATCGGGGTTGAGTTTTTTTATTTTTGTCAGGACAGGCGAGAACTCCTTTTCCCCCATTTTGAACTTATCGGCCGAAACGATTTTAAGGCCCAATTTTTCAGCATACATTCGAAAGCCTTTTGCCAGAGACTGACCAAAGTCGTTGTCCTGAATCAGCATGGAGACCGTCTTGACTCCCATCAGCTTGGCTGCGGCCATGCCACCGGCCTTGCCCTGAACGTGACCTAAAATGGTAACCCTAAAAACATAGGGTCCACCGGCAGTTACGGCCGGGTGAACAGCATAGCCCACAGAAAAAGGCACCTTATTCTCTTGGAATACTTGAGCGGCGGCCCGACTTGTAAATGAGTAAGAGCCTGAGACGCCAGCAACAACCTTGTCGCCCTCGATCATCTTATGGGCAACGATTACCGCCTGCTTGGCATCAAACTGGTCATCGTATACAATCAGTTTGATCTTGTTCCCATTAATACCGCCGGCGGCATTAATATTCTCGACCAGCATCTCACAGGACTGCTTAACAGACAGACCATCTGCGGCGGCTGGTCCGGTCAATGGCGCCATGAGACCGATTTTAATCGGTTCAGCCAGTACCGCATGGCCGTAAGCCATAATAATGACCATTGCCAAAGCCATGATTGATGCTCCCGCCCAACCTTTCTTGATGATAGCGAAAACCTTCATTTTTTGTCCCTCCTTTAGTTTTTAGGACCCATATTGGTCCTCAAATTACCATCTGATTTGGCCTCTTAAGTTTTAAATATTTTTTGAAATACATAATTTGAGAAGTATTTGCAACACGTACCTTTTACTGACTTTAGAATTTCGCCGGTTCGCATAAGCATGACAATTGCTTCAATGTCCGGTGACAATTCGCGGTCTGATTCTAAGGGGGAAACTTTTTGGCGAATAATCTTATAAGCCGGTGAGGTGCCCTTGCCCAGTTTTTCAGGGCCGCCAGGCCTCAGGTAGATCGCCTGAGCAGCGGTCAAAAATTCAATGGCAATGATATGGCGCACATTATCAATAATTTCTAAAGCGTGACGCGCGGCATTTGCTCCCATGCTCACGTGATCTTCCTGATTTGCACTGGAAGGAATCGAGTCCACACTATCGGGATGGGCCAGGGTTTTACTATCGGATACCAGCGCGGCTGCGGTGTACTGCGGCATCATCAGACCGGTGTTGAGACCGGGCAATTTGACTAACATCGACGGCAGACCATTGTTGAGTTCGGGGCTCAGCATACGGAAAATTCTGCGCTCGGCGATGCTACCCACTTCCGCCAGGCTAATGCCGAGGAAATCAAGCCACATCGCCGGACCCTGACCGTGAAAATTACCACCGGATACCGATATGTAAGAAGCTTTGTCGGCAGGATCCTGAAAAATCAAAGGATTATCGGTAGCCCCATTGAGCACCCGTTCGAAGTTTGAGCGCACAAATGACAATACATGCCGCACGGGCCCCAGTACCTGAGGGATGCAGCGCAAGCTGTAAGCATCCTGAATCCGCTCCGGTGATGAATCAATCAAACTGCTGCCCTGGATCAATTTCCTGATATTAGCGGCCGTTTCGCTTTGACCCATCATGCAGTTGACTTCATTTAAACCGGGATGCAGCGCAGCCGATAATGCGGTTAACCCTTCCAGGCTCATGGCAGCGGCTATTTCGGCATGCGCTAACAAACTTTCGGCTTCAAAAATCTCCAAGACTCCTGCAGCCACCATCAAGGTGGTACCATTGGTCAAAGCCAGACCTTCTTTGGCCTGCGGCACCAGGCGGGGGATGCCTGCGCGCTCCATAGCCTCGGCCCCGCTAAGACGCTCGCCGTCAAACCATGCTTCGCCGCTATAGCCTTGGCCTTCGGTATCGGCATCCCGGGTCAAAACAATAGCCAAATGGGCCAGGGGCGCCAGGTCACCGCTGGCACCCAAAGAGCCCTTCCAGGGGATCACCGGTGTAACACCAGCGTTAAGCATATCAATAAACGTCTGCACGACCACCGGTCTGATGCCCGAATGGCCTTTGGTCAGCGTATTGGCGCGGATAATCATCATCGCTCTGACCATCTCCCTGGAAAGTGGTGGCCCAACGCCTGTTAGACATGCTAGAATCACATTACGCGATAGTTCACTGGCCTGTTCGGCTCGAATACTGGTGGTGGCCAAAGGGCCAAAACCGGTATTGATACCATAGATCATTTTTTCTTTACGAATCGAATCTTCAACCCATGCCTGACTTTCTTGCATGCGCTGCTGTACAGCATCAGAAAGTGGCGCTACCGCCTCGTTGCGGCAGGCAACGTTTACAACTTCATCAATGGTTAATGACTCGCCAGTAAGATTAATCATGAGCTGCTTGGTTTTTAATTTAGCTGAAAATTAAATTTTTAAAAATTAAGTCCCCTAACGAATTATTCTTGACGCTCGAAACAGATTTGGCCCCGCTTTATTACGGTCTCAGTGGCGTTGTTTCCTAAACGATAGATGAGATCCTCGAAAGTCGGGATGTCCCATATCTGGATATCTGCAAGTTTACCTGCCTCAAGCGTGCCTCTATCGTTATCAAGTTCGATCGCCCTGGCCGCCCCATATGTTGAGGCCAGAAGTGCTTCTTCGGGTGACAGCTTATATAGCCGACACGCCAGCATCATGACAAATTGCATCGACTCCGTCCAGCAACCGGGACAGATGTCCGTGGCCAATGCCAGGGTTAATCCTTCTTCGATTATGGCTCTGGCATCAAACGGCCGCGGATGGGCGACAGCAAAGTCTAAAGCCGGCATGATGACCGCAACTGTTCCGGCCTCGGCCAATTTGGCCATCTCTTCACGCCTGGTATAATTGAGATGATCGGCGGACACGGCCTGCAAGTCGGCTGCCAAACTTGAACCGCCGATGTTGGCATAGGCATCGACGTGAATCTTGGGTTTGAGTCCTGAAGCTAACCCGGCTTCCAATATGCGACGGGATTCATCGACGTTATAAACCCCCTGGTCGCAATAGACGTCACAGTAGGCAGCCAGGCCTTGCTCTGCGACCGCGGGAATCTGCTCTTGAATTACCTCTTCAACATAGCGTTCCCGTGGAACATCCAGGGGAAACTCATGGGCTCCCAGGAAGGTACTGATAATGTCCACGGGCTGAAGGTCCTGCAGGCGCCTGTTCACCTCAAGCTGCTTGATTTCATGCTCAAGACTCAGACCGTAACCGCTCTTGCTCTCTACTGTAGTAGTGCCCGCGGCAAGCATCCGCTGCAGGCGGTCAATGGCAGTCACGCTAAGTGTTTCAAGACTTTCTCTGCGGGTCATCTCTACGGTGGCTAAAATCCCTGTTGGAATTCCCATGGCCTTTATTTCAGCGGCAGTATGCGTCATGCGGGCGGCAAATTCACGCGCCCGGGAGCCTCCGAAAATCAGGTGTGTATGACAATCCACAAAACCGGGGGCGACGATTTTGCCGGTGGCATCTATAATCTGAGCCGAAGTCACATCTGCTTGCGCGCTGACATCGCTTGCCGACCCCACCGCCGCAATGCGCTCACCTGCTATAGCCACAGCTCCATTCTTGATTCTGCCGATCAGATCGTCAGTTTGAGGCACACAGGTTAAAACCTCGCTGGCCCCGGTAATAAGCACATCAACGCGTTGTTTCATAGCCTTATTTTTTTTTGGTATGGGGTCCTAAACGATCTGTCGCAGTGTCTTCAGGTCCAAACGTGGCCTGGGGGCTCCACCATAAAGGCACTCTGATACTCTCTTTAGTCAGCCTGCCTTTGCCATCGGCAACAGCACGGGCCGTATCATAACCTGCCTGGGCGTGACGTACAACGCCGATACCCGAATCGGTAGTCATAGAGCATTCCAATCTGATGTCGGATTCCTCGGTACCATCAGCAATCATGGTGACACCGGTGTGTACCGCTTCACCCATAGAGTAATTGGCCTGAATCGCCACCAAATCGGCCATGGCCGCTGTATTGAGAAGGGCGTTCAAATAAGGCCAGTCTGATATCAGATCGCTGCCGTCCTTCATCTTCTCTGATTCAAAAGTTGGGTTAACGATCGAGCCGGAGTCTAAATTGTCTCGCGAGAAAGCAACCGGTCCCGTCACTTTGCCAAGCTTGATCAGTTCATTTACCTTGAGAGCGAACTCCTTTCTCTCACCGAAGCCCAGATAACATACGCGTGCCGGCAAGGCTTCAATGGGCAAATGTTCTCGGGCCAGATTTATCCACTTAACCGTAACCGTATCATGGGGGAACAAACCAATAATCAAATCATCCAGTGCAGCCAGGTCCGAGGCCTCTCCGGACATACATGTCCAGCGGAAAGGCCCGCGTCCCTCGCAAAACAAAGGTCGGATGTAAGCGGCTACAAAGCCGGGGATGGACATTGCTTCTTCTTCCGGCATCCCTGCGTCACGGCATTCCTTACGGATGGAAGTGCCATATTCAAACACCTGAACGCCTTTATCCTGGAAACCGATCATGGCACGAAGTTGTTTGACCATGGATTGTCTGGCCTTATCTAAATAAGTCAGTCGGTCGGCGGCACGCAATTCCCTGGCTTCTTCGACGCTGTAGCCCTCGGGGATGTAGGAAAGAGGATCGTGACAGGGACACATTTCTGTGACGATGTCGGGCAAAAAGCCTTTTTCAAGAGCTTCTGGAAAAAGCGTGGCCGCATTACCCGCCAGGCCGATACCCAAAGGTTTATTGGCCGCAGCAGCTTCTTTGGCGATTTTGATGGCTTCATCCAGGCTCTGAGCCTCGACGTCGCAAAACTTGAGCTCCATCCTTTTCTTGATGATGGCCGGATTTGCATCCACGTCGATGCAGACTCCGCCATACATGGTCATGGCTCGGGGCTGGTTTGCACCCATGCCCCCCAGTCCGGCAGTGAGCAAAATCTTTCCGACCAATGAGCCTTCGAAGTGCTGTTCTGCAATGGCACCCAGGGTCTCAAAAGTGCCCTGGATAACGCCCTGTGTGCCGATATATTCCCAGGGTCCAGCGGTATACTGAGCAAACATCGTCAGGTTTTTGTCCTGAAGATCATAAAAAATGGGCCACGTCGCTTTCATGATATTGGTGTTGGCCATCACAACCCTGGGGGCAAAGCGATGGGTCTTGAAAACAGCCACCGGCATACCCGACTGAACAGCCAACGTCTCGGTGTCCTCAAGGCTTTTGAGTGCGTCAACGATGGCATGATAAGACTCCCAATTGCGGGCGCATTTGCCGATACCGCCATAGATGACAAGTCGTTCCGGGGTTTCGGCGTTTTCCATGTTATTTTCAAGCATACGCAGCAAAACTTCTTGTCGCCAACCCTTACAGCGCAAAGTTGATCCCCGCTGCGCCTTGACGGAATATAAAATTTCGGGATTCATTCTATTCCTCCTTTTTCTAACAATCTTATCAAGACTCAAACAGTTCAGTCCAGCGTATCCAATATGCTGTTCTCTATAATTTGAGACATGGAGAACTCGTGCACCTGTAAATAGTGCTTTAGCGGCTCTTCTAATGCTCCCAACGGCACCGGCCCGATGAGTTCCGAACCTGCCACGTTGACGCCATATCGGCGCGCTTCAGATCGTATGGTTTCCAGCACACGGGGTATCGGTGTTTTGAGATAGTTGGTGAGGTTCATTGAGACTTGAACCATGCCCTGGTCTTCAATCGTCAGTCCGATAGCCCGAACATATCGAAACCCGCCATTTATATGGCGAACGGCTTTAGCAATATTCTTAGCAATAGAGATATCATTGGTTCGCAGATTGACATTAAGTGCGATCAGTGGAAAGCGAGCTCCTGTAACTGTTGCTCCTGATCTGGAATTAAACTGTGCCGGACCCTCGTCTGGAGTCCACCGGGGGTCTTTGAGTTTTTCCTCGAGTCCTTCATATTCTCCTTTACGGATACGGGTTAAAAGAATCCTTTCGGTGCGTGTCGCGGCGTCCTCGTAGTAAAAGACCGGCACACCCAAACCCCCAAGGTATTTACCCAATTGTTTAGAAATCTTGACAGCTTCCTCAGTTTTGACTCCCCTCACGGGAATGAATGGAACCACATCCACAGCACCCATGCGTGGATGAGAACCATGGTGCTTGGACATGTCGATTAATTCGATCGCTTTTGCAGCCATGGCCTTAGAGGCGTTGAGTACGGCTTCAGGCTCGCCCAAATAGGTCAAAACAGAGCGATTGTGATCGGAGTCGGATGAATGATCGATGACCGAAGCCCCCTTGACCGATCGAATCTCATCAATAACCTGTTCGACCAGATTCAAGTCCTTGCCTTCACTGATATTCGGCACACACATTAAGATATTCATAAGAAATACTCCTTACCTGCTTCTAAAGCCCCTGGCTCGACCTGGGAAGGACAACGCCCTTTCAGTCCGGCACACTCAACTCGTCAACTTGCCTGGCGATATCAGCTGCCTGGGACTTATTTTTGAGACTGGGCAAATTTATTTTCACATTGGCCAGGCAACCCAAAAGACCGGCTTTGGCTATATGGCCGGCGCATTCAAGGTCTGAGGCCGTGTTGGGATTCATATTTCCCTCTAATTTTTGTTTCAGAACCAGGACGTTTCGACAATTTTCGGCATTGACAAGCGGGGTGCGCGTGGCTTTGAGCATGGCTTCATCAATGGCTTGCCGCCTGACGGTCTGCTGTTCTTCCGTCTCCTTCGGCATCTTGAAGCTGGCCATAACATGCTCAAACGCTTCAGAATCCTTGCGGCTGCCCGTGAACAATTCGGTAGCTAACCGCTCAGCTTCGGAGATTAAGGTCTTGTAAAAGGATGCGGCTTGCGACCCTTCCCGACCGATGGACAAACGCGCCACCATGGCCACCAGGGCCGCAGCCATGGCCCCGGCCACTGCCGAGGCAGTGCCCCCTCCGGTAGAATTATCATTGGGATCAAGTACCTTTAAAAAAGAAGCAACATTAGGGTTCATTCGGCTATTCGATAAAAGGGATTGACAATTAAAGAAAATATGTTTAAACATGTCTATACAAGTTTATCAACCTTTGTCAAGGAAAAATGGAGCAACCAATGAAAAAAAAGAGTTCGAATAAGACGAACTCGATAAAATTTAAAAATCTGATGCCCGCCCCTATCCGGCTCGATAAAAACGGTTTCAAAACGGTCGGCTCTGCGGAGCCATTCGGTGCGCCTTACCAAAAAATTAAGAAATACATCATCGCACGGATCGAAGCAGGGGAATGGATGCCTGAGACACGCATCCCATCCGAAAACCATATTGCCAACACTTTTGGTGTTTCCCGCGGTACTGCTAATCGCGCTCTACGGGAACTGACATCGGAAGGGTATTTGGTAAGTCTCCAAGGGATCGGTAGATTTGTCGCTAAAACCAAACAACACTCACCTCTTTTAGAGGTAAAACCCATTTCCCAGGAGATCGCCGCGCGTGGTGAAACCCACAGCGCTAAAGTGCATTTGCTCGCTCAGGAGTCGGCAACTTCCGAACTGGCCATGACCCTGGGCCTGAATGTAGCTTCGCCTGTCTACCGATCGATCATCGTCCACAGTGCCAATGGCCGACCCGTCCAACTGGCCGACAGATACGTCAACCCACTCTTTGCGCCGGACTACCTTGACCAGGATTTTACGCTCATAACACCCAGTGAATACCTGTTTCAACTGGGGCCCCTGACTGAGGTTGAACACATCATAGAGGCAGTATCACCTGACAGCCGCACCCAAAAATTACTCGAAATTAGCGCCACAGAACTCTGCCTTTTGATCCATAGAAGAACTTGGTCTAATGCGATTGTCGTCACCAAAGTCAACCTTCTCTATCCCGGATCTGGATTTCGACTAGGTGGCCGTTTTAAGCCAATGTCCCCGGCTAAACTGATAGCAGCCTGATTATTTTATTCCACCGGAACCGATCTTTCAACTAAAGAATGACCCGGTTTGTGCCGATTATCACCTTATGATAATCGTTCCGGTAACCGGTAAAATCAGCCGCCGCAATCTGCCCCTGGTCACCATCGGTCTCATCCTGATTAACTGTCTGGTATATTTTATCTTTCAACTGAATGATGACCGGCGGAGTCATGAAGCCATCACGTTTTATTTTACATCCGGGCTGTCAGAAATCGAAATGTCCCGTTTTATTGAATACCGCAACCCTGCCTCTGAAGCGAATTCCGAACCGCAGGATTTAGACAAGCTAAGTGATGAAGAGTTGTGGAGCCTCTTTCTTTCAATAAGGGGCGATACCGAATTTATTGAAAAACTTCGTAGTGAACAGATTATAACACCGCAAGACTCAGAGTATTCAGCATGGAGCCAGTTAAGAAATGAATATGAATATCTGGAGTCAAAGATTACATCTGCCAACTACGGATTAACCCCGGCCGAAGCAAAACCCTTGACCTTTTTCACCTATATGTTCTTACACGGGGGCTTTCAGCATCTGCTGGGGAATATGGTTTTTTTATGGCTGGTCGGCTGCATGATTGAAATGGGCAGCGGCAGGATCTTTTGCGGCGTCACTTATGTTCTAACCGGCCTCGGCGCAGCAATTTTATACTGGCTGATGAACCCCAACAGCAGCATCTATCTGGTCGGTGCTTCCGGATCGATTGCCGGATTGATGGGCGCATTCTGCGTGTTGTACGGCAGAAAAAAGATTAAATTTTTTTATTCATTGGGATTTTACTTTAATTATTTCAGAGCCCCGGCCATAATTATCCTGCCGGTCTGGATCGCCAAAGAAATCTACTTCCTCTATACCGACGACATCGGCAATGTGGCGTATGAGGCCCACCTGGGCGGATTGATTTCCGGGGCGGTGCTCGGTTTGATCGGTTTTGTTCTGTTTCGAAATATGATTGCGGATATGCTGCAGACGGATGAACAGGTAGATGAAATTTCTCCGCTGATTGAAAAGGCGTTGGAACGTGTCAGCCAGCTTGATATGGAGGCCGGCAGTCGTCTACTTGAACAGGTGCTGACAAAAGATCCCGGACATATCGGGGCCATGACCCATCTGTTTAACATTCATAAAAACAGCCCCCAGGATCCACGATTCCATGAAATTGCCCGACAATTGCTAAATCGCCTGACCATCGATAGCACCCAACACAAACAGGCCGGCCGGATTTTCGAACAATACACCCAACTGACGAGTCGTCCCTGTCTTTCGTCCGATCTGTATTTACGGATGATTTCGGTTTTATCCGGTTTGGGATATCCGGAAAAGGCCGAACGCATCATGGCCATGTTTTTAAGACAAAAACCGAATTTGCCGGGTATACCGCAAGCCCTTTTAAAGCTGGCGGACGGATTTCGCCAGAAGGGAATTATGACAAAGTATCAAAGATGCTTAATTTTGATCGGAAAAAAATACCCCGATTCTGCGGAAGATCAAATCGCCCGTAAACATCTTCAAAAACCAGCCCAAGCACCCGGCGCGCCGGCCTGAGGTATAAATTCGAAATTAAGCGGCTATTTTTTATCTTTCAATAAGGTATCGAGATTGGCGAAGGGTTTATGGATGGCAGTTGGTTCCTGCTCGCCGTCCGGCGTCAGCTCTTCATACCCATCCTGATCCAGATATCGCGAGTGCTCATTGTCATGGCAGTAAAGACACAGCAGTTCCCAGTTGCTCCCATCGGGCGGATTGTAATCGTGGTTGTGGTCTTTGTGATGGACCGTGAGCTCACGAAGTTTCTTGCCTTGGAATTCGCGCCCGCAGCGCGCACATATCCAGGGATAAATCTTGAGCGCTTGCTCCCGATAACCCTGCTCTCGCTTCTGGAGGCTACGCCGGGCCTCATCGACAATCCGGTCCATTTTGTCTTTTTCTAATTTTGTTTTCTTCGATGGCATGGGTAAACGAATCGGTGGTGTATATTTAAACAGTAGATCATACCGTATGCGTTATCAAGTGTGAAATCTACGGCATAACATCCCGGTTAAGATGCGTGCCCGATGCGCTTCATTTTAAGTTTTCACGCGATGGAAAAATTTGACTTCGAATGGCTCAGGTCCCGCGCTTGCCAGGGAGGGCTCGTTGCAGACTGATATCGATTATCCAATATTCGCCAGAAAATTTTCCACGTGAGGAATGATCTCATGATCCGGGTATTTCTTTTTTACCCCGGTAAGGATTTTTCTGGCGTTGTCGGGGCTCATTAAACGGTCCTGGAATATTTGGGCCACACGGAAAAAGGCTTTGGGTACCAGCTTATGCTCCGGATACTCTTTTACCATGCGGTTGTAAGTGGCGATGGCCTCTTTGGGTTTTCCCATTTCGCTCATCCATCCCGCCAGCCTGAACAACGCATTGGCGTCCGGCAGAAAGTCCGGTTTAATTTTTTTACATTCAACATAGATCTTCAACGCTTTGGTTTTGTTGTTTTGGACCGCTAATAATTCCAGAAAATTTTCGGCATGCTTCAGCATTTCAGGGATTTTTTTCTTCATTTTCAACAGAGTGTAATACCGCTCGGCAAGATTAACACCTCGTATGCCGGTCACCGCTGTCATCCTTATGATCAGCGCTATGGCCGCATCCAATTTGCCTTCCTGAATCAACGGGTTAACGGCATTCAACACCTGTGCATCCGGATCAACCTGCTGCGGCCCGATGGCTTCCTCAGTGGGGTCCCGGAAATCATCCTGATCCACCTGATAACCCACCTCTTCATGATACTGCAAAATGACGTAACCCAATAAATGATAGGTAACTATCGTATAGAAACCCTGCGCAAAGGTCATCATGGGCACCTGCAGCGCTTCCGGAAAGTGCTTGATAATATAGTGGCCCAAAACAGTGGGCGCACTGCCTAAAATCGAAAAGAAAACGTATACCAGCAGATAGGCCCCGCCGATTCGAATAGCGATGCTGCCAACGGCAACGGGATTTAGCGCGTTTAACAGGCCTCCGCTGCTAACCAGAATAATAATCATCGAAGGAATCAACAACCCGATAAAATACAGGTATGGATAGGCAATGAATGGGCCCGATGTGGCAAGGAGAAACCCAAACACAAAGTAGATCAGAATAAACATGACACCCTGTTTTAGAACAGGACCGATGTCTGAAAAAACGGTTTCGGCATTGACTTTGGGCGGCTTAAGGTTACCGCTGGCGGTTGCCTTGAGGGATTCGAATGAATACTTGAGGATCATCATCCCCAATAATCCGCGAACCACCAGGGAGAAGATACCGGGATTTGGGAAAAAGGCGCTGATCGCTGCAATAATGGTCACCAACACCAGGGGCCGCGGGTAAAATCCGTACGCGAAAATTTTGGGCAAGCGCTTCCAGAAAGGGTCGATCAAATTGCCGACACCGATCCATTCGGCCGGAAGATAGCACTTCGGACACAGATGGAGCTTCTGGCCCTTGGCATAACCTTCTTGATCACGTTGGGTAACACATGCGGGACATAAATTGACCCCGCATTTTTCACAGTTCCAGTGCGCAGGTTTGGTTGGATGATAGTCACAAAAGATTTTCATCAATGCCTCTTTTCGCCCGCTTTCGGACATATTCCATTAAATATCAGTTCCTTATAGAAAAAATAGAAATTCCTTATCGAACATTTCGGAACCCATATTTCTAAGTATTTTTAATATTTATCGGGAAATAAGGGGGAAACTTAATAAAAAAAAGAGGCTGATGGCAGGAAGGTCAGATGAGAGTTTGCAACCTTATTCTTTTTTTATAAAAATCTGCAAATAATTATGAGTCCCAACTTCCGTAAACCGTTCTTGTTTGAATCCGTATGCCGAAACAATTTTATCGACTTCTTGCGGTGATAGCCGAATGGGCTTCGGTGGTCCCGGCGGTCCGTCTGTTTTTTTAAACTCTACAATTGATAGCATGGCTTCCGGTTTCATGACCCTTACAATTTCTTGCATCACTCCCCGGTCGACTTGATCTCCTACAAAATCATGCAGCACCGTGGCCATCAGGCAAACATCTACCGACTGATTCTCAACGGGAATGCTTTGGCTGGCATCGCTGACAAAAGACGTAATGTTCTGAATGTCTTTTAAGGCCGCCTCTTTTTTTAAACTGGAAACACCCTCCTCCCACAAATCAACAGCATACACCAGACCGTTGCGACCGATGATTTCTGAAACTGCCAGCGCATAGCGCCCCCAGCCGCAGGCGACATCTAAAAATGTAATTCCTTTTTTTAACTTTAGCTCACGAAAACATTTGGCTGAGTCAATTAGCTCAAAACTACTTTTGCCGGCCCCCGTCGGTTTGGTTTCATGATGTTTCGTCATTGTCATTCCCCTGATCGATCAACCGAACGTTAACTTTTAGTGTCTTAATTGTGAATTCTTTGCATTTTGTGTAAAAACATTTTCGCCACCAAGACACCAAAACACAAAGTTTAATTTTTACAAACAGTTTTGCTTTGTGTCTTTGTGCCTTGGTGGCCATTTTCCCGGTTTATCCGGGTTAGGTAAAGGAAAAAATAAAGATACGGTCGTTCCCTCTTCTGGCCTGCTTTGCACCTCAATTTTACCGTCATGGGCTTCCATGATGGTCTTGCATAAGCTCAAGCCCAACCCATAGCCGCCGGTATCCTTGGAGCGGGACTTATCCACACGATAAAACGGCTCGAAAATATGAGACAACTCCTCTTCAGGGATTCCAATCCCCTTATCCGTAATCCGGATGACGGCATAGGATTCCTGTCTTTTGCAGGAAACCTGGATCGGCTCACTTTCAGGTTGAGAATATTTTACGGCATTGTTCAATACATTCTCGAAAACCGTTTTAATCTGTTCAGGATCCACCTCTGCTTTCACCTCCAGGAGAAGATCAATACCCTCAACCCCGGGTGGCTGGTTTTCAAATGCCGTTAATGTCTGTTTTAAAAGATCAGCCAGGTTGGTGGGCTGTTTCTTCATATTTTCATATTTATGATGCCGTCGGGCCGTTTCCAGAATTTCGCTTACCATTTTTTCCATTTCTTCGATGTCGGCCTGAAGGCTTTGTTTGGCCTGGCTGTCTTCTAAAAATTCGAGCGCGACTTTCATTCGCGTAACCGGCGTTCGCAGCTCATGGCTGACATCTAAAAGCAGCTGCTCTTTGGTGTGCAGCATATCCCGAATCCGATCGGTCATGTTATTAAATGCAGCCGCCAGATCCCGGAGCTCATCTGACCTTTTCAGCGGCACCCGGTGTTTCAAATTCCCCCGACTGACTTCCTGAACACCGGTATTTAACCATTTCACCGGTCGCAAAATGTATCGAATCGCAAAAAATGCAGCAGCCAAAATTACCGTTAAAAGGACAAACATGATGACAACCAGCCGCTTGCGCTCACTGTCGACCGGCAAGTTTCGAGACAGGCCGAAAATAAAGCGGCCCGGTTCTGTGTCGACCGCAATAACGTGTCGACCGCGATACTTTCCAAGGCGAACATCGGGGTTTTGGCGCCACAGGACAAATCGACCCTTGAAAACCGTTGGCAGATCATCGGATGTGGACCAGCTAAGATCCGGACTTTCGTAACGAATTTCCAGGAAGGACTGGCGGGCAATTTCTCGAGCGCGGTCCAGGTTTGGGGGCTTGCCCATATCGGCAATCAGATAATTGAGGTATTGGACAACATTTTTATGAAACGGGCCGCCGGACAGGTTGCGATAGTGCCAGAAAAATCCGCCCACCACCAGGTTAATGCAGAGGCCGGTGAGGATGATAACCACCAGAAGCTTGGTGAATACCGAACGTATGATTCTGTTAAAAAAATTAATCCGCATGTTTAGGTAGGTAACAACAATTTTTTAAGCATTTTGTGGTAAAATATTTTTAGCGGCATTTTTCCCGATCACCAAATGATTGACTATTTTCAATCTTACCTTTAATCTGTCCGATCCGCGATAAACACATATCCGGTTCCCCAAACCGTTTTAATAAATCCAGGAGATTTGGGATTATCTTTAAGCTTTTGACGCAAGCGGCTGACGGCGATGTCAACGGAGCGATTGAAGGCATCACAGTCCATACCTCGCAGTTCCTGCAGAATCTGGTCACGATTCAAAACTTTCCCGGCATTTCTGGCCAGCAATGCCAAGGCAGCAAACTCATTGGTTGTCAGGTCAACGGGATTACCATCCAGCAGGGCAATGCGTTTATCCAGATCGATGGTCAGCCGGTCAAACGTCAGGGTCTGATTATCGCTGAGTTGCTGTGTGCGGCGCAAAACAGATTGAATCCGAGCCACCAGTTCACGAGGTTCAAAGGGCTTTGCCAGGTAATCATCAGCCCCGAGCTCCAGCCCAACCACCTTATCCGTGACTTCCCCCCTGGCGGTCAGCATGATAATCGGAATGTTGCTGGTCTGGCGAATCGCTCTGCAGACTTCAAAACCGTCCATATCCGGCAGCATGATGTCCAGAATCACCAGATCGGGCGACGCCTGCTTTAATTTTTTCAAGCCTCGGGCCGGATGGGTTTCCGCGAGGACCTCAAAACCAAAGTCCTTTAAAAAATCTTTGAGCAGCTGATTCAGCTTGGCGTCATCATCGATGATAAGGATGGCAGGGGTCATATGATTTTGGATTTTAGAATTTAGATTTGATTATCTCGTAAAAAGTCTGAAATTCCTTTAAAGTGTCATTCCGGCGAAGGCCGGAATCCAGTGATTTCAGTATGTTCTGGATGCCGGATCAGGTCCGGCATGACGAATTCGGACTTTTTACGAGTTCATCAGATTTTAAAAAAGAATGCAAGGCGGCCCTACACAAAAAATTGCAAATGGCCTAAATAGTTCTATAAAAGCTGGAGTGATGGAGTATTGGAGTAATTAGTTATCAAGGGATTTATTCTATTCTAATTCTTATCCAACACTCCAGATCTCCAGTACTCCAATACTCCATTTGCGAATTGGCTGTCTATTTCATATTAGCAGGAAATTTATTCCCATCTACGCTGATGTTTCTTACGGAAATACTCCAGCTTGGCCACAAGTTTTTCTCTCTGCTCCGGTGTCAGGGTGCTGTGAAACTCAGCCAGGCGCACCACCGCCAGATCTATAATTTCATCCATTTGCGACCGCTTCTGAGAAATAAGTTCTTTTATGCGTTGCTGGTCAATTTGTTCTTTGCGCAGCTCCGCCATAAACTCATCATGCATGGCCTCTTTCTCGGCATGCATTTCTTTGGCTTTGGCCATAAACTCTTCTTTGATCCCATCGAGCTGCTCCCTTTGTGGGTCGGTCAGGTCAAGCGTTTCCGAAATATAGTCGACCATAAACTCCACTTTGCCCTGATGAGAGTCAGATCGACATCCTGTAAAAACCAAAGCTGCTGAAATAAGAACACAAATTGTTGCAATTGTTAAACCTTTTTTTAGCATGATTCCTCCTTTGTTG
>Ga0255055_10001125_pt1 | contig 20147 bp, 28 predicted proteins | sample JV7_2_27_MG_FD_188633 | JGI IMG/M metagenome (GOLD analysis project Ga0255055, IMG submission 188633) | Seawater microbial communities from Jervis Inlet, British Columbia, Canada - JV7_2_27 | ecosystem: Environmental > Aquatic > Marine > Inlet | place: Canada: British Columbia | collected...
GGGGGGTTGCTAGTCAGATTCGCGTAGTTAGCTTAGGATTCTCCTAAGCATGCCAAGCGATAGCAAAGAAAGCGAGCGGGTCGAGCAGCTCGCTCGGACCCAGAAGATCCTGGAGCGGGACCTCCGGCAGTTGCGGCGCGAGCTGGCGGCGCACGGCCTCAAGATCCCCGAGCCCAACCCGTCAGGCCGGACCAAGCTCTCCCCCGAAGCCCGCATGGCCCTCTTGCGGCGAGCTGCTGCCAAAGCCCGCGCCGCAAAGAAGGTCGGGCCCGGCGTCGGAGAGGTAAACGACGACCGCACGGCCGCCCGGTTGCGTCAGGAGGCCCTGGACCTTCTTGCCGAGGCCGGGGATGACGCAGACGACTCTGGCCTGGAAGGCGACGAGGAGGATTGAGCGCTATGGACCCCTTCTACCTGTGGTGGGTGGCCGAGGTCGGCCGGCCTCCGATCCTTGGCGAGAGCGAGGCCTTTCGCCTGTCTCGTGCCGCCTGGGCCGCCCGAGGACGGCTCCTCGTCGCCCAGGGCGGCTCCAGGAAGCTGACTCGTCCCCGTCGCCCTGAGCGACGCACGGAGGCGGTGGGCGTCGATGGCTGACCTGCTCCCCGCCCTCACCATTCACCAGCCCTGGGCTTGGTGCATCGCGCACAGCACGAAGCGGATCGAGAACCGGACATGGGCGCCGCCCCAGTCGGTCTTCGGGAAGTTCATTGCTATCCACGCTGGCGCCGTGCCCCGCACCAAGAAGGCGCACGGCGAGATCATGGAACTCGCGGAGCAGCTGGAGGCGCCCCCAGGCTCCCTCGAGTTCGGGGCCGTAGTCGCCATCGCCAAGGTGGTGCGCGTGATCGAGGAGGAGCCGTTCGTCCAGTCGCCGCACTACCTGTGGTGGAACGGCCCCCTCGCCTGGGAACTCGACGACGTGTTCGCCCTGACCACGCCGATCCGCGCGAAGGGGAAGCAGGGTCTGTGGAAGCTCGACGCTCCCTCGACGGCCCTTGTCCGCGCGCAATGGAAGGTCCACCACGGGAAACAACTGACCTACGCGGAGCAGGAGCGCCTCGCGCTCATGGACCCCGCCACTCACTGAGAACCCAGACTATGAGTCGCTACGACAACAAGTTCACCCTCACCACCTACCCGACGGGGACCACCTGGGACCTGTTCGCGCCGTCCGCCGAAGACGTACACATCGAGGACCTCGTGTGGGCCAAGGCCAACGGGTGCGTCCGATTCGGTGGTCACATCCGCGGGCGGTACTCCGTCGCCCAACACGAGGTCTTGGTCCACGACCTTCTCACCGGGCTGCGCGGTTGGCCGGACGAGGCCGCGTGGAAGGAACTCGGGACCTTTGCCCGCTCTGCCTTCAACTCCGCACGCCGCCCCAACCTCGACGAGCAAGCCGACCTCTGCCGCGAAGCGGGACTCCACGCGCTGTTTCACGACGGCCACGAGGCCTACCTCGGTGATCTCATTGGTCCCCTCAAAGATCTGTTGCGCTCGATGGGGGAGCCCTTCGGCATGCTCTCGCCCTGGGACATGCTGGAGCGCCGGCACGACGAGGCCATTTTCGAGGCCCTGGGCCTCGGGTTCTACTGGGACGGCGAGTACGATGGCCCCGAGAAGCGCCGCTTTGGGCGGGTGGTCCACGCAGCTGACAAGGAAGCCTATCGCATCGAGAAGGTCGCACTGCGGGCTGGCGGGACCGCGGCCGACCTTGATCTGCTTCCGGGTGGCCGGATCCTCGACGAGTTTGAGGCCGCCAACCTGTTCCTGACCCGCGCTCGGATCTACGGCATCGAGATCGACGACTTCCGTCCAGAGGCGATGCCGTGACGAAGAAGCGCCGAGAACTACGAACGGAAGGAGAAACGATGCACAACTACGACCTGAGCAAGCCAGTCAAGATCTTCTGAGCAGTCGTCGTGAGGTACGGTCGTACCCCCGAAGACGGTTTCCTCCCGGTCCATTCAGTATGGACCGAGGAGCAGGCGAGAGAGTTGCTCGTGTTGTGCTGCGGCACGGACCCAGCGGGCAACTTCATCGCGCGCGAGTTGGCCCACCACCAAACCCTGGACAATCTGTCGGCGTTCGGGAAGCGCCTGTACGACATGGACCAACGCACCGGAATCAGCGCTGAGAAGCCGGAAGGTGTGGAAGAAGTGTCACTCAGTGGCGGCGCGTCCCCCTGTGCTTGGTGCAAGGAGGAGACGGCCGAGATCTGTGAGGAGTGCGCCGAGCCGCTCTGCTCGGGGTTCCTGTGCCAGTACAGCATCCACGGGATGACCGTGTGCGCCATTTGCTTTGAGACGCTGGACAAAGAGGACTGAGGCGATGCCCAAGTACACCTACTCCGTCGAGTCCGAGTACCTGGGTCGGTGGTTCTCCGTCCTCAAGGACACCACCGTCAACTTCTGCCGAGGCTACATTCTGGGCAAGCGGGACGGCGCCCCTCCGCGTCTCTCGTTCCGCCTCGTGCGCTCCGACGGGAAGGTTATGGACGTGACCCCCGAGGACCTCGACGTGTCCGTGGGGATGGTCGCCGGCTTTCCGACGCCGGAGCAGTACGAGGACGCAGCTGCGCGCGCCATCGAAAGAGCGAAGCGAATCCGAGCCACGAACCAACGAGACCCCAGAACCGAGTGAGTCTAAATGCCCGCACAGCAATCCATTCTCGTTTGCGTCGATCCTGTCGACCCCCAGCCCAACACCCGTCCAGTCGAGGCCCTCCCCGACGACTGCTCCGACTGCCACGGCGACGTGACGACCGGCTTCGGCTTGGCGGGCGGTGGCTATGGGTTCTACGCCCACTGCTCACCCTGCGACCTGTTCTTCAAAATCCTGTCCCCGGAGTCAGAGGCATGAGCGTCGGAACCTCCATCGAGTGGACCCAGTGGAGTTGGACCTGCGTGCGGGGGTGCAGTCGCAAGTCCCCTGGCTGCGAGAACTGCTACGCCGAGAGGATGGCCCGACGCTTCGACCAGCCCGGAATGTGGGGCCAGGGACTCACGACGATCCGCCAGGGTCGTCCGGCGTGGTCCGGCGAAGTGCAGCTCGTGCCCGAGAAGCTCTACGAGCCGCTGGCCAAGCGGCTCCCCCATCGCATCTTCGTGTGCAGCACCTCGGACCTGTTCCACGAGAAGGTCCCGTTTGAGTTCATCGCAGCTGTCTTTGGGGTCATGGCCGCCGCCCGTCACCACACCTTCCAGGTGCTCACCAAGCGCCCTGAGCGAATGGCCGAGTTCCTCAAGTGGCTGGTGGACTACGAGCCCGGGGGGGGCTCGCGCGGGTACTCGTGGCAGAGCCTCTACTCCTACGCGATCCAAGCCGGCGTCCCGGAAAAGCGGTTACATGGGCGCATGGCGAGCCCGTGGCCGTGGCCGCTTCCCAACGTCTGGCTGGGCACCTCCGTCGAGGACCAGGAGCGCGCCGACGAGAGGCTCCCCCTCCTGCGTAGTTGCGATGGCCAAGTGCGCTGGCTCTCCTGCGAGCCTCTACTTGAGCGCGTCAAGCTCGACCTCACGGGGATCGACTGGGTGGTGGTAGGTGGGGAGTCCGGCCCCCTCGCTCGGCCGTGTGCGCTGGAGTGGGTCGAGGACGTGGTGGATCAGTGCCGCGCTGCCGGAGTGGCGTGCTTCGTCAAGCAGCTCGGCTCGGTGGTAGTGAGCGAGGAGCGGGCCGCAGACACCCTGGCGGAAGCGAGGGCGCTGGTCGGTGACTCAAAGAACGACCGCTGGCTCTGGTACGCTGGCCTTGGCGACAAAAAGGGCGGGAACATGGCCGAGTGGCCCGACGACCTATGTGTCCGCATGTATCCAGGCGACAAGTTTCCGGCGCCCATCGAGACGCCAACCAACGAGGAGTGCCCTTTCTAGTGACGACCCTATCTGTGATTACCTGCATCATCGCCTCCTGCATTAGCTTCGTCTTCGGAGGCGTGTACTTCGGCTCGGCCGCAGCTGCTCGCGCCCAGGGACTGCGCTCGCCTCAGCAGGAGAAGATCAAGGCCCTGCTGGATCGAGTCCAACTCAACGGGGCGGCAGTCGTGACGGACGACGGCGGCGAAACCCTTGCGGTCGTGACCTGCAAGGACGGCGTAGTCCAGAAGGTGCAGGTGTTCGTGGGCAGCTCATCCGTCCAACCGAGCGGACTCCCGGGGCTGTGGACCTCCGTCGGCGCCACGGTGTGTGAGCATCTCGCCACCGCGCAGGACTAGAGCGCGGTTGCGGTGTTTACCGCCATGACCTCAGTCCCGCGCTCCACGGGACTGCGGAACCACCCAAGTCGGTTGGCCTCACGGGCGTCCGCGGCCGTGAGGCGAAAGCGGCCCTGCTCCGCCCGGGTGTACCAGTCGGCCAGGTCGCCGAGGTCGTGTGCGTGCAGTTCCGCGACAACGGCCGTCAACTCGAGCCCCCACCGAGCCGGGTGCTTCTGCTTTTTTGCGAGCCACTCGCGTAGGGGCGGCGAGAGGCGCCGTGTCGCCCTTGCTCCGGGGTCCTTGCCTCCGCAGAACCCCGGCTGCCATCCATAGGTCCGAGAGCCGCCTGTGATCCACCAGGCCGTGGCGTCGTAGGTGCTGCGCCACGAGTCCTGTGTGCGCAGGGCTGCCCCAACCTGGGCTCCCTGGGCGTGGCATGGGGCCTGGGACCACTCCAGGGCCGCCTGCGTCACCAGGGCCGCGTAGTCGCGCCTCTCGGCTTCGTTGGCGTCCGTGTGCAAGGGGCCCCTGTACGTGACGGGCAGTCGCACACCTCGGAAGCCCTGCTCGTCGAGCAGGCGATTGACCGTCTTGGCCAGGCGGCGCGGGTAGACCACCAGGGGGAGGTCTCGCAGTTCCACGAGGCCCGTAACCTTCAACTCGCCGTAGGGGTAGGGCGTGTCGGATGCGCGCAGTTCGTCGTCGCGCTCTGGGAAGGCATAGGGGTCGCCATCTACGGTGTACTGGGCGAACAACTTGCGAAACCGCCTCACCAGTTGCCGGCGTGTCTTGAGGGGCTCGGTGATCTCCGGGCTGTCGAAGGTCGCCCACGCTGAACCCACGAGCGAATCACCTACGAGCTTTTCTAGGAGAATGTCGCTCGTCACGTCGCGGCGTCCCCAGCCGCCCCGTTCGCGGGAGCGGTCGCCGTCCCACCACTTCCGGTCGCCGGAGAGTTCCCACTCCACGGCTTTTTCCAACAGCATGAGTTCGCGCGCGGTGGGGGACCAAATGTCGGTGCCCGCCAGGTAGATGCTCGGCATCGAAGTGCCCGTCGGCTTGAGGGTTGAGACAAGCACCTCGCTCGACCCGAAGAAAACTACGTCGCCGTAGCTCGGAGGCATCCGCCACGACAGAGCCCAACTCGGCCACAGCAACCCCCCGCACTTGCGGACCTCACGAAGACCTGCGGTTGATACGCCATGCGTGAGCATCAACGGAGGCAGGTCGCTCGCCACCTCAAACAGCACCGGGCCGCTCGCGTTCCCGAACCAGACTGGCTTCTTCTCGCAAAGTCGGAAGCGAGGCTTGGGCCCTGCTCGCAGCCACGCTCGCCGGCGCGACGACCATGCCTTGCGGGGGATCGTCTTGGCGGGAACGGGTATGACGGCCCACCCGTCGCTCCTTCCGGCTCCGACGGATTGGAGGCCGAAGTTCACCGCGTTTTCCCACCCGTCCCAGTAGTTGGCGTTGTCCCGGTATGCCTCAAGGGTGAGGGGGTCTTCCCGTGAGCCTCCTACCCGGTGCAGGCCACGACCCGCAGCCCTCTCGCGGCTTCCGGTCAGTTCCAACCAGTTGCGGATGCCACCCCCGGGGCCCAGGGTCCGCCGAAGGGTCTGTGGTCCGCCGAGGACCCAGATGGTGTCACGGCCGTTCGTGAGCACATCCCGGACGCCGAGGCTCACGCGGAGCGCCTGGAGCGCTCGCGCGAGTTTATCGCTGACTTCGACCACGCCCGACAGTACCACCGGATCTGGTCTACGATGGCGCATGGCCAATCTCCAGTCCCTCACCGTCGAGTACGTCGTCTCCGGCTCCCTGGACGGGACCACCCCCGCCCCTCCTATTGTCACCGACCAGGGCGCTGACGATTCGACACCTTTCGACCCCGAGAACCAGATCTACCGGGTCGAGGTCGAGAACCTCGGTTTGATCGACCCGGATCTCGGGGTTGGTGGTTCCATCGGCGCGCGCTGTATCCCCTTCCTGTGGATCGACACGACCGCGCTCGGGGCAGTTGGCGCTTCCGTTGACGTGGTAGGCATCGTTGAAGACGACGCGAAACTCCAGACCGAGGTTGAGTCCCTCGTCGGTAAAGCCGGCGGCTACCTTGCCGACGGCTTCATGGTCCCCCAGGGCTCGGCGATCCGGCTCTCCGGGTTCACGGCAGGGGCCGAGCCCATCGTTGTGCGGGTTAGCATCCTCGTTCCCGAAGGCTGCCTGGACTTTGCGCTCTCCGTGCTGGCAAGCGGGGACGACTCGGTGATCGTGCAAAAGGCAGGCGCGACCGTCGTGCCCAAGGCCACCATCCTGAACTTCCTCGGCAAGCCCATCATCACGGAGGGTCCGAACGGTGTCGCCAATATCAGTATCACCGAAGCCCACTGCCCCACCCAGATTATTGTCGAGACCGCCGACGCCTTCGGCCCTGCGGGCGCCCGTGTGATCAAACCGAACACGGAGTACGTCGTCTGTGGTGCCGTGGACCTCGGCGACGATTTTGTTACCTGGGAAGCCCCGGCGGCCGGTGAGTTCCCGGGCGTTCTCACCGGCTGGAGTGGCTTTACCGACTTCCTGACGAGCAGCACCCCTGGGGCCGTGCTGCGCTCCACGGTCGGCGGCCGCATCCAGAGTTGCAGCATCGTTGCCACCGCCGGCTCCGCGTTCGACATTGCGGGGTCCGCCCCTGAGCACCTGTTTGTTGGCCTACTTTTTGGCATCCGGCAGGCGGCGGCCTCTGTCCTTGCGGACCTCTCCCTTCTCGCCGTGGAGAACCTTGTCATCGACAAGAGCGCAGACGGCGTTGCGCTCTCCGGCGACATTGGCGTGGCCTACCTCGAGAACTGGGTAGTCCAGGACAACCTCGGTGCGCCCGGGTTCAAGGCGCTTCACCTCGCCGCCGGCAGCTCGACGGGCGCCCTGTTTGTCGTGCTCAACGCCTTTGGCCTCACCGGAACCGAGGAGGGCCTGGTCGTGGACGGTGCCGCCTCGGCCGGGCGGATCAACGCCAATCTCAACCTGTTTTCAGGGCCCGACCCGTCCCTGTTCCTGGTCGGCGTGTCGAAGACCACTCCTGGCGCCTGGTTCCAAGGGAACGTCGGGGTCCTCGACTCCGAGGTTGCAGGTGGCATGAGCATGAGCGGCAACGGGCCGACCCCCGCGGGCGTCTTCACCGTCTTCGGGGCGATCAACACGTTCGTCGCGGTGGGAGCCGGGAACCCGGGAACGCACCCTCTCTTTGTCGCCTCTCTCGGCAACGAGCGGACGACGCTTAGCGGCCTCACGGCGCCAGTGCAGGTGCTCAACTACATAGGGCTCGACCCGATCACCAGGGACCTGACGGCTTGCATCTCCATCGAGGCACCCGTGATCGGCGGGGTGGGGTTCGCTTTGCGTCTCCTCAAGAACGGGGCGCCGATGGCTGAGATCGCCACGTCCAATACCGGCGGCCTGATCACGTCGGCCGGCATGGCCTTCCTCAAGATACCCGCTGTGGTCATCTTGCCGGGGGACACCTTTCAGATCCAGATCTCCAACCAGACGAACGCGGCACCCGTCGTGGTGAACTACGCCTCTCTGGCCATCGGCTCGGCGTAAGGAGCGCACGCCGGACCGCTCCCCCTGCGGGGCGCAGGGTGGTAGCCTCGGCTCATGGCCAGCCTCCAGTCCCTCACCGTTGAATACGTCGTCTCTGGTTCACTGGACGGAAACACGCCGGCCCCCCGCATCGTCATCGACCAGAGCGACGACGATGCCACGCGCTTCGACGTGGCCGACCAGATCTACCGGGTCGAGGTCGAGAACCTGGGGCTGATCGACCCTGACCTGGGCGTCGGCGGGAGCATCGGACCTCGCTGCATTCCCTTCTTGTGGATCGACACGGAGGTCGTCGGAGACGCGGGTGCAGCTGCGGAGCTGGTGGGCATCGTCCGTGACGCAGCGAAACTCCAGAGCGTGGTGGCCGACCTCGCTGGTGACGCCGGCGGCTACCTCGACGACGGCTTTATGGTTGCCCAGGGTTCTGCCATCCGACTCTCTGGCTTCACCGCCGGCGCGGACCCCATCGTCGTGCGGGTCAGCATCCTGGTCCCGGAGAGCTGTCTGGACTTCGCCTTGGCTGCCGTCGCTCGGGCGGACGAGGCGAATGCGACTGGGGCTCCAGCTCGCGCCATCCTTCCCAGGCTCGACCTCCTCGATGGAGGTGGTGGGCCCGCCCTGACTTACAAACTCGAGGTGGGAGAGACCAACACCATCGTGATCCAAGGCAAGAACCTGGAGGGGCTCGTGGCCTTCGACTTCGTGGATGTGCAGGCCGGTGGTAACGCCGGGGCGGCGCCCACGGTGGTCGGAACGCCCGTCGTCACGGACACCACGATCACCATGGAACTCGACGGAACCGACGGCGAGAACTTCGACTTCTGGGGGATCCTCCTCACGGATGGAGACGGCAACGTCTACGGAGCCCCCTCCCCGCTCAAGCTCTGGGTCGGCGAGTAGCGGCCCTTCCCCGGCCCGATGGGGGGGTGGTAGCCTTTGGCCATGCCACGCCGCCAGTCGCTCACAGTGGAATACGTCGTCTCGGGCTCGCTGGACGGCACCACCCCCGCGCCTCCCATCGTCATCGACCAGAGCGCCGACGACACGACGCCCTTCGACCGCGACGAGCAGATCTACCGGGTAGAGGTCGAGGACCTGGGCCTGATCGATCCCGACCTCGGCTCGGGTGGGTCAATCGGCCCGCGCTGCATCCCGTTCCTGTGGCTGGACACGGAGGCCCTGGGAACCCCAGGTGCCAGTGTCGAGGTGGTGGGCATAGTCGGCGACGCCGCCAAGCTCCAGACCGAAGTCGCGGACCTCGCCGGTGAGGCGGGGGGCTATCTCGACGACGGCTTCATGGTCCCCCAGGGGTCGGCCATTCGCCTGAGCGGCTTCTCCGCTGGTGCGGAGCCGATCATCGTTCGCGTCAGCATCTTCATCCCGAAGGGCTGCTCCGACTTCGCTCTGGCTGCCCTCGCCCGCGCTGCGGAGAGCGACGGCGGCGGCGGACGCCAGCTCCTCGCCGGCGTGCCCGACTACTCGGTCAACGCAGCTGGCGTGGACGGGCCCTTCCTCGACGACCGGATCGTCCTGCGCACCGGCTCGCGGCCGAACTCGGCAGGGGCCTACAACGGAGGCGGGACCGGCAACAAGTCGATCTTCGGGGTGCTTGGGTTCGCCGGCATTCCCATCGCCGACCTCAAGACGATCAGCTACGTGTGGCGCAACGTGACCGGCCCGGGCGGCCCCTTCTTCATCCCCCCTAGTGGCGCGTCGGTCAATACGCCCTACGTCAACGTCGTCGTCGACTTCGACCCGGACGGGGCCGGGGACATTCGCATCCTGGCCCTCTTGGACGACTCTCTGAACCCGGCCATCACCGCGTCGCTTGGGACGTTCGTCAACAACGGCAGCAACGAACTCACCTACTCCTGGGATGGCGCCTCCGACAACGTGCTGATCGTGCTCGCCCCGCCGGACCCAACCCCAGGCGGCGTGCCTCCCGACGTGACGGTCGGGGCGGCGTGGCCGGAGAACAGCTACTCCTGGCAAGACCTGATCGCGGCAAACCCCGACGCGAAGCTCGTGGACGTGTTCGCGGGCGACGGCGGTCTGCCCGCAGGGGCTGTGGTGCCACCGATCATCCTCGTCTCGGGCGACTCCGGGAACGTGGTCGCGTCAGGCAAGGCCATCCTGAGCTTTGAGGTCAACGGGACGAACGTCCTCGCCTAAGCCCATGTACCAACTCGAGCAATACCCCAACCCTGCGCTCCTGGCCCGCCAGGGCCGGGAGGTCCAGATCGCCGCGGCGGTAGGCGCTGGGCTGGTCGCTGGACTGGCGCTCGCAGCTGGCGTCTCGCGGATCGTGAACAAGGGCCTCTCGCCGGTCACAGTGATCAACGTCCAACCCGCGGCCGCCAACGCCCGCTACAAGGACAACGGCAACCTCAAGCGCCAGACCTTCCACGACTGGGAGAAGATCACGGGCATCACCCTGCACCAAGTAGGTGTCCCGACCGTCGGCCGAACTGCCTACCCGAAGATGACCGCCCATCTTGGCGTCCACCACGACGGCACCATCTACTGGATCCACCCGTTCAACACGTACCTCCACCACGCCGGCTTGCTCAGTAAGGACACGGTGTCCATCGAGGTCGCAGGCTTGTTTGGGGTCGACGACCCGCTACCCGAGGCCCAGGCCAACGGGCTGCGTCAGGCCATCTGGTTGATCCAACGCGTCGTTGCCGAGCAGGGCGGCCGCATCGAGACCATCTACGGGCACCGTCAGTCGTCCAGCGGCCGGCTCGGCGACCCCAACCGGGCCATCTGGCAGGCCGGAGCCTTGTGGGCCGAGAAGAAGCTCGGCATCCCGACCGACCCGTACCACACCCGCTACACCGGTGAGCCCATCCCGGCGACATGGGATCCGCGCCTCGCGGTGGCCTGAACTGGTACACTCCGGGCCATGCCCAACGTAGCCTTCGCCCGTTCGGACTCCGCCCTTCGCGCTCGCGCCCTGGCTATCATCGCATCGCCGGAAGCCCTCGCTCAGCTCTCCGCGGAGCGCCAGAACTACGTGGTCTACGCCTCGGACGCGATGGCGTGGTGGGTCGACGACCAAGGCAACGCAGGCGAGGACGTTGACCTCTCCGCTGGCTACCAGCGCCACGAGGCCATCATCCTGCTGTGGCAGAAAGACGCGGACGACACCCCACCCGGTGTCGACGTATGGATGGCCCTCCGCGCCCAGCGACGCGCCGTCGACAAGGCTGCGCGTCCGAAGACCGGCTGGCCTGTCGCGTAGCCTACGTGTCGAGCGGCGCGCCGTAGTCCAACAGCACAACCTGACCGTCCAGGTTGCCCCACTGCATCGCGCCGGTCGTGTCGGAGACCCCAAGGCGCTTGAGCAGGCGATCCATGTCGGAGCCCCAGTCCATCGCTGGGAGCGCCGAGCGCTTCACGGGCTTGGCCCTGCGCATCACCAGCCACTCCCCCCCGGACGCGCAGGCAAGCACCGGCGCGAGCCAGCGACGAGCATCGGCGCCCAGGTCGGGGTCGGCCGAGTTGGTGAGCCAGCGCTCGCACTCGTAGAGGTTCGCCTCGTTGCCGGCGTCCCCCATGAACGCGACCTTGAGTACACGCTGCTCGTCCAAGGCAAATACGGCCCTGGTGTTGCCGGCGCCAAGGAACTCGAGGCCCGTGCGCCGTGCGAACTCCGGGGCGGCCTGATCCTCGGCCTCCCACTCGTCGCTCCAGTCGAGGTCGAGGTCCTCAAAGACCGTGCCCCACTCGGTGGCCAAGTCGTTGAGGTGCCCGTGGTCCTCGGGGTTGAGCTTGAGTTCCATCTGGGCGAGACGCGGAACGGTGAAGCACGCTGGCTTCACCGGAATGGACTCCTCGGGGCGAAGCAGGCGATTCGGCTTCTGCCCGGTGAAGTGACGACGGATGGCCTGCTCCTTGCGTAGTGCCGTGGTGTGGGTGCGGATGGTCCGAAGGTAGGCCTGCTGGAGTTGCGCGGCCATCCAGGAGGCCATCGGCTCATTCTTCCAGTTCGGCCCCACCCATAGCGAGAGCGCGGCAGTGGGCGCCGTGTAGAAGGTCCACAGCATGTGGCGCCAGCGCCAGTCCGCCCACCACTCGGGCTCGCCGTACTCGGGCCTCGTTTCACCCGGCGCAACCCTCACCGCTGTGTCCTTCATCGTCTTGTAGGGCCGGCGCTCGACGAGCCCCTCGTCGATGGCAGCTTCGATGATGCGTTCGCGGTCCCCCTTGGCCAGCCACATGTCGGGCTGTGCAAGCTCGTGCCGGATGGAGAGGTTCGGGCGCAGTAGCGGGTCCTTGAACTTGCGCTGGTGGCGGATCGTAGCTTCGATGATCACGTCCACGTCATCCTGCTCCTTCGTGAGCGGGCCCAGGTAGCGCTTGCGCATCACGAGGCCGCGGACCAGCGCGGCGTCGGTGCTCAGCGTCATAGACCGGGGCGCGTCCGCCAGCGCCCGGGAGTAGCTTGGCCATTGGTCGCTCCCTGGGCTGATTCCGAGGAGGTGGTAGCCCAGGGGCTTTATGGGCATGCGGTCGATGGCCTCGGCGACCTCCTCGGGGGTCGTGCGGCCCCCTACGACTGGGAAAGCCGCCACGAACTTGTCGGTGCCCAGCGTCTCGGCCATCTTGTACGCACAGTCAGCCAGACTCAGCTTCCCCTTGTGCAGCACGCCGATGGCACTGACCTTCGCGCGGAGCAAGTCCCGGATCTCGGCGGAGAACCGCTTGAGCTGTTTGAAGGTGCCCGGCTGACTCCCGATCTCGTCGGGCAGCACCGGCCAGAGCGTCCTCGGCTTCCGCTGGGTCTGCGCAAGCGCCATGTAATTCGACAGGACCACCTCCCACTCGTGCTGCCCGAGCTTCTTGCCCTTCTTGCCCTTGTCCCACTCCTTGATCACCGAGTACGCGCCGCTGTCGTAGAAGATCGGCACGTCACCCATCTTGAGGACTTGCCCCGCCGCCCACATGCAGTGGGCCGCAGACTTGTCCACCCAGTTCCAGTCGTCGGGCCACGCGGCGCAGCTGCGGCGCCATGCGCCCTTCTCCAGCCGCCAGACAGTGAGACCAGGGGGAAGGCCCGCCCGGGTGAAGCCGATGACCTCCCCGGCGTTGTTCAGCCCCGAAGCGAAGGGCCAGACGCAGATCTCAGCAGCGGGCACCCGACGATCCTATCCCGCCGGGACGCCGCGAGAAACCCCGACCCCGAGCCCCGCCAAGGTCCCCACCAGGGCGCCAGCGATGCCGCCCGCAATGGCAACCACGCCGACCATCGAGTTGTCCTGGCCCTCCTTGGACGTGGCGAGGACGTAGCCGATTGGCGCTACAAACCCGAGTGCGCCGCCCAGAAGCGCCCCGGTGGCGATGTAGCCCGCCACCGTGGCCGGGTTGGTTCTCCTGGGGGAAAGTGCGCTGGAGTACATGCCAGATAGTACCCCCTTCTCGAGCCCCCAGACTCGAGGCACAATCGAGAGCATGGAAGACGCGCTCTGTTGCCTGGAATGGGAGGCCTCTAAACCCTCGGAGATTCTGTGGCGTAGCCGAGGTGGGGGTTCCCGAGCCCGGCCCACCACCGGTAGCGCCACCTACAAGATCGACCTGGGGCTCCTACTCCAGCGCGCGGGCCAGATGGGCCTCCAGCTCAAGCGAGTCGCAGTGGACACGCGAGCCACCACCCACCTCCCTCTCGCGGCCCGGACCATCCACCTCACCGACGCCGAGGTCCCTGGGGGAGCCATGAAGGCGAGCGGGGTCATCCAGCTCTCTCGGCTGGGCCCCGGTGGCGCCGACGCGCTACGGGCCCGCCTGGGGACGCGCGGCGCGAAGGTTGGGAGGCCCGAGGGAGCCAAAGGCGGGGGCAACACGACCAAGAGCCTGCGCCTCTACTTCACCCGCGCGCTCAAGCGTGCAGAGGTGCTCCAGCTCGACGCACCGCCGCGCCGGGGCGAGCTGGTCAAGAACCCGGATGGTGGCACCCCGCTCCTCACGGGGCTCGCGCTTGGGGTCGGCGGGCTGCTCGGGGGCGCGCTGCTCGGTCGCGCGCTGCTCGGCGACGACTAGCCGCCGCCCCAGCCGTGTTGTCCGCGCTTGCCCTGTTCCCAGTTCTTTTGCCACCAGGCCGGGTCGATACCCGCCTCGACGGCTTCCCCTCGCGCGAGTAGCTCGGGCGACGGCGGGCGGATCAGTTGCTCGGCGGTCCACTCGGAGGGGTCCGCGTCGGCGTTACCGTACCCGAGTCGCATTACCGTCAACCGCCAGGAGGCTCTGTAGTCGTTCCCCACGAGCCAGGGGGTCGCGGCGAGGAAGTCCCACACGCGCGTCGACTCGCCGGGGTCCGGCATAGGGCAGTCAGCGCTACCAGCCGATACCCCCGCGTCGCGGTTCTTGCAGCCCTTGATCTGGCGGACCTGGGCCGGCCCGCCGTCGGGGTCAACGCCGCGGTAGACCGGGGTCTCGATCCTCGGAGCTTCGACGTGGATGGTTAGCCAGGGTCGCCCGCCAGGCTTGCGCAGCGAGAAGAAGCGACCGAGGCCGCTCACCCGCTGGTCCCAGAACGAGGACGCCTCGCCGATACAGTGGCCGAGGGAGCTTCCCTCCTGCTGGAACTGCTGTCGGGTGACGAGTTCCTGGACCGTCCAGCCGTCCGGCCACCGGTAGACGATGGGGCCTTGCTCAATCAGCGCTCCGCTGGGGTCCACGGGGATCTGGTCGTGCCACTCCTGCGCAGCTGCGAGGGCGCCCTCCCAGGTGCGGAACTTGCCGAGGTCGGGATGCTCAGCGTCGTACCAGTCGCACACCGAGCGAAAGGCCTGCGTCATGCCCTCCCAGTAGGTGCCGTCGATGGGTTCATTGATCAAGGGCGCGCTCGGGCACACCCGGCCCCACCCGCTGCGTCCAGTGTCGAAACAATCGGTGCGGCCCAGGGCCATCGCGTCGGCCGTAGTAAGAAACGCCTGCTTGTCCCAGGCCACGTCCAAGGATGCGGCCGGCGTGGGGAATCCGGGAAAGGCGGTGCGGAACTGGACTGCTTCGTTGATCCAGCGCGCCAGGTGGGGGATCAATTTTGTGCAGTCTCGGAGAACCTCGTAGCCGGGGTTCATCATCACGTCGGCGATCAACCAGTGAAGTACCCAGTCGACGACACTGCCCACCGTGTCGCCCTGGGCGGGAAGCGGCGGTGCGGAGTCGAGGGTATATCCGTCCGCCGGGAGCCGGCCCGCCTGAATGGCATCGAACGCGAGACCGCCACCGCCGACCATGTGGGGCACCCACCTCTCGACCATGTAGGCGGTGATATTGGCGAGCGACGGCGGCGGCGCGGCGAATGGTGCGCGCCTTCCGTCCACGAACTCGGTGCCCAGCACCACGGAACGGAAGACGTGGTGGGTCAGGTACGGGACGAGCGGGTCGTTCTCGCTGTACTTGTCGAAAACCCACTTAAGCCGAGCCCGTGCCGGAGCCAGCTTCTTCTTACGAGCGCGGGCCATGTGTCACCGCTGAGCGCCGGGCTCGAGTAGACCGCGCCAACTTCGGTATCCCAACACGCCGCCCAGCACGGGGAGGAGAACTCCCACGTACTTGCCGACGGGGTGGATTCTTGCGGCCCCGTACCACAGCGCGCCCCCGAGAGCTGCCCCGGTGGCACCGCCGATGGCCGCGCCGGCCGCCTGGGCCTGCTGCGGGGACTCCCAGGTGATCGCCTGAGCGGGGTTCATGGGGATCGAGCGCATGCCGGAGGCTACCACGAGCTACCCGGAGGCCGCCGCTGCGTCCCGGGACAGCCCCTCCACCACGATCTGGACCGCCTTGGCGCGTTCAGCCAGTCCGTCGAGCCCGGAAGCGCCGAGGTCAGCCACGCACGCTTCGCAGCTCGTGGCGATGGGCCGGGCGAACTGCACGATGTGAGCCGCCGTCACCCCGGCGGCTCGGGCAGCTCGGAACGCGAGGGCACCCAGGTCCCCCGACGCATCCCGTAGCAGGCGCGCCTGGGCTGGGAGGCCCGCGACCTCCACGTCCTCCGCCAGCCGGGCGAGGGCTCGGGCGGCTCGGTCTCCCTGGGCCGCGGCCCGCACGCTTAGTTCACCACTCATAACCCAGGACGCGACTGGAGAAGCCGTAGCGCCACAGATTGTAGCCCAGCCGCCCTACAGCCTAGCTCGCCCAGACGGGCCCGGGCAGCACCCGGAACTCACCCGGCCCGCCATTTCACGCGCTTACAGCCGCGTCGTAGATCGACGAGGCTCTGTCCCAGTTGGCGAGCTTCGTGAGCCAGTCGACGGCGTAGGCCGACCGCTGGGTGGGATAGTCGAGGTAGTAGGCGTGCTCCCACACGTCCATCACCAAGATCGCCCGGCCAGCGGGAAAGTGCGCGTTGCGTGTGGTCTCAATCCGCAGAGCGCCCGAGGGGTCGGCCACAAGCCAGACCCACCCCGAGCCGAAGACGGACGCAGCTGCTTGGCGCCAAGCATACGTGCCGGCCCGCCGCGTGCCCAGGCTGCGACGCAGCGCGCGGTCCAGCGAGTGGTTCGGCGACCCGCCCTTGCCGGGAGGGGCCATCGACGCGAAGAAGTTAGCGTGGTTGTGAACCTGTGCCGCCTGCTCCCGGAGTTGCTCGTCCCCGGTCTCCTCGGCGATGGCGAGGGCCTGCGCGACAGTCTCCACATCGACGCGAGCGTTTACCCCATCGACGTAGCGACCGTAGAGGATGCGGTGGAACTCCAACGTCTCGGGGCTCATGTAGCCCGCGAGCGCGTCGAGTGAGTACGGGAGGGGAGAGGCCTCCAGCACCAGGGACTCAGTTCAGGAGCTGTCCGCTAGCGGAGGAGATGGGGCTGGGGTCAGAGTCGGAGGCGACGTTCGCCTCGCCGACCGGCTTGCCGTCGTGCCCGACGGAATGGACAAGCGTGCGCCCATCCTTCCCAGGCGCGAGTTCCAAGCGGCCACCCTCGGGGACCGCGAACTCCAGGGACTGCTTGCCGAAGACGGCGACCGTGCGGCCGCCGTCCTTCTTCGTCTCGACGCTGATCACGAGGCTTTGTAGCCGTCTTGCTTGGCGGCCGTGACGAGGCTCTGCCAGTTGCGGTCGCCAAGGTTGTCGAGGACGTACTTCATCCCGTTTACGGTGCAGGGTCCGACCATGCCGTCGCGGTCGAGACCGCCCATGCCGCTACGGAAACCACCCCAGCGACTGACCGCGTTGTACTCCTTCTGGAACCTACGGACCTCCTCGTTGGGAATGTCGTCGTCGCCGGCGAGTTCGCCGTCGGGCCCCAGGTCGTTCATCGTGTTCCGACCAGCCGGAGTCTGGTAGCCCAGCTCGGTGAAGTGGTCGAAGATGCGCTGGCGCGCGAGGTCCTCGCCGCCCTCGTCCCAGTAGGCAGAGTCGTAGTTCTGGCTGGGCTTGTTGCAGTTGCCACCGGGTGGCTGGCCAGCGGGTCGGTTCGTTGGCTTCTTCGGGGTGCCACCGCCGTTGGTCGGCGTGGTCGAGGGCACTGCGGCGGAAGCCTTGCTCGGCCAGAGCAAGAACACGCCCAGGCCGACGACGGCCGAGGCCCCGACGCCCATGGCGATCTTCTGGCCACGCGAAAAGCGGGGGAGCGGGTTGTTGTACGGATCGAGATTGGAGAAAGTCGTCGGGTAGGTCACGGTGCGGCCCTCCTGCTCCCACATGGTACTCGACTCCCGCCCGAGTCCTCAACCGCCCTTGACGCAGGGGCCCCAAGACCTACTGTGAAACCCCTATGAGTGGCCCAGTTCCTGCTCCCACGTCCCGACAGCGCCGCCAGATCTGCACGCGCTGCAAGGGGCCGCACGCCGAGGGACACGTCTGCCACGACCGCCTCCGGCACCCACGTTTCACCGATCTCCTTGACGCCCTCGCCCGTTCGGTAGAGATGGCCCAGGGCGCGGAGGAGTTGCACGAGCGGATCGAGGCCGGCGGAAGGTCGGAGGTTCCCCTGGGAACGGCCGAGGCCGCGGCCTTTGAAGCGGTCCTTGAGGTCGCGCTCATGTGGGAATACCTGCCCGACTGGGAGCGCGTCGTGATCAACGCCGTACTCGAGCACGCCGGCATCCCGCAGCTGGCCGCGTAGCGTTCGCCCACGGTAAGGTGCGAGGGTGATCACCCTGACCGACGCCGAGTGGACCGCGCTGGAGGGCTGGCGCGAGGCCGGCGAGCACAACTGGGAGGAGGGCCTCGGGGCCTCGGGGCTTGACGCCGTGCGCTGGGCCGAGGAGGACGGCCGCGCGGTGCCGGGCGACGTGGACCAAGACGCGGCCCAGGGCTGGCTGTTCTTCCGTCGCATGAAGGGACGCATCGCGGCTCGGCGGATTGCGACTGCGGACCTTGCCGCGCTCCAGACCTACGGCGAGGCGCTTTCCTGGGACGAGACGGCCGAGAGCAGCGTTGATCGGTCGGCCTGGGAAAAGGTTTCCGCCTACACGGGCAACCCGGACGGTGGCGCGCCGTGGTGGCTGTGGCCGGCCGTCGGGTTTGCCGGAGCTATCCTGGCTGCCGGGGTTGCCGCTCGCCTCTGGCGGTGGCGGCAGGCCCGGCGTGCTCCGCTAGCGGAGACCTCGGCAGACCCGGCGCCTCCGCACGGCGGCGGGGGCGGTGGTGCGAGCGGGGGGACCACAGAGGCACCTGCCGAACCGGTCTACAACGGGGGTTGGGAGTCGCAGGACGAAGCGGCTGGGCTCTCCGAGCAGCGCGAGGGCGGACTCCCGCTCTCCGACAGGATGCGGCTCAATGCGAACTGCAACGGGCCGGCGGCCAAAACCGTCAAGTGGCGCTACGACATTCGGCTCACCAATTACTTCTGGCACCTGTGGGACAAGGGGGAGCGCGACCCGGTGCTCCTCACCATGGACTTGCTCGCGCTCGACTCCCCGCAGTGCGCGTGGCCTCCAGACCTGGGGGCGGCCGAGTGGGCCGACGTGATCTGGGAGGGCACGCTCGCAGCGGTGAGTAACTATGTCGGCCACATCGAGGCCGGTACGCTATCGGAGTTGGGCTACGACCCGCACGACCCTCACGAGGGAATGCACGTCAAACCTCTTGTGGTGTGGGCTTAGAGCCCGAACCACTTGGTACGCATGTCAGGTCGGCGACCGCCGACAAAGGGCTCAGGGCCCCCGCCTCAAGGATTCTGCTGGGGGCCCGTGGCGTCGGGGTTGTCGGTGGCCATGTGACGGCCTACGAAGAATCCGACGGCGCCGACAGCTGCGATGCTGACCGCGATGCCGACCTTCTGACCGGTGCTGAGAGGGTTCGCCGCCGGCGCGGCGGGATTTAGGTACATCGGGTATGGGCTGGGCACAGGTTTCGCTCCTGCACCCATCTTACGCGACGCCTGCGCCTGGGCTCAACTGCCTAGCGGACGGCACATACCGTCCTTGGCGTCGAAGTAGAAGCCATCGGGGCAGCAGACCTCGTGCAACGCATCGTAGAAGTAGCCGGCAGGGCACTTCGTGGCGTCGCCGCCGGCGGGCTCCGTGTTGCCCAGGCAGCGACAGAACCGCTCTCCGTTCTGAATCCAACACTCCGCGGTGCCGCCACACGCGGCCATTTCGGCGGCCGTCGGGTCCACAAACGTCACGAGCGAGTCGTCGTTTGGAGGTGTGGGCTGCGGCTTGCCGTTGCCACCGTCTGGCTTTGCGGGCCCTGGCGCGGGGCGGGGGATCACGATCACGTCGGGCTCAAGGCCCAGTCGCTTGCGGCGAACCGAGGCCCCCCTGGCGAAACCGAGGACGCCAGCGCCGGCCATCGCCGCCGTGGCCACGATCCCGATCATTCCCACTGGGTTTCGCTGGGGTCCGAGCATGCGCCGAGTGTACCCCAGCGCCGCGGATGATTCAGCAGGCGTTGACGGAGGACCACGTTTTGGAGCCGATGTAGGGACTCCCCACGGCCTTCTGTCGCCAGTGGTAAGCCTCCCACCCCTCGCGCTGTACTTCCTCAAGTGCGGCGAAGGCCGCGTCCCGAGAGTCGAAGACCATCCCGAGCCCCGAGCCGCTGTCCTGGGCGCCGGGGGCCCCAGTGCTGGGTCGCTTGTAGTCAAAGAACAGGAACGCCTGATCGGTGAGGGGGTAGTCCACCACCTGCCAGTGCAGGGCAAAGCCGTCCGCCTGCCCCGTCACGGAAAAGCCGAACTCCTCGCCTCGGCGAAAGCACTCCTTGAATCCGGGGTACTCGAGATCAACCTCGGCTCGGCGCCGAGTGATGGCGTCGCCCAGCTCGGGGCGCGTCCGTACAGGTTCCGGCGCGGGATCGCCGTCTGGCGCCGGTGCCCAGTTCCCTAACCCCTTACTGATCCGCGCCCCCATCGCCAGCCCGAGGGCTCCGATCCCCGCGAGGCCGACCGCCGTCGCCACATCA
>Ga0255055_10001126_pt1 | contig 20138 bp, 18 predicted proteins | sample JV7_2_27_MG_FD_188633 | JGI IMG/M metagenome (GOLD analysis project Ga0255055, IMG submission 188633) | Seawater microbial communities from Jervis Inlet, British Columbia, Canada - JV7_2_27 | ecosystem: Environmental > Aquatic > Marine > Inlet | place: Canada: British Columbia | collected...
CGTCCGGGCACTGTTGGACGAGCGCGGTCACACGGTCAAGACCGCCGGCCCCGGTATGCCGGTACGGGTCCTGGGATTCGAGGGCGTCCCCCAGGCCGGTGACAACCTGATCGTTCTCGAGTACGAACGCGCCCGTGAAATCACAGGCAAACGCCAGCAGATCGAGCGAGAGAAGGAGATCCGACGCAAGAGCCAGGTCGGCCGACTCGAGGACATCTTCGAGGCCGTGCAGGCCGGGATGAAGAGCCAGCTCAAGCTGATCATCAAGGGCGATACCGACGGTTCTGTCCAGGCGCTTTCGGATGAGCTCGAGAGGCAGTCCACGGACGAAGTGGAAGTCAAAGTCATCCATCGGAGCGTTGGGGCGGTGAACGAGACAGATGTTCTCCTCGCTCAGACGACTGACGCGATCGTCATTGGCTTCCACGTGAGACCGGACCGTAAGGCACGCGACTTGGCGGAACGCGAAGGTGTGGATATTCGGTCCTACCGCGTCATCTACGAGGCCACCGAAGAAGTGCGGGCCGCGTTGGAAGGCATGCTCGCGCCGGAAGAGAAAGAAATCATCCTTGGGTCGGCAGAGGTGAGACAGTTGTTCAAGGTGCCAAAGACCGGTACCGTGGCGGGCTGCTATGTGAGCGACGGCGTCATCGATCGGAACAACAAGATCCGGTTGTTGCGTGAGCACGTTGTCATCTATGAAGGCAAGCTTTCCAGCTTGAAGCGATTCAAGGACGACGTCAAGGAAGTGAGAGCCGGCTACGAGTGTGGAATGGGGATAGAGAACTTCAACGACGTCAAAGTCGGTGATGTCCTCGAGGCGTTCCGCATCGAGCACGTAGCCCGTAAACTGGATGGAGGAGTAGGCGCGCAAGCAGGCGTCGCCGGAGACAGTGACTCCGGCGGAAGGTAGCCGAGAATCGGCTCACGTTCGCCTACGGTAAACAACTAGAAGTGGAGCAGGCCGAAGGCCTCAAGCGCCGTGGTCGTTGGCGTCATCGCGTGGGAGTTGCACATAGACGGTTGCACCTCCCTGAAGCAAAAGCGGGCTGTACTGCGAAGCCTGAAGGATCGGCTCCGGGGACGCCACAACGTCTCCGTGGCGGAAACCGACCATCAGGATACATGGCAGAGGGCAGAAATCTCGGTGGCGGTTGTGTCCTCGGATCGGAGACGGGCGCACGAGATGCTGAGCCGCGTGGACTCACTGGTGGCCTCGGACGCTCGCGTCCGCATCATCGACAGCACCACGATCCTCTACTGACTCGGCTTCCTTGCGTCAGTGGCCGCCAACTGGCCCGCGGCGCTCGAATGCGGCTCCCTCATCGATACCCTGGGCGAGTTTATGGGTAAAGAGTACGCCCGAGTACAAAGAGTCAGCCAGCTACTGAAGGAAGAGATCGCGCGCCTGCTGCAACGCGAGGTCAAAGACTCACGTATCGGGGTGGTCACGGTTACTGACGTGGAAGTCACCCGTGACCTGAAGCATGCCACGGTCTTTGTTAGCGCGGCTGGCGACGACGAGCGCAAGGCAGAAGCGATAAAGGGCTTGTCGAGTGCGGCGGGTTTCGTGCGATCGCGCCTGGGGCGCGAGCTCAGGATCCGTCGTGTACCGGAGTTGCGTTTCACCATTGATCGTACTCAGGAACGGGCGGCACGGATCACGGAACTTCTCTCAGAAGTCCGCTCCTCGGAGCAGCACGATGAAGGTGGGGAAGAGAGTTGAGTCCCGTGGGTCTGCTGTTGGTGGACAAGCCGGAGGGGCCGACTTCCCACGACATCGTTGATGTCGTGCGGCGCGCGGTAGGTGTACGGCGGGTTGGCCACACGGGAACGCTCGACCCATTCGCGAGCGGATTGCTCCTGCTTTGTGTCGGTTGGGCGACGCGGCTGGCCGAGTATCTCAGCGGTCTGCCGAAGAGCTATCGAGGCGTCATTCGCCTGGGTCAGCGAACGGATACCGACGATCGGGCGGGAGCGATCGTCGCCACCCATGAAGGTTGGCGGACCGCGGGCGTGGAGACGATACGCCGTGCCCTCGATGATCAGATTGGCGAAATCGAGCAGTTGCCACCGGCCTACTCGGCTAAGAGATCGGCGGGCCGTCGCGCCTATGCTGTGGCGCGAGGCGGCGGGACGCCGGACTTGCAGCCGGAGCGCGTCACGATCCACCGTCTAAACCTCTGCGATTTCTCGCCGCCGGACGTCACGATCGAGATCGAGTGCTCCGGTGGGACTTATGTCCGTTCTGTGGCGCGGGATGTGGGCGAGAGCTTGGGCGTTGGCGGGCACCTGCTTAGCCTGCGGCGCCTGCGAATCGGCGAGTTCGATGTCGCGGCGGCTGTCAAGCTGGAGGGTGATATGCCAGGCCACGACATCGAGGCGGCGATCCGGCCACCCGAGGAGGCGGTGGCGCATCTGCCAACGGTGCATCTGGGACAGAAAGAAGAGATTGAACTGCGCCAGGGTCGGCCCGTCGAGTGGCGGGTTGAGGGTGTGGGAGGGCTGGTGGCGGTTGTGGTCGCCGGCAAGCTGGTGGCGATCACCGAGTCGAAGGAGGGCCGATTGCGGCCCAAGAAGGTGTTCGGCGGCTGACTTTCGCCGATCGCAGGGGTGCGATGAAGGCTAGACAGGGTATTAGCGACGCACACGGACTTCCGCCCCAAGCCAAGGGGGCATGCATTACTGTGGGCACGTTCGATGGTGTGCACCGCGGGCACTGGTCGGTCCTTGAGCGGCTGCGGCAAGCGGCCCAAGCGGAAGGGCTCATCAGTGTGCTGGTCACGTTCGACCCTCACCCTCTGAAGATCCTCAGGCCCGAGATCGCGCCGGAGTTGTTGACCACCCCCAACGAGAAGAAGGAAATCCTGACGCTCTCGGGATTGGACTACGCCGTCTTCCTTCCCTTCACTAAGTCGCTTTCGCTCTACCTTCCAGAGGAATTCGTTCGCGACGTGCTGCTGGCTCGGTTTGGGCTCAAGCGGCTGGTGGTGGGATACGACCACGGCTTTGGACGTGGACGCAGCGGAGATGCGGAGACGATCCGAAAGATCGGTGAACGCTGTGGCTTCGACGTCGAGATCATGGGTCCAGTTCTAATGAACCACGACGCGATCTCGTCCAGTCGGATCCGTGCCGCGTTACGTGAGGGGAGAGTGGAGCGCGCCGCCAACGGCTTGGGTCGGCCCTATTCGTTTACTGGCGTCGTCGTGCACGGCGAGGGTCGGGGTCGCTCCCTCGGGTTCGCCACGGCGAATGTCGGCGTTGGCCCCCGCGACAAGCTGTTACCTCGCGAGGGGATCTATGCCGTACGGGCGGCGCTCCGCTCGCATCAAGGGCCTGGACTATTGCACCTGGGCCCGCGCCCAACGTTTAAAGGCTCGCCGCCCTCCGTGGAATTGCACATGCTGGACTTCGACGGAGATCTCTACGGCGAGCTTGTTCGGGTTGAGTTTCTGACACGGCTCAGGGATGTGAAGCCGTTTGCCTCGGCGGGGGAATTGGTCGATCAGATGAAACGGGACCGGGAGATGGCAGTCGAGTTCTTCGCTCGAGGGGAAGTGCCGCCTTTACACGGGGGATAGCTCGGCATAAGTTTCCCGGTCTATCCAGACTACGAGACGAGACAAAGGCACTTGTTAGCCCAGGAAGTGGCGACAGAATGGTAATTACGAAGGACGAGCGCGAGGCGCTCATAGGAAAGTACCAGATTCACCCGGACGACCGGGGATCGACGGCGGTGCAGATCGCCCTGCTTACCCGGCGAATTTCGGATCTTACAGAGCATCTGCGCACGCATCCCAAGGATCATCACAGCCGCTATGGACTGCTCACATGGGTGGGGAAGCGCCGGCGCCTGCTGCGCTACCTGAATCGCACCAATCCGGAGCTGTACCGACAGCTTGTACAGGATCTAGGCCTGCGAGGCTGACCAACGAGGCCCCCGACAACAAGTATCGGGGGTCTCTCCTTAAATTCATCTGAAATCGCAATCGCAATCATTTCTTTTCTTTTCTTTAATGGAGCATAAGTAACAAGACCATGGCCACATTAATCGAACGCAAATTCGCTGGCAGGACGTTGACACTGGAGACCGGCCGCATGGCGCGACAGGCGGACGGGGCCGTCCTCGTACAATTCGGGGAGACGGTTATCCTCGCCACTGTTGTTGCTGAAGACAAACGCTCGAGGCTTCCTTTCTTCCCGTTGACGGTCGAGTACCGGGAGAAGAGCTACGCGGCGGGCAAGATTCCAGGGGGGTTCTTCAAGCGGGAAGGCCGCCCGGGCGAGAAGGAGATCTTGTCGGCTCGGCAGATCGATCGGTCGATTCGGCCGTTGTTCCCCGACGGATTCAAGAACGAGACCCAGATCGTCATCTACATCCTGTCGGCCGACCAGGAAAACGATGCTGATGTCCTCGGCCTGCTCGGCGCCTCGGCCGCGCTGAATCTGTCGAGCGTACCGTTTCCGTATCCCGTCGCAGCCGTCCGCGTCGGTCGGTTGGACGGCGAGTGGGTGCTGAACCCGACATTCCAACAGCTCGAGTTCTCCGACGTGGACATGATCGTTGCGGGCTCCGCGGACTCGATCGTGATGGTCGAGGGAGGTGCCCTTGAGATCACGGAGGAGGAGTTCGTCTCGGTGCTCGAGTTCGCGCACGAGGGGATCCGCGAGTTGGTGGCCATCCAGAAAGAGCTTGTCGAGCCATTGGCGAAGCCGAAGATGGAGTGGTCACCTCCGGAGCTGGACGAGGGATTGGCGGCGCAAGTCAACGAGCTTGCCAAGCAGCGCGTCGACGAGGCGCTCAACCTACCGACCAAGGAAGAACGCAACGCAGCACTCTCCGAGCTGCGCCAGGACATCGTCGACCAGCTGGCCGAGCCCTTCAAGGAAGAGATCGAGAAGTACGAGGAACAGGTCAACGACGTAATCGACAAGATCGAATACGACACCTTGCGCGGACAGATCCTGGAAAAAGGCGAGCGCATCGACGGACGCGCTCCCGAGGATGTACGCCAGATCAGCTGCGAGGTCGGTTTGCTGCCGCGCACGCACGGCTCGGCGCTGTTCACGCGCGGGAGCACACAGTCGCTGTCTATTGTAACGCTGGGAACGAGCAGGGATGAGCAGCGGATTGACACCATCGATGTCCAGCAGGAGACCTCGAAGTCGTTCATGCTGCACTACAACTTCCCGCCGTTCTCGGTGGGCGAGGTCCGCCAGTTCCGGGGCACTTCGCGACGTGAGATCGGGCACGGTGCGCTGGCTGAACGCGCGCTGCAGCCGCTGCTGCCGCCCTACGATGAGTTCCCTTACACGATCCGCATCGTCAGCGACATTCTCGAGTCGAACGGCTCGTCGTCCATGGCTACGGTCTGTGGCGGTTCGCTCGCCCTGATGCAAGCGGGTGTTCCGGTGCGTTCCGCGTGCGCCGGCGTCGCCATGGGTCTGGTCAAGCAGGACGACAAGGTGGTCATTCTCACCGATATTCTGGGCGTCGAGGATCACCTCGGCGACATGGACTTCAAGGTCGCCGGGACCCGTAAGGGCATCACGTCGGTCCAGATGGATATCAAGATCGAGGGCCTGTCTACGGAGCTGCTGCGCGAAGCCATGCAGCGTGCTAACGATGCGCGGGTGCACATAATGAACGTCATGGACACGACTTTGGCCGAGCCGCGCTCCAGCCTTTCGCCGATGGCACCTCGGATCATCACCTTACAGGTGAACCCGGAGAAGATCGGAGAGATCATCGGTCCCAAAGGCAAGACGATTCGAGGTATCGAGGAGCAGACGGGTGCCGAACTCAACATCGAGGACAGCGGCCTGGTCACGATCTCGTCGATTAGCGGTGAGGGGGGCGAACGGGCTCGTGAGATAATCGAGGGAATCGTCCAGGAGCCGGAGATCGGCAAGATCTACGAGGGTGTGGTCAAGAACACCACGTCGTTTGGGGCGTTTGTGGAGATTCTGCCCGGTGTCGAGGCGCTATGCCACATTTCGGAGCTCGAAGACGGACGCGTCGAGAAGACCGAGGACGTGGTGAACAAGGGCGATGTGGTCAAAGTCAAACTGATCTCGGTGGATGATCGTGGGCGAATGCGCTTGTCGCGCCGAGCCGCGATGACTACCGACACCGAGGTGGCGCAGTCGTCGTGAAGCGATGCCATTGCGTGAGCCTTTGCCTGTCCCGTAGCCTACGGGACAGGCTTTTTTCTAGGCATATCTTCATCGCGGAGAGCTCCTGATGGGATCACCGGCACCCAAGACCGTACAGCTCGACGATCGAGTCTGGGTGACCGAGCTTGACGGTGGGCCGATCGTGCTTTCGGAGACGATACCCACGGTGCGCTCGGTGGCGACGGGCATTTGGGTGCGCTGGGGTTCGAGCCACGACCCGGCGGCCCAGATGGGAGCCTCACATCTGCTGGAGCACATGATCTTCAAGGGGACCGAGCATCGCTCCGCCCGGGAAATAGCTCTCGGGATCGAGGGGATCGGTGGGTCCCTGGATGCCTACACGTCGCGAGAGCACACCGCCTGTCACGCGCGGGTGCTGGACGAGCATCTGCCTATCGCTATCGACATCCTCACCGACCTCGTCTTCAGGCCGGCATTACGTGATAGCGATCTCGAGATCGAGCGCCGGGTCATCCTGGAGGAGATCTCGGGTGTCGAGGACACGCCGGAAGACTTGGTCTTCGATCTGCATTCTCGGGCGCTCTGGGGTGAGCACCCGTACGGCAACCCGGTGCTGGGCACGGCGGAGACTGTCGGGGCTATTACCCGTGACGATCTCAACGGACTCTGGAACGCGGCCTATCGGCCCAATGTCAGTGTGGTAGCAGCCGCCGGGCACCTCGAGCACGACGATCTACTGGAGCTGGTGGCCCAGCATTTCCCCAGAGGTGGCCAGCCCGGTGTGGCGCCGAACTTGCAACGCCCGACGGCGGAGAAACCCCGAGAGCAAAGGATGCCGCGGGACGGAGCGCAGGTACACATCTGTATGGGGACTCCTACGTTTCGCCGCAGTGATCCCCGCCGCTACGGATCGATCCTCGTATCGACGGCGCTGGGTGGCGGCATGAGCAGCCGGCTGTTCCAGCGGGTGAGAGAAGAACTGGGATTGGCTTACACGGTTTACACGTTTCAGTCCTTCTATGCGGAGGCGGGCTTGGCAGGCGTCTACATGGCTACGCGGCCGGACACGGCTGACCAGGCGGTCAGCGAAGTCCAACGCGAGTTGGCGCAGCTGGTCAGTCCCGGCTTGCGAGGAGAAGATCTGGTCGACGTCAAGAACCAAACGAAGGGGCAGGTGCTTCTGTCGTTGGAGTCGACGTCGGCGCGGCTGCACCGTTTGGCGGGGGTGGCCCTCTACGAGGAACCGTACTTGACGCTGGACGAGATCTGCGCGCGAATCGATGCGGTCAGCGAGGAGGAGGTAGCCGAGCTTTGCCGAGAGTACTATGCTCCTGAATTGCAAACAGTCGTTCGTTTGGGTCCGAACGGATCGAGGGCTTAGGCCCAGCGGGCGCTTCATACTATTCCCGTGCGGTTAGCGCAGTTTGGCCACAATCGAGTGAGGCTACAGAGATGATCGTTGGGGTACCGAAAGAGATCAAACCCGGTGAGAACCGAATAGCGATGGTGCCCGCCGGTGCCGATGCCCTGGTTCGGCATGGCCACCAGGTGCTGATCGAAAAGACCGCGGGATTGGGAAGTGGTTTCGACGACTCGCTCTACACGGATGTGGGGGCAACCATGGTCGACTCCGCCGATGCCGTCTGGGCGGGCTCGGAAATGGTGGTGAAGGTCAAGGAGCCCATAGCGGTGGAGTATCCCCGCATAAAGTCCGACCACGTGATCTTTACGTACTTCCATTTCGCTGCGTCGGAGGAGCTCACGTTGGCGCTCCGCGATAGCGGGGCGGTGTCCATCGCCTACGAGACTGTTCAGCTGCCAACGGGCGAACTGCCGTTGCTGACGCCGATGAGTGAGGTGGCTGGGCGTATGGCGGTCCAAGAAGGCGCGAAGTACTTGGAGAAGAACTTTGGCGGTCGCGGCATACTACTCGGCGGCGTACCGGGTGTGCCGTCAGCCGAGGTGGTGGTTCTGGGCGGCGGTGTCGTGGGTACACACGCGGCCAAGATGGCGGCCGGTTTGGGTGCGCGCGTCTCAATCTTCGACCTCAGCCTCGATCGGCTTCGTTATCTGGATGATGTGATGCCGGCGAATGTCGACATGGTTTACTCCAATCGCCCGAACATCCTCGAAGCGATCGAACGAGCTGACCTGCTGGTCGGGGCGGTCCTGCTTCCCGGTGCCAAAGCTCCGTACCTCGTTCTGCGCGATGACCTCAAGCGTATGAAGGACGGAGCGGTCATCGCTGACGTGGCCGTCGATCAAGGTGGCTGCATCGAGACCACGAAACCGACGACCCACGAGAATCCCACCTATGTCGTCGAGGGAGTCATCCACTATTGCGTGGCAAACATGCCGGGAGGTGTGCCACGTACGTCCACGCTCGCCCTGACTAACGCGACGTTCCCGTACGCTCTCACGCTGGCCGATGACGGCTGGGAAAAGGCGTGTCGGGAGGATGCCGCGCTGGCGTTGGGTGTGAACATGGCGGACCGTAAGGTGACTTACCCGGGCGTGGCCGAAGCCTTCGGGCTGGACTGCACGCCAATCGACCAAATTCTCGGGGCTCGCGCCGGCCGCTGACAAGCCGCGCCGGACCCGAACCCAGAAGGGCATTTTGGTGGGGCGGATTGACCCGCCCCACCTTTTCTATCTACTATTGGTGTCGGAAGTTCTGTCCGCCCGGCAGAGACGATGGGTTTGGAGGGTGGTGTCCCCCCCCGCCGCATGCTCAAAGGAGTGTTAGCTAATCTCTATGGGCTTTAGCTGGCTCAATTCCGGTAGGCTGCTCCCAGTGAACGATATCGCTGTCGATCTGGGGACGGCCAACACGCTGATCTATGTCAAAGGCGAGGGTATCGTCCTCAACGAGCCATCGGTGGTGGCGATTGAGAAGTCCAACGGCAAGCTAGTGGGTGTGGGGCTGTCGGCGAAGGGTATGCTCGGAAGAACACCGGGTGGCATCGAGGCGATACGGCCGCTCAAGGACGGTGTGATCGCCGACGTAGATATCAGCGAGTTGATGCTCAGGCACTTCCTCAAGACGGTGACGGCCAAGCGAGTGTTCCGGTTGAAGCCGCGAGTAGTGATTGGAGTGCCTTCGGGAATAACGGAGCTCGAGCGTCGAGCCGTGCGGGCGGGTGCTCAGGCTGCGGGCGCGAAAGAAGTCTACATGGTAGCGGAGCCGATGGCGGCGGCCATCGGTGTCGGTCTGCCGGTCGAGACTCCCACCGGTAACATGGTGATCGATATCGGCGGTGGCACGACGGAGATCGCCGTGATCGCCTTGGGTGGAATCGTGTCCGACACGTCGATCCGTGTGGGTGGCGATGAGATCGATGTGGCGATCGTCACTTTCCTGCGGAAGAATTACAATCTGTTGATCGGAGACCCCACGGCGGAATCGATCAAGATCCAGATCGGTTCGGCGAGTGCCGTGGGTGAGGAGCGCGAGATGGACGTCAAAGGACGGGATCTCGTATCCGGAATCCCGAAGACGGTGCGCATCCACTCCGAAGAGGTCCGGGAGCACATACAGGAACCGATTCAACAGATAGTCGAGGCCGTACGACGTGCCTTGGAGATCACGCCGCCCGAGCTCGCGAGCGATATTGTCGACCGAGGCATAGTCATGACCGGCGGCGGGTCGCTGATCCGTGGACTCGATCGGCTGCTCGCCGAAGAAACTAACTTGCCAATACACGTGGATGAGGAGCCGCTGACGTGCGTGGTGCGAGGCGCCGGACGCATTCTCGACGATCTGCCGAGATACCGAGGGGTGCTGGCTACCTGACCCGTCGGGGCACCGACTCGGAGTCCGGCTTCAAGCGGCTTGCTCGCCGCGATCCCCTGCAACTGCTGTTCTTGCTTCTGGCCGCGGTTGTGATAATCACGCTGCCGCATAGACATCAGCTCGGCCTGGCGAAGGCGGTGCGTTCGACCGTGCTGGCTCCCGTCCTTCGCCTGCAGGGCGGGTTCTACGATATGCGACTCACGAGCACGCGAGTAGAGGAGCTCCGTGCTGAGCGTGATTCTCTCGCCGAGCGCGTTCTCGTGCTTAAGGACGTCGAGGAAGAGAACCTCCGGCTCAGGGGACTGATGGGCCTCTGGGAAAGGGGAGCGAATCGTTTCCGGCCGGCAAACCTCTACCCGACCAAACGCGGTGGGGAGGTTGTTGCTCGTTCGTTCCGTCTGGACGTTGGAGGCGAAGCGGGTGTCACGGCGGACGCGCCGGTTATTGCACCGGGAGGGCTGGTCGGCGTGGTCAGAGTGACTTCAGGAGGGCAAGCACTGGGTGACTTCTGGACACACCCAGACTTCCGTGTGAGCGCCATGACAGCGGACGGCAGCGTATTCGGCATCATTAGCCCGCTCGGCGAGACACCCTTGCTGATGAGGTTGGACGGAGCGCCTTACCAGGTACGGCTCACCCGGGGTACCGAACTGGTGACGTCCGGTATGGGTGGTGTGTTCCCGAGGGGTATACCTATCGGCCGAGTGACGGAAGCTACGGGAGAGGAAGCGGGTTGGGCTAGAAGCTATCAGGTGCGACCTCTGGTGTATCCCGAGGCCGTACGCGAAGTGATGGTTCTGGTGCAGCGAGATTCGACTGAAACCATGGAAGACGTCTGGAGTCCTTCAGTGTCCGAGGGCAACGCTGATCGTGAATGAGAGAGCGCAGAACCGTGTCGGGCTCGCTGTCACTGTTCTGACCCTGACATTCGTGCATTTCGCCCTAGCTCCGGTTCTCGATTCCTGGTATTTCGGCCCCAACCTGTTGGCTTGTGCCGTGTTGATCGCGGCCCGAGAAGTCCGTCCAGGAACCGCCGCATCGGTCGGGTTCGTGCTGGGCCTGCTCGAGGACTCGATGGCGGTGAGCCACTTCGGCTTGGCCACGCTTCTACTTCTGCTGATCGGCTTTGTCGGCTCGCTGACGCGGGACTTGTTTCTGGGAGAGGAGCGGCTGTTCATGGGGACGTATCTGTTTGCAGGTACGTGGATCTATGAGGCTGCGAGCTACCTTCTCATGGGCGCTCCCGGAGACCCGGTCGCCTACCTCCTGCTGACGGCACCGCTTGACGCGATGGCCACCGGCATCGTCGGCTATCTAACCCTGCCGGTCTGGAGGACTCGTTGAGTTCCATCAATCCGCCGCCGGAACTCTACCGAAGAGGCCGTGGCCGCCTGGCACGCTGGATCGTTGTGTTTATTGTCTTCGCGCTTTCGGTCCAGTTCTTCCGAATTCAGATTCTCAAACATACCACCTACGCGTTGCGGTCCGACAAGAATCGCATTCGCGATCTACCGATTCCAGCGGCACGCGGAACGATATACGACCGCAACGGATTGGTCATAGCCGAGAATGTGCCAGGGTACTCGATCGTTGTCCTACCGTCGTCGATCGACTCGCTCAGAGTCGTGCTTGATACGGTAGCCGTCATACTCGGACATTCGAGCGAGAAAACCGAAAGGCTGATGGCCACGTATCGCCAGCATCCCAATCGCCCAATCATCGTCGAGAGCGATGCCAGTTTTGCCGAGGTCTCCGCCATCGAGGAACGGCGCGCGTACCTGCCGGGGGGGATCATCGTCGAAGCGGCTCCGAAGAGACAGTACCCGGCCGGTGCGGCGTTGGCCCACGTGGTCGGCTATGTCGGCGAGATCAGCGATGAAGAGCTTCAATTAGCTGAATTCGAGGCTTACGTACCGGGTACCATCGTGGGACAGACCGGCGTCGAGCGGATCTACGACAGGGTATTGGCGGGCACGCCCGGTGCGCGTGTCGTCGAGGTCAACGCGCTCGGTAGGGTGGTCGGGGAGTTTCGTGGGCGCGAGACGGTACCGCCGGTCCCTGGCCGAGACCTATACCTGAACATAGACCTTCCGTTACAGAGAAAGGCGGTGGAGCTTTTCCCCGACACTTTGGCGGGCGCCGTTGTGGCACTGGACCCGAAGACTGGGGCTGTGCTCGCCATGTACAGCGCCCCGAGCTACGACCCGAACGTCTTTGTCGGGCGGTTCGAGCCCGCCGAGTGGCTGGAACTGAATAGCGATCCCGGCCGCCCTCTCTTCAATCGGGCCATCTCGGCGCTCTATGCACCGGCCTCGACCTTCAAGTTGGTTATGGCCGCGATCGCTCTGAACGAGGGTGAAGCAGACATGGAAACCGAGATGCCAATACCATGTCGTGGCGCCCTCCGATACTACAATCGCACCTTCCGCGACTGGACACCGGCGGGTCACGGAGCGTTAGGACTGTTCGGAGCGATCCGAGAGAGCTGCGACGTCTATTTCTATCAACTTGGAATCAAGCTGACCCTCAACGACGTCTTGGCCGCTGCGCCGGATTTCGGATTTGGCAGCGCCACCGGAATCGATCTGCCTTCCGAAGCGAGCGGGGCGTTCCCTCCGGACACGGCATGGTACACCCGACGCTACGGCAGGAGAGGCTGGACGAATTCAGTGGTACTGAACTTGGCAATCGGACAGGGAGAAAACGCGCAGAGTCCCTTGAAGATGGCCCAATTCTTTGCTGCCTTGGCATCGGATGGCGGTCTGCCGACGCCGAGGGTCAGTCGTGATGGCCCCGTGTCCGAGCTGGCGGCACGGTTGCCGCTCAGCCTTGATCAGGTGATGGATCTGAGATCCTCACTGGTGGCAGTGGTCAACGAAGAAGGTGGCACGGCGCGTGGCTCGCGACTTCGTCGCTGGACGCTAGCCGGTAAGACGGGAACGGCGCAAAACCCGCACGGCGAAGACCACGCTTGGTTCATCGGGTTCGCGCCGGCAGAAGACCCGGCGATCGTGGTGGCCGTCGTGGTCGAGGCTGGCGGCCATGGATCGTCCATGGCTGCGCCGATCGTCTCCAGACTCATAGACTCCTATCTGGAACGGTACGACGGGGAGAATAGGGCTGTGGAGACGGCAGGCGGATGAGGGAAAAAGCGCCGTTCAACATCGGCGACCCGGCCATCCTCGCGCTGGCACTGGGTTTGGCGCTTTTCGGCGTCGGAATGATCTACTCGGCGGGCGAGCTTGACATGCCGTCTTCCGTGACGGGTATCTGGCAGAAACAGGCGACTTGGCTGGCCATCTCGCTCTTGGTCTTCGCACTGGCTCTGCGAGTCGAGATCCGCTGGATTGAATGGGTCACCCCCATCGCCTACGCGCTGGCCATTGTGGGTCTGGCCCTAGTGCTGGTTCTTGGCTCCGGAGAGGGGCCGCGCAGCTGGATTCGCTATGGTTCGATCGGGTTTCAGCCTTCGGAGTTAGCGAAGCTTGCGACGATCTTGGTGCTGGCCAGGCTGGTCACGGGCCGAGATCGTCCCGCGGACAGTTTGTGGGAGATCTGGCCGTTCGTGGCCGTGGTACTCCTGCCGTTCGCACTGATCATGGCGCAGCCCGATCTTGGAACGGCCTCGGTGTTTGTGGCTATTCTCATAGCCGCACTGTATTGGTCTGGACTCTCCATCCCCAAGCTCATCCTCTTCGTCAGTCCATTGGTCAGCTTGGCGTTGGCGTTTTCCACTTTATTCTGGGGCGTCTGGGTTCTCCTGATCGTTGCTTTTCTCTATCGCACTCGAGCCTATCTGACGGAATCGCTGGCTGTTCTGCTCGCAAACGTCGCGATGGGTGTCGTCGTGCTTCCCGTTTGGCGTAGTCTCGCCACTTACCAGCAGGTTCGCATTCTCGCGTTCCTACAGCCTGAGGCGGACCCGCGAGGCGCCGGTTGGCATCTCATCCAATCGCAGGTGGCCATAGGCTCCGGCGGCTGGTTGGGTAAAGGCTTCACCATGGGAACCCAGAAGCGCTTGGCTTTCTTGCCGGAGCAGCATACTGACTTCATCTTCGCCGTCGTAGGTGAGGAGTTCGGGTTCGTGGGCATCGTGCTGGTTCTCGTCTGCTTCGCCGTCCTCCTCTGGCGAACGCTGTTGGTTGCGGAGCGCACTTCGGACAACTTTGCATCGACGCTCGTCTTCGGGATATTCGCGCTGTGGCTGGCTCATTTTGTGGCGAATGTCGGGATGACCGTCGGACTCCTTCCGATAACGGGGCTTCCTCTCCCCTTCTTGAGCTACGGAGGCAGCTTCCTACTCGTATCCTTCATCGCGCTTGCGGCCATTCAACGGGTTGCGGCTGAGCATAGATCGGGGCCGTAGCTTTTAGGGCTCCCGGGTGTGAGCGGCGCGCGGCGACCGGCCATTGCGGTGATGGCCGGAACGGTCGATCTTTATTGGTCTTAGGGCTCCCCGAGGACCCCGGAATGGCCTATCTGAGGGCTGGATCAGTCGATGACGTGGTTTCGTAAAGAGAAGAAGAAGCTGGTCGGGCAGAAGCGCGAATTGCCGCCGGATGTCTGGACCAAGTGCGACGGTTGCGGCGAGATCGTGTATCGTGAGAAGCTGGCCGAGAACTTCAGCGTATGCTTGAACTGCGGCCATCACTTCCGCATCGATGCCGTCGACTACGCGGGTCTGCTGCTCGATAACGCGTTCGAAGAGGAATACGACGCGGAGTTGCGTTCGGTCGACCCACTGGAGTTTGTGGGTCCGACACCCTACGCGGAGCGCTACGAGCGGGCCTTGAAGAAAGGCGTGACCAAGGAAGCGGTACTCACTGGCGCGGGCCACATCCATAGTCGACCGGTGAAGTTCGGCGTTATGGACTTCGGTTTTATCGGTGGGTCCATGGGCTCGGTGGTCGGCGAGAAGATTGCTCGGGTAGCTGAGAGTGCGCTCGAGGCGAAGCAACCCTTGATCCTGGTGTCGGCTTCGGGTGGTGCCCGCATGATGGAGGGCGTGCTATCGCTGATGCAGATGGCTAAGACGTCGAGTGCGCTCGGTCGTCTACACAAGTCTCGGCTGCCCTACGTCTCGATCTTGACCCATCCCACAACCGGGGGTGTGACCGCGTCTTTCGCCATGCTCGGCGATGTCATCATCGCAGAGCCGGGAGCGCTGATTGGTTTCGCGGGTCCCCGTGTGATTGAGCAGACGATCGGCCAAGGGCTGCCGGACGGCTTCCAACGCTCCGAATTCCTGCTCGAGCACGGTATGGTGGACATGGTTGTGCCGCGTCCCGAGCTCAAATCCACCGTGTCTCGACTCCTGGGCCACATGATCGACGGTCACAGCGGCTAAAGGAATCCTCCCGTTCGGTCGACTCTCGAACCCGCCCTCGTACCACTTCCGATCTCCATACTGTCCCTTATTATTAGGCGCCATGTACACAATAGTCTGGCTGGTCCGAGCGGCCGAGCAACACACTTCGGCGGATTGAAGCATGTCGACTGCCGATCTGTTGGAGGGGCTACTCGGGCTTCAGCCGACAGGGGAGATCCGCTGGGGGCTGCGTCGGGTCCGAAGGATGCTCCACAGTGTGGGCCAGCCCCACATGGCTTTCCGTTCGGTGCATATTGGTGGGACGAACGGGAAGGGCTCCGTTGCTGCGATGGTCGCCAGCATTCTGGGTTGCGCGGGGCACCGGGTGGGGCTCTATACGTCGCCTCACCTCATGGAGTACGGCGAGCGAATTCGGATCGGTGGTCAGCCGTTGGACGAGGAGCTCCTCGCGGCAGGAGCGAGAAGGCTTCGTCCGATCGCGGCGGAGGTCGGTGCTACGTTCTTTGAAGCGACTACGGCCCTGGCGTTCCTCTGCTTCGCTGAGGTGGAAGCCGATTTCGTCGTGGCGGAGGTGGGACTGGGTGGTCGATTGGATGCCACGAATGTCCTGCTGCCCGAGGTGGCGGCGATCACCAACGTGGCATGGGACCACTCGGACTACCTCGGCCATACATTGTCGGCCATCGCGAGGGAGAAGGCTGGGATCAGCAAGCCAGGGATTCCGCTGGTCCTCGGTCGCTTGGAGCCTGAGGCAGGAAGGATTGTCAGGGAGATGGCCGGTCGGGCCGGTGCGCCGCTCCTTCAGCTTGGATACGATGCCGGCGTCAGGCGCATCCGCATCGGACGCGACCGAACCGAGCTGGAGTACGTCGGGCCGGGTTCGAGCGAGGCCATCAAGTTGAGCAGTCCCCTCTTGGGGGCACATCAGGCCTGGAACTCCGGCCTGGCCGCTCTTACGGTTCAGAGCATGCCCGAACGCTATCGTCCTGCGTCTGCGGACATAGTGGACGGGATCGCCTCGGTGTGGTGGCCCGGACGACTACAGATCGAGCGAAGGGAAGGGCGCACGTGGGTTCTCGATGCGGCGCACAATCCAGTGGCCGTAGAGGCGCTCACGCAGGGACTGACCAGCCTGGACTTGCAGGGTCCCCTGGCGATGGTCGTCGCGATCATGGGCGACAAGCCGTGGCCGGAGATGCTGCCGCCGCTGTTGGCGCTGGCGGATGTGTCGATCTTCACGGTGGCGCCAAGTTCGCCGGTCGAGCGGCGCTGGGATGCGAACGAGGTGGCGGGGACGATATCGAGCTATCCTGTGGAGGTTGTAGAGGATTTTGACTCGGCGCTCGCGCGGGCGGCTGAGTTGGCGCAGACCGTCGTCGTGACCGGATCCAACCACACGGTTGGTGACGCGATGCGACGGCTGGAGATCAGCGTCTTTGGATGAGAACGAGAACGAATGGGGTCAGATAGATTCGCGATGGCAGAACTAAGAGGATTACCCGGGTTCAGGGATTTCTATCCAGAAGAGTTCGCGACACGCTCGTATCTCATGGGTATCTGGCGGGATGTTGCAGGACGGTATGGCTTTGAAGAGTACGATGGCCCGCCGCTTGAGACCTTAGAGATTTACACGCGGAAGTCGGGTGAAGAGATCGTGCAGCAGCTCTACGAGTTCGAGGACAAAGGCGGCCGCCGCATCGCGCTACGCCCCGAGATGACGCCGACGTTGGCGCGCATGGTCGGGGCCCGGGCGCGCTCGCTCCCCAAGCCCGTCCGCTGGTTCTCCGTCCCGCAGCTCTTCCGATACGAACGCAAGCAGCGCGGTCGTCTCAGGGAACACTTCCAGTTGAACCTGGACATCCTGGGTGAGTCGAGCGTGCTCGCCGACGCGGAGCTTCTGGCCGCCGCTATCGATATCGTCCGCGAGACCGGACTAGACTCCAGCCAGGTCAGGGCACGTGTGTCGGACCGACGCGTGCTGGCGGCCATATTCCGGCATCTTGGCGTCGAAGAAGCGAGCCTCGGGCCGGTCTACGAAGTTGTGGACAGGTTGGAACGAGAACCGCGTGAGCGGCTGGAGCGCCGGCTTGCTGATCTCGGCTTTGATGCGCAAACGATCAGCGGCATCATCGATGTAACGGAACTTCGTGGGATTAGCGATCTCGAGGCAGCCTACGGCGATGTGCCAGCCGTGGTCGAGCGCGTCGCCGAGCTCTCCTCGTACGTCGGGTATCTGGATGATCTGGGCGTGGCTGACTTCGTCGATATCGACCTCTCGGTGGTCCGGGGACTGGCGTACTACACGGGTATCGTTTTCGAGCTCTGGGACGCGCGGCGTGAATTGCGAGCCATCTGCGGAGGTGGACGCTACGACGACCTTCTGCAGGTCATCGCGGGTATCGACCTGCCGGCACTGGGATTCGGCATGGGAGACGTGGTTCTCGCCGAGCTGTTGCAGGACCATGGATTACTGCCCAAGATGCCGTCGTCCGTCGACTGTTTCATCGCCTGGCTGGGACCCGATGGAAGGGCCCAGGCCTTGCGTGCCGTTCAGGCTTTGAGGTCTGCTGGACTCTCGGCCGTTTTCGAATATCGTGATCGTCGCTTGGGTAATCAGCTGAAGGCCGCTGACCAACTCGGTGCCCGTTGGGCTGTGATCTTCGGACCGCAGGAGGTGGAGGCGGGACAGGCCCGCATACGCGATATGTCGACAGGTGACGAGCGTGTTGAAGCGTTCGATCGCCTGGTAGAGAGTATGGAAACCGCAACTACAGAACTGTAACGAAGAATGGTATACCTCTGTAAGACGGCCCGTCGGTGTAGTTGGCCGATGGCCATAATGTTGATCGTGGCTGCGGGCGGTTGCGTTAGCAGCGAGACCGGTGGGGCAGCGGGTGCTCGAGGATCTCTGGCGGCTGGCGACTCGTCAGCTGACGTGGCGACCGGCGTCGGCGCCTTCGAGGATACGGTCTCCCCGCTCCAGTATCATCTCTTTGACAGCGTCAACGAGAGCGACCGGCCGAAGAAGGTATTGCATCGGCTGGTGGTCCTTGGGAAGGGGAGTCGGGAACGGTTCGGCAAAACGCTACGTGTTGCCATAGACTCGCTGACTAGCGCCGACACCAGCCTGATCGCGCTTCGTGCTATTCTCTACGAAGTCGTGCGTACCGCCGAGATGGAGGGCGGGCTCGTGCCGCGGGCCTGGGCCGAATGGGTCCCTTCGGAGGGTTGGGACACCGCCGCGACCAGCAGGCGCGAGCAGACACACCGTTTCTACATTTACACGGTACCCCCGGGTTGGGTCGTGACAATGTCGAGCTCCGATACGTTAGCGACACAGGAATGAGCGACGAACTGGAACCAATCGGTGAGGGGTTGCTGGAACGCGGAATCGACTCCGTGTGGGAGCGACTCGCTCCGCTGAGTGTGGGCGCTGTCGTTAGCGGCGTGGTGGTCGTCGGTGCTAGCGCGCTGCTGCGGCGCGCGCTCGGCTCGAGAAAGAACATCCTGGGTTGGGCGGGGGCGGCTGCGCTCCTGCCGATCGCTTTCTGGTTGATGTCCGAGAGAGCTGCAAACGGTGATCGGGAGCGCGCGAGCAACGAGGAGAGCGCGCCGTTAGTGGATGAGGAAACATCGGAAAGAGCGGAGGCATAGAGAGCGCCGATGGCGGAAGAGAAAGCGCTGACCCCGCGGAGCGAGGACTTCTCCGCTTGGTATAATGGTGTCGTACAACGGGGAGAGCTTGCCGGCTACACGCCGGTCCGCGGGAGTATGGTGATACGTCCCCACGGTTACGCGATATGGGAGCTCATGCAGTCGGCCTTGGATGGTATGTTCAAGGCGACCGGTCACCAGAACGCCTACTTCCCGCTCTTCATCCCCGAGAGCTACCTGCAGAAGGAAGCCGAGCACGTCGAAGGTTTTGCGCCCGAGACGGCTGTGGTCACCCGTGGGGGTGGCAAGGAGCTCGAGGAGCCACTGGTCGTTCGTCCGACCTCCGAAGCGATCATCTGGCCGATTATGGCCAATTGGATCCAGAGCTACCGCGACCTGCCGATGCTGATCAATCAGTGGGCGAACGTCGTCCGCTGGGAGATGCGGACACGGCCGTTCCTGCGCACACTGGAATTCCTGTGGCAGGAGGGGCATACGGCTCATGCGACCGACGAGGAGGCCGAGGCGGAGACACTGCTTATCCTCGGGATCTACCGGCGGTTCATGGAAGAATGGATGGCTATGCCGCCGGTCACCGGCGTGAAGGCCGAGTGGGACAAATTCGCTGGGGCGGTGCGCACGTACGCGTGCGAGGCGATGATGCAGGACAACTGGGCGTTACAGGCGGGTACGTCGCACAATCTCGGCCAGAATTTCGCGCGCGCCTTCGACGTGAAGTACCAGACGGAAGACGGTGAACACGACTACATCTGGAGTACGTCGTGGGGCGTGTCGACCCGGTTGGTCGGCGGGTTGGTGATGACGCATAGCGACGATGTAGGCTTGGTTCTGCCGCCAAAACTCGCTCCAGTACAGGCGGTTATCGTCCCGATATACAAATCCGACGGCCAGCGCGCCGACGTACTGGAGGCAGCTGAGCGCCTGAAGGACAAGCTGGGGGATGTGATCAGGGTCAAGCTCGACGACCGGGACACGCTGAACCCTGGTGCCAAGTTCTACGAGTGGGAAGGCAAGGGTGTGCCGGTCCGCATCGAGATCGGGCCCAAAGACCTGGAGAAACAGCAGGTGATGGTCGTCCGGCGGTTCACGGTGGAGGGCGGCCAGCGCAAGATACCCTTCGCCGCGAGCGAGGTTGAGAGCCGGTTGCCGGACTTGCTCGATCAGATGCAGCGGGATCTCTACGAAGCGGCGTTGCGGCGA
>Ga0255055_10001128_pt1 | contig 20136 bp, 16 predicted proteins | sample JV7_2_27_MG_FD_188633 | JGI IMG/M metagenome (GOLD analysis project Ga0255055, IMG submission 188633) | Seawater microbial communities from Jervis Inlet, British Columbia, Canada - JV7_2_27 | ecosystem: Environmental > Aquatic > Marine > Inlet | place: Canada: British Columbia | collected...
ATGATTTGGAATTCAATATGCCGGGCACCAAGAAGAAGCTTCTCGAGGTAAACGTTCCCGTTCCCGAATGCGGATTCTGCCTCTCGACGGGCGGATTGGAGCAAGCCGGGCATTTCCTCCAGGCTCTCCACCTCGCGCATTCCTTTTCCGCCGCCCCCAGCAGTGGCTTTGACCAGGAGTGGAAATCCGATCTCGGGCGCGACTGCGAGCAGTTGCTCGTCGGTCAGGTTGCCTTCCCCTTCGGTCCCCGGGACTACGGGCACCCCAGCCGCGGCGACGGTCGCGCGCGCGACTCCCTTATCCCCCATCGCCGCGATCGCGGTCGGGCGTGGTCCGATGAAAACCAGCCCAGCATCCTGGACTGCCTCGGCAAAGTCGTCTCGCTCAGCCAGAAAACCGTAGCCGGGGTGGATGGCACCGGCGCCAGATTTCTTCGCGATTTCAATTAGCTTGTCGCCCCTCAAATACGAATCGCGAGCGGGAGCCGGCCCAAGAAGGTAGGCCTCTCCTGCCTGGCGGACATGCATGGCCGCCCGATCGACTTCTGAGTAAACTGCTACGGTTTCGATACCGAGCTCGTGGCAGGCGCGAATAATTCGCACTGCGATCTCGCCTCGATTTGCGATAAGCACCTTAGTAAACATGGCTTTAATTATAGGAGATCAAAACAAGAGGCCGCGTGTCCTCAGAGGGGGATGTTCCCATGCTTCTTCGCAGGATTGACATCTCGCTTATTAGCCAGCATTTCGAGAGCATTGATAAGCCTGGGCCGCGTGAAACGCGGCTCGATTACGTCATCGATATATCCGCGTGAGGCGGCGACATAAGGGTTAGCCAATTTTTGTCGGTAGTCCTCGACCAACTCCGCCCTGTGTTTGTCCGGATCTTTCGCTTCGGCCAACTCCTTACGAAAGATGATGTTTACCGCACCTTCCGGTCCCATGACCGCGATTTCAGCCGTGGGCCAGGCCAAATTTAGATCGCTGCGAATGTGCTTCGAGTTCATCACGCAGTATGCACCACCGTAGGCTTTGCGCGTGATCACAGTGATTTTGGGAACAGTCGCCTCGCAGTACGCATAGAGCAGCTTAGCTCCGCTGCGGATGATGCCTCCGTGCTCCTGCGCCGTGCCTGGGAGAAATCCCGGCACATCCACGAGGGTCACCAAAGGAACGTTGAACGCATCGCAAAAACGAACAAATCGGGCGGCTTTGCTCGAAGCATTGATATCGAGAACCCCTGCCAGGACAGCCGGTTGATTTGCGACGATCCCGACGCTATGCCCTCCAAGGCGTGAGAATCCAACAACGATGTTCGGAGCGAAGGTCTCATGAATTTCGAGAAATGCTCCGTCATCGACCACAGAATGAATAACATCTCGAATATCGTACGGCTTGGTTGGGTCATCCGGCACAATCTTATCCAGCGCGGAGTCGGTTCGTAGCCGATCATCCCCGGTGGGTACAGATGGAGGATCTTCCATATTGTTTTGGGGCAGGTAGGAAAGGAGCACGCGGATCATGTAGAGGCAGTCGGCTTCGTTTTCTGAGGTGTAATGTGCTACGCCGGATGTCCCGGCGTGTATCTCTGCCCCGCCAAGCCCCTCGAAATCAATTTCTTCGTGCGTTACCGAGCGCACAACATCTGGCCCTGTGACAAACATGTACGAGGATTTGCGAACCATAAATATGAAATCCGTGAGGGCGGGGGAGTACACAGCACCGCCAGCCGACGGCCCCATGATGGCGCTAATTTGCGGGATCACTCCCGAAGCCATTGTGTTGCGGAGAAAAATATCTGCGTATCCGCCAAGCGAAACCACGCCTTCTTGAATGCGTGCGCCGCCTGAATCGATCAGCCCGATTAGTGGAGCTCCATTCTTGATCGCCATCTCTTGAATCTTGACGATCTTTTCGGCGTGAACTTCTCCCAGGCTGCCTCCGAAAACCGTGAAGTCTTGCGAGAAGACGTAGGTCAAGCGGCCTTCGACCGTTCCCCAACCCGTGACCACGCTGTCGGACAGGAATTTGCGATCTTCCAGGCCGAAGTCATGGGTGCGGTGAGTGACAAAAATATCCGTCTCGCGGAAGGATCCTTTATCGAGCAGCAGGTCCAGCCGCTCGCGAGCGGTCAGACGACCACGTTTGTGCTGGGCGTCTATGCGATCTTCACCGCCCCCCAGACGGGCTTGCTCGCGAAGCTTTCGGAGGTCCTCAAGTTTGGAATCGTGGCTCATGTACCATTCTCCTGAAAGTAAATGCGTACGACTGGCTGGCTAAGCACCCAAGCTACACTTGTAATAACCAGCACGGTAACGATTGCCGACATCGGCCAGTTTGCGCGAGAGTAGTCGGATTGGGCCAGAAACAAGCGATCCACCCAGTACCAGAGTATGATCGCCGAGCCGCCCCAACGAATCAGCCGTGGCGCCCATGCCCTTCCGAAAAAAGCAGCGAATGCGGCCAAAATACCCCAGGCTCCCCAAAGACCGTTGCGGACAAGCAAATAAATCGGCGGTACGCTGAAGGGCAGGTCAGGCAGCGAAAACCAAGCTACCAGACCACTGAGGGCCACTATCGCTACGGTTATAACCCCGAGGCTAAGCCAAGTTACGTGCGGCGGCCTGCGCTTAGTTTCGGGTGATTGGGTCAAAGTTCAGGGGGTCCGTGCGAGATGAGGGGCATGCGTCAGTTCAACGGATGGGCGGATTTGGCTGCAGCTGGAATGATACTAGGCAATCGTGAGCGTAATCTTACCCATCTGATTTCCCGCTTTCATATGTTCGAAGGCCATGGCCGCATCTCTCAGCGGGTACTGTCGATCCATAACCGGCTTGAGTTTTCCTTTAAAAACCAGTCCCATCACGGTCTCGAACTCCTTGGAGGTTCCCATGGTCGAGCCAATGATGGAAAGATGTTTTCCAAAAAGAAATCGATTGTCGAGCTCAAACTTTGGACCACTGGTATTGCCCACCGTCAGGATGCGACCGCCTTTTCGAGCAGCTCGAAGGCTGAGGGGCATGGTTTCCGCGCCCACATTGTCTACTACGACATCCACACCCCGTCGACCATCTGCCCGATAGGCCGTCCTGGACCAGGCCTCGTCTTGAGATCGGTCGATAAGTACCTCTGCTCCCGCGGCTTCAGCGACAGCCAATTTGTCGGCATTTGAGCCTACAACCAAAACCGCCGCTCCAGCGTACTTCGCGATTTGGATGCTGGCCGTGTTGACCCCGCCTGAGGCGCCGACCACGAGCACCGATTCTCCCGGCTTAAGCTGACCCCGCGTCATCAGAGAGTGCCAGGCGGTGAGATACACCAATGCCGCGGCAGCCGCTTGCGCGGCATCAAATTCCTGCGGCATCTTTAACAAATTGCGTTCGGGGAGGGCGATCAGTTCTCGGAAGGTCCCTGCGGCATGCTCGCCTAGCAGCCGCCAGCTCGTACAAAGGTTTTCCTGGCCCGCCAAGCAGTACTCGCATTCCCCACAAAATACATTCGGGTTGATCACCACTCGATCGCCGACCGTAAATTGGGTGACTTGGGACCCAACTTCGACAATGTGGCCCGCCCCATCTGCTCCGGGCACATGCGGCATTTCTAGCTTGAGCCCAGGCCAGCCCTCCCAGGTGATGAGTTCGGTTCGATTGAGCGATACTGCCTCAAGTTGAACGAGCACCTCGGTGGGCGCCGGCATAGGCGCGGGAAGATCGCCATATTGAATTTCCCCGCCATGCTCGCGGAAAAATACAGCCTTCATGTGAGTTCGGATGGGAATTGCGAATTAACCAGCGGGGATTTCGTGCGGTAGATCGAGGTCTGCGATTTAGCCAGCAGGGATTTCGTACGCCAGGTAGAGCTCGGCGTTCCTGCCAGATTCCTGGAATGATTTTCCGCCAGGATACCGCTTTTCAACCAGCGCCATTTCCGAGGATCGTTCTGGGAGAAAAACGAAAATTGTGGGGCCCTGGAGCTCCCAATCTGGCTGTGCGGTAAGCGGCTGCAGTACGTCGTGACCATTTGCGTGCGACGCGAGGTAGGGGATCGACGAGTGGCTATAGTACCCCATGCGGCCCCCGAAGAAGTAGACCTCCACCCCAGGCTCCCGCTCGTCCAGCATTTGCGCCACGGCGATCGCCGTCTCCGTGTTGAGATCACCAAATCGCTTCTTGGCAGAATAATCGCCGAAGTAAAAACTTAAATCGGCCCAACACGCTAGAGCCACAAGGATTCCGACGATCGCCACCACAGCAGGGCGCGCAAGTGGCCAGCTTTCGATCAGCCACTGGCTGATTCTGACCAGCGCTAGACCCATCGTTGCTGCAACTGCTGGAGCGGCAAAGACATATCGCTGCGCGGCGGGCGTGCTTTCGCTCAATGCCCCGATTACAACCGCGCCGGCAAGCCAGAGAATGAGCCAAAGTTCTGCCGGCTTGCGGAAGCTCAAGAACAGAAGCACCACGCCCATCAAGAACAGCGTTGCAGATAGAGGGAGCAACATGGGAGTTTCAGGGACATACCAGTGGCGCAGGTTTTCGCTGGTGAAGGCAAGCGTGGAGGTGATGAACTGCGAAGCCAGGAGCTCGACCGGCGTTTTGCCCGTGGTGAGCACATCGGATCTCAGCGTATCGCCAAGATAGGACACCCGCGACATTGGAGCATAGAAGTCTGGAATATTCCCCAAATAAACCATTGCCAGAGGCAAAGTAATGACCAGCGCACTCAGCGCCATGATCACCAAGTGGTTGAGCCGAGCGCGGACCCTTGGCCAATCTCGTGCAGCGGATACGGCAAGCCAAATCGGGAACAGCAGAAACAGCAGGCGACTGCTTGCATAGAAATATTGAGCAAGACCAAATCCGAGTCCTGCCAGGACGTAGCCGAGCCGGCTGTTCTTGGTCCAGCCCCACCAAAATGCGCCGGAGATAAATGCGACAAACAAGCCGTCCCATACGTTGTTCAATCCGATGCGGCTGAAGTGGATATGAAAATGGGAAGCCGCAAGCAAGATGCCACCGGTGAGTGCAACCCAGCGATTGAAGGCTTGCTTAAGGAACCAATACAGTGCAACCACAGTTAGGGCACCGGCGAAGGCAGAGGTAATACGGAGCGCTTCGGTCGTTTGGCCGAAGAGGCGAATGGAAATGGATTGCAAGTAGAAATAGAAAGCCGGAAACGAAAACCAGCCCAACCCAAAGATATTGTTGCGCTCCCCGTTGGTGAACTCGAGCGCGCTTAACCCTCCGGATGCTTCATCCCCGGTCAGTAGCCAGGGAAACTGGGCAGTAGCGATGCCGCGCAAAAGCAGGGCGCCGACAAATAGTGTGGCGACAATCGCCCAGTCTTTCGTCGGGTGGAACCGCACGCCTCGTTCGGGCACGCGGGTCAGCGAACCTGCCACCAGTACCAAGATGCCCAGCAGCCACATGAATACGGCCAGTTGGGGCTGACGCATCATCCTGGCTTCGCCAGCTGCCAGCCATCCCGCCAATGCAAGCATCGGCGCTAGTGCCAGCAGGATGACCTGCGCCTTCGAAATGTCCATCCAACCGGCTGCAGCTTGAAGTGGCCTTGCAATTCGCTCTGGAAGTTGCTTTCGGCTGAAGCTGACGGCGGAGAGTACAAACAGCCCGAGACCGAGCGCCGAGTAGATCTGGGCGACAAGTAGTTCACCATCCTTGAGGTTCGTGGCGAGCGCTCTGCCGATGAATAGCAATAACCCTGACGCCAGCAGCAGCGCGGCAAGCTCAAGGTTAGGAGCATCGAACAGCCTGTCTGCCTGAGCCTCTTTCTTTCGCGAGGCCTTCTTTTCCTTCAAAGGTCTGTTCATACGTTGAGACATTAGGAATGGTCTTTCACTAAGCGGATCAAGTATCGAATGGCATGTCATCGGCCGCAATCGCCAAAACGGCACAGTTTCAATGGGGGGTATGTTGGGGACGGTTAGCGCAGGCCGAGCTCGTGGCGTGAGATCACCAGGCGCTGGATTTCGCTTGTGCCTTCGTAAATCTCGGTGATCTTTGAGTCGCGGTAGTAGCGTTCCACAGGAAGTTCTTTGGAGTAGCCCATACCTCCGTGGATTTGGATTGCTTCCCCTGCACAATAGGAAGCAGTTTCGGATGCGAATAGTTTCGCCATCGAAGCTTGCTGGGTAAATCTCTCGCCGGAGGTTTTCGAAGATTGCTTGGCCAAAGCAGCTTGATAGGTGAGCAGGCGGCTGGCTTCGATGCGGGTCTTCATGTCTGCCAGCTTGAACGAGATACCCTGAAACTCACCAATCTTCCGGCCAAAGGCCTCACGCTCCCGGGCATATTCCAAGCTTGCGCCGTAAGCTGCTTCGGCGATTCCCAGCGCCTGGCTGGCAATTCCGATGCGGCCCGCATCCAGCACCTGCATGGCGATCTTGAACCCTTCGCCCTCCTCGCCCAAACGATTTTCGACCGGGCAGCGATAGTCCTCAAACAAGATCTCGCAGGTGGCGCTGGCGCGGATGCCAAGCTTGGGCTCCGTCTTCCCAAGCGAAAAGCCAGGCAGTCCAGGTTCGACCAGAAAGGCGGTTACCCCTCGATGCGCTTTTTCAGGGTCCGTCATCGTGAACATCAGAATGAACTTGGCTACCGGGCCACTGCTCACCCACGATTTTCGTCCGTTGATAACATAGCTGTCACCGTCCAGCACTGCCCGCGAGCGCATCGTACCTGCATCAGATCCGGACATCGGCTCGGTAAGCGAGTAGGCCGCGATCGCTTCGCCTGAGGCGACCGGAGTCAGAAATTTCTCTTTTTGCAGCTCACTTCCAAAACGTTCGATAGCGTTGCAGTAGAGCGAATTGTTGACCGACATGATCGTCCCATGCGCGGCATCCGCCTTGCTGATTTCGGTCAGCGCCAACACATACGAAAGCGTGTCTAACCCGGAGCCCATGTATTGTTCCGAGATTTCAATACCCATGAACCCCATCTCGCCCATCTTTCGGATGGTTTCGGCGGGGAACTCGCCGCTCTCGTCGTGCGCCGCCGCGATAGGGGCAATTTCATTCTGCGCAAACTCGCGCGCTGCTTGTTGAATCATCTGGTGCTCTGAGGATAGTTCGAGTGAGGGAGTGACTGCCATATGCACTGTCGATGAAGCGGGTCGCGCGATTATAGCATTCGACCGAATTGTTACCTTGGGGCTCCGCGCGAGCACCCACCCGACCTATCGGAGATCGGTCACTTTGCGATACCTCAGCAGGTGAGCGAGTAAAATGGCTCCGCTGGAGGACGCATTGACACCGACCCCACTATCCGAATCATCCATTACGCCGGAAATCTTTCAACACCTGGTCAGCCTCGCGGCCCTGGAGCTCACTGAGCAAGAGTCGGAATACCTGAGGCGAGAACTCAATCAGCAGCTACAAGTGATTCGTGATCTCGAGTCGATCGACCTGGCAACTGATCTTTCGATCACTTCTCATGGAGTTCCGTATTCGGCTAAAACGCGTCCGGAGCTTCGTCACGATCGTTCCGAGCCGTCAGACAAGGCCGACGCCATCCTGGAGCAGGCCCCCGAGGTAGAAGAGCGATTCTTTGTGGTTCCTGATATCCCCCATACCGAACTCAAATGAGCGCTGAGATCTCGGAACTCCCCGCCCATGAAATCGTCGCGCGCCTCAAGGCCGGCGATCTAACCGCGGAAGCGGTGCTCGAAGCTACTCTGGAGAGGATCGAGGCGGTCGAGGGCGGGACCGCCAGCCTCGATGGTGATCTAGGGGACGGGCAAGGGGTTCATGCTTACATCTCGCTGACGGTAGAGCGCGCTCGGGCTCAAGCTCAGGCAGTAGATCGGGCACTGGAGACCGGCGATGATCCGGGCATATTGGCGGGGGTGCCGATTGCGGTCAAAGACATATTCTGCGTGAGCGGTACTGCCTCCACCGCTGGATCAAAGATTCTTGAAAATTTTGTGGCGCCTTACACGGCCACACCGGTCGCCCGATTAGAAAAGGCCGGCGCAATAACCATTGGCAAGGCCAATCTGGACGAGTTCACTTATGGTTCGTCCAACGAGTCATCCGCTTACCTGCCTACTCCCCGTAATCCGTGGTCAGCTGAGCGAGTTCCGGGAGGCTCTTCCGGTGGCAGTGCGGCCGCGGTATCGGCCGGCGAAGCGGCTCTGTCGCTGGGTACCGATACTTCAGGATCCATCCGACAGCCGGCTGCATTCTGCGGCGTCGTTGGAATGAAACCCACCTACGGTCGTGTGTCTCGCTATGGCCTGATCGCCTTTGCTTCCTCGCTCGATTGCCCGGGCCCGCTGGCGCGGAATGTCAAGGACGTCGGTCTGATGCTGCAGGGGATGGCCGGGGCGGATCCATTCGATGCTACCGCCGCGAAGATCCCTGTTGAAGACTACCTGGATCAGATCGAAGGCGGCGTGAGGGGCATGCGCATTGGACTCTCCCCCGATTTCTCGCGATTGCGATATCCCGATCCTGAGACGGGTGAACTGCGTGAGCAGGCCCTCCAGCCGGAGATCGAAAAGGAATTGATGGAGTCGGCTGAGCGCCTGGCGGCGCTGGGGGCGGAGATTGTTGAGGGGGTCGAACTGCCAAACGCACGATACGGTATCCCGGCGTATTTTGTGATCTCACGGGTGGAGGCCGCTTCAAACCTTCACCGGTACGATGGTGTCAAGTATGGACATCGATCCGAGCGTGTGCCAGATGACTTGTTTGATCTTTATCGCAAGAGTCGGGGGGAGGGGTTTGGACCGCAGCCTAAGCTTCGCATACTGATGGGGATGTACGTTTCAGGAGAGCAATATGAAAAGCGCTATTACGAACGAGCGCTTCGAGTCCGCACGCTAATAAGGGGCGATTTTGAGCGCGCGTTTGAAAGGGTGGATGCCGTCTTGGCTCCCACTACTCCGACGACTGCCTTCGAGATCGGCGGTATCTACGGAGATTCGGTCGCCATGCAATACGCCGACCTTCTAACGGTTCCAGCAAACCACGCCGGAATACCCGCCATTTCTGTGCCCACTGGCCTGGACAATTCAGGCCTGCCGATCGGGATGCAGCTGATGGGACCTGACTTTTCAGAGAAGAAACTTCTGCAGATGGCTCATTCACTTGAGCAACCGCCAGGCTCCAGACCCACTCTGGTACAGGAGTTGATCGGTGACTGAGTTCGAAGCTGTCATTGGCATCGAGACCCACATTCAGCTAAACACTGAGTCAAAGATCTTCTGCGCCTGCAGCACCGATTCGTGGCGCGTGCCTCCCAACATAAATATTTGTCCGATCTGCAGCGGGCTGCCTGGCGTGCTGCCAAGCCTCAATGAAAAGGTTGTCGAGAAGGCGCTGCTTCTTGCGACCGCGATGAACTCCGAAGAAATTAATATCGAATCCTTTTTCGCCCGCAAGAACTACTTCTACCCGGATCTACCCAAGGGTTATCAGATCAGCCAGTACGACGAGCCTCTGGCGCATAACGGGTACTTCGAATTCCCAATGCCCGGAGGGGACCTGCGCCGGATCGCGATCGCAAAGCTGCACATCGAAGAGGATGCGGGCAAGACGGTCTACAAGGATCACAGGCGCCTCATTGATTTCAATCGGTGCGGAGTGCCGTTGGTAGAGATGGTGACCGGTCCGGATTTTCGATCCGAGGATGAAGTGGCGCAGTTCCTGATTCGGCTCCGGCAATTGCTTCGCTGGCTCGAAATATCGGATGCCGATATGGAGCGCGGGCAGCTGCGTGTTGATGGCAATGTCTCGATTCGCAAAGTGGGAGAGGATCGACTGAACACGAAAACCGAAATCAAGAACGTCAACTCGATTGCCAACGTGAGGGACGCCGTTCAGGCTGAAATCGAGCGTCAGATACGGGAAGTCGAGGCGGGCGGGGTGATCGAACCGTGGACGCTGGATTGGGACGATGAGCGCGGCGTGCTGAGCAAGATGCGATCAAAGGAAACAGAAGCAGACTATCGATATTTCCGCGAACCGGACCTGTTGCCAGTTCAACTAAGCGCTGGCGAGGTTCAGACGACCGCAACCCTGCTGCCAGAGCTTCCGCTGGCCAGGCGGAGCCGCTTTGTTGAGCAGTATGCCGTCCCAGAATATGATGCCGAGATTCTTACCGAGGAACGATCGTTATCCGATTTCTTTGAGGCGACCGTCGCCGCTCATGAAGGGGATCCTAAGCGAGTCTCGAATTGGGTGATGAACGACGTACTTCGATTGATCCGAGAAGAGGAAACATCCGCTGGAGATCTCGGGCTGCAGCCGGCTGAGCTAGCGGAAATAATCTCGATGGTTGAAGGTGGAACAATTTCCAGCAGCGTCGGAAAAGACCTTCTTGGTCAGGTTCGGAGCTCCGATCGCAGTCCATCCCAGATAGTCGAGGAAGAAGGCCTGGCTCAGGTGTCGGACTCGGGTGAATTGAGTGAAGTAGCGGATCGGATCCTGGAGGCTAATCCAGACAAGGTGGCAGCCTATCAAGCCGGGAAGACCGGTTTGATCGGATGGTTTGTGGGCCAAATGATGAAAGAAACGGGAGGCCAGGCAGATCCGAAACTGGCCAATTCGTTGTTAGAGGAGCTGCTCGACTCTTACTCCGCGAAGTCGTAGACGCCGTTGGACATGATTGCCAACGGTATCTTGTTGCCCGCTTGGTCGGCAAGAGTCAACGTCCAACTGCCGGGCACCCCCGCCAGATATAGATACTCACTCGCGTTGACCCAGCGCAGCCCGGTACCCGATCCTAACGGCTCCGGCTCGCCGAGTAGATCCCCAAGGTACAGATTCAATCCAGATCCCTTTGTATAGGCAAAAAGGTACGAATCCGGACCCCAGCCCTTCCATTGCAAGGAGCCGGTGTCGTAGATGACTTGCTCGCCGTTGTCGAGCCGCTCGATGACCAGCTGCTGCTCACCTGGTTCGTCGACCTCTCGGAAATATGCCAGATGCATTCCGTCCGGCGACACGATTGGTAGCTCCCTCTGTGGGGCAAATAGATCGCCAGTTGGCTCCGCAATGACCTGAGCCTCGCCATCGACGCTCCACACCGTACCCGGCTCGGATGCGAAGAAGGGATCCTGCTGAGGAACAGGCAGAACCACAGAACCGTCTGACCACACTGGGAGCGGATAGAAGAAATACTCGCTGTACGTGATCACTGATGAGAAAGTCAAGACTTCTGGGCGGAGATTTGCACCGTTAGCATCTACAAAGCTCAGGCTGTCGGGGCGCACCAGTGCGATCTGGTCGCCTGCGGGCGAAGCGGTGAAGTCGCCACCTTCGCCACGCAGGAGCAGCGGCGTGAATTGGCCAGTCTCAACGTTGATCGACAGCAGGTCGTCGTTCTTTGCCAATCCCGGACCTTCGAACACTCCCCGCGTGTTGAAGAGCAGGGTGTGGGATGCGGGTAGAAAATCCATGGTTGAGAGCGTGGTATGGATAAAACCATCGAGTGGATACAGCGCGTCGAATCTGCCTTCATCCAGCAGAAGTCGCGAGCTGCTTCCATCGAACCGGACGCTGTGCAGGTCGGCGGTATCTTGATCAGGATCACGGACGACATATGCAATCCACTCGCCATCATCCGATAGCCGAACGTCGCTAGTTCCGCCTGTGTCGGTCAACTGGACCGGCCCTTGGCCTTTTTCCACAACCCATAGATTGCCATCGTCGGTATAGGCGACGCGCAGCTCTTGCGCAACGGAAGCGGTTGGCACGCCCTCTGCTTCTGAGGTGGCGGTAACCGCAGCTGGGGCGCTCGTCGGCACCTCGCTGGAGGCCGGCGTAGGCTCCACGAGTGTTATGTCAGGAACTTCGGAAGCGGGCGCTTCGGTCTGCGTAGGAAGGTTGCATCCGGTAAGAAAGAGGCCACCGAGCGCAACCAGGGCCCAGAACGTGCGTGATTTGGAGCTCATGCTCAACGGATACTCGCGATCCGGGTTTGGCGCAAGTCCAGGGCTAAACCCCGTTAGAAGGAACCGCCGATTGGGAGGAAACTAATCCTCGATCTCGATAATCTCGACTGTAATCAGACCATCTCCTTGGAAATTGGGATTGGCCTGCGGGTCCCGCAGCCTCAGGCTGTTTAGAACATCAGCGCCTTCAACAACTTCGCCAAAGATGGTGTGAAGTCCGGTGAGGTGAGGCGTTGGTGCGTAGGTAATGAAAAACTGTCCGCCGTTTGTATTTGGCCCGCGATTGGCCATCGCCAACAATCCGGCCCGGTCAAACTGAAGATCCGGATCGAATTCGTCTTGAAACATGTAACCGGGCCCTCCACCCCCTGTTCCGGTCGGATCGCCGCCCTGGGCCATGAAGCCAGCTAGGACACGATGGAAGGTTGTGTTGTCGTAGTAGCCCTGGTTAGCCAAAAACACAAAGTTATTAACCGTCTCCGGAGCCTTATCAGGATAAAGTCTTATACGAAAATCGCCGATCTCCGTCACGAATACAGCTTCGTAGGATTTGGACGGATCGATCTCCATCGCAGGCGGGGAGGACCACTGGAGCGGTGTTTCCTGCTCCTCGGCCGAAGGAGGCGCTGTTGGGCGTGAAGTTGGAGGCGCCGTGGGAAGTGCGGCTGGGGGTGGGGTTGGGGGCACTACACCCGGTTCGGTGGTGGCCGTTCCACATGCTGCAACCGCCATCAAACCAAATGAAATGAAGCCAAGTGCGAGAGATCTCTCTTGTCGAATTTTCATTGCGAATAGCCTCCGAATTGCAGATTAACCACGCTCATTGTGCGCGTCAGCCAGATGGCCTTAGTTGTATTCGTAAAAGCCTTTTCCGCTCTTCCGGCCGAGGTTGCCCGCGTCCACCATCTGCCTCAGAAGGCGTGCCGGCCGATACTTGTCGTCGCCGAAGTCTCGATGCAGCACCTCGACGATAAAGAGCACCACATCCAGCCCGATGAGATCCGCCAGGGCCAGCGGTCCAATGGGGTGGCTCATGCCTAATTTCATGATGGTGTCTATGTCCTCGGCGCTGGCAAGGTTTTCCTGCAAGGCGAATATGGCCTCGTTGATCATGGGGCAAATCAGTCGATTGGCAACAAAGCCGGGTGAATCCTTTGCCTCGACCGGCTCTTTCCCCATCTTGCGTCCGACCTCGAAAACCAGGTCGCGCGTGGCGTCAGAGGTATCCAGCCCGCGAATAACCTCGAGCAAAGTCATCAGCGGAACCGGATTGAAAAAGTGCATGCCGATGATTTGGTCGGGTCGAGAGGTTGCGCCTGCGATACGGGTGATCGAGATGGAGGAGGTATTGGTTGCCAGGACGGCTCCCTCCGGTGCAAGTTGATCGAGCTCCTTGAAGAGCCCCAGCTTGATCTCAGGGTTTTCGGTAGCGGCCTCAATCACAAGCTGCGCCTCTGCTGCCGCTCCGATGTCTGTCGTGGCGGCGATCATTGAGGCGGCCTCTCGTTGGCTTTCGTCAATGACTCCCTTGCCGGCCAGCTTTTCCACCGACTTACCGATGGCTGCCTTGCCGTGCTCGAGGGCTGCCTTGTCTACATCGGTCATAGTGACTTGATAGCCTGAGACGGCTGCGGTCTGCGCAATTCCATTGCCCATGGTTCCCGCGCCGATCACGACGATGCGCTCAACAGTCATTCCGAATCCCTCCTAGGTTCTATATGGTCTATAGTTTTTGAAAGTTGCTATAAGGATGGATTAAACCAGCTCGACAGCCATCGCTACTGCTTCGCCTCCGCCAAGACAGAGGGAAGCGACGCCCTTCGAAAGGCCGCGATCCTGCAGGGCGAACAGCAGCGTTGTGAGGATCCGTGCACCTGAGGCTCCCAGTGGGTGGCCCAGCGCAATGGCTCCGCCATTAACATTCACCTTGTCCCAGTCCCAGCCGATTTCGGTCATTGCATAGCCATCTGCTAATACTTGAGCAGCAAAGGCCTCATTTAGTTCAATAAGATCAACGTCCTCGAGAGTCCAGCCAATTCGCTCCAGCAGCTTCGGTATCGCGTGAGCTGGCGCAATAAACATATCGCGCGGTGGCACTGCTGCCTGAGCATAGCCGACGACGCGCGCCATGGGCGTTAGCCCGAGCTCCTCTGCTCGTTCCCGGCTGGCATAGACCATGGCTGAGGCGCCGTCATTCAGGCCGGATGCATTGCCCGCGGTTACGAGTCCGTCATCATGGTATGCGGGCTTGAGGGCCGCTAGCTTCTCAAGCGACGTATCCCGCCTAGGCGTTTCATCTTCCGCCAGGACCTTGGATCCTCGGCTCCCATCGGAAATCTCCAGGGGAATAATTTCCGCTTTAAATTTTCCGCTCTCAGCCGCAGCGACCGCCTTTTGGTGGCTGCCCAGCGCCCAGCGATCCATGGCTTCGCGCGTGACCTCATGCTCCTCGGCAATGTATTCCGCGGCCTCGCCCATAGTCCACTGCTCGAATGGATCCCACAGCCCATCGAGAATCAAGGAGTCTTCCAGGCTCTCGTGGCCGTAACGCAACCCGCCACCGCGTCCCCGCACCAGGTGGGGGGCCTGGCTCATATTTTCCATCCCACCGGCGACCATGAGATCTGCATCGCCCGCCTTTATGGCCTGCGCGGCCCACATCCCGGCCTTGAGGCCCGACCCGCACACTTTATTCACAGTGGTGGCGCCGACGCTTGGTGGAAGTCCAGCGCCAATCGCCGCTTGCCGTGCTGGCGCCTGACCGAGCCCGGCGCTGATAACGTTCCCCATCAGCACCTCATCGATCCGCTCGGGCTGCTCGAGTCCTGCTCGCAGCACCGCCTCGCGTACGACAATAGCGCCCAGATCGGTGGCGCTGAGCTTACTGACTTCCCCTTGAAAGCGGCCCATCGGAGTGCGGACGGCGCTCAAGATCAAAGGTTCTCGGGGACTATCTTTGAATTCCAATGTCATTTCACCTGATCGTTAGCTTTCTCATCGGATGAATCTCCCCATTGGGCCTTCAGCCGCGTGAAGGTAACGTCAAGATCTTCAGGAATCACGCGGGTCTCGGCCGTGGTAGCCATGAAATTGGTATCGCCCTCCCAACGGGGTAGGACGTGCATGTGCACATGATTGACGACGCCTGCGCCAGCTGCCTTACCAATATTGACCCCGAGGTTGAATGCTTCCGCGCCATACGCCGCCCGGAGCACTGAAAGGGCTTGAGAGGACAAGTTCATGACTTCCAGCAGGGCCGCATCCTCTAGTGACTCTATTGACGCTTGATGCGCATAAGGAACCACCATGAGATGGCCGTTGGTATAGGGGTAGCGGTTCAGCACCACGTACGCCTCCACACCGCGGTGCAAGATCAGGCTGTCGCCATTATTGGGGAGTTCGCAAAACAAGCAGTCGGACGAGCCGGAATGGCCTTCGATGTATTCCATGCGCCAGGGCGCCCAGATTCGGTCCATAAAAAAAGGGGCTTCTTGAAAAGCCCCAAAGGCAGAATAACGCGATTGTAACACTTCGCTGGCACGGCACCTGCACCTAAGGATAAAATCGGCACCGTGTTAGACAAATATGATCTTAATAAACGGCTGCCGGTGGGAAGGATGGGCGTTGAAGTGCATTTGCATTCAACCATCGGATCGACCAACGACCGCGCAGCCGAATTGGCTGCAGACGGCGCTCCCGAAGGGGCACTGGTCTTAGCTGATGAGCAAACCGCCGGCCGTGGCCGGCTTGGTAGGAAGTGGCGCATGCCCCGTGGGAGCGGTATTGCGATGAGTTTGGTCATGCGACCAAGCCAGATGGAGGCCGCCGCGCTCGGTGCAATGGGCTTGGTCGGGGCTCTGGCGACTATTGATGCGCTGGCAGGGCTGAAGCTCGAGCCACGCCTCAAATGGCCAAACGACATACTGCTGGAAGGCAAGAAGGTAGCCGGAGTTTTGGCGGAGGCCAGCTGGACTGGCCCGGAGCTTGATTACATCGTGCTTGGAATTGGTGTGAATGTGAAGCCGGTGCCCCTGGAAGGCCAAGCGGCGTTTGACTACCCTTCAACCAGCGTCGAAGACTCGGTCGGCGACACGATAGACAGGGGACCGCTCGTTTTCTCCATTGTGGCTGGCGTCGATGATTGGTATGAACGGGTTCAATCTGGCGACGCACACCCAGCATGGGAGGAGCGCCTCGCATACAAATCGGAGCGGGTATCCCTCACAAATGGTGAGCAGGAAATAACCGGCCGACCGATCGGACTGACCCGCAGCGGCGGCCTGCGTCTTGAGACAGACGAAGGCGAGGAACTGATCATAGAAGCGGGTTCCTATCAACTTCGCCCTATCGGTACGGACCAACTAAAGCCAAATTAGCGCAGCTGAGCTAAGATTAAGGGAAGGGAGCACATACCATGTTTGATGATCTAAGAGAAACGCCGGAAGAAGATCCGATATCCAACGCTGGATTCGTCTACGAAGAACAGCCTGTCGGCCCGGAACCCCGCATTATGGGGATGACGGCTGGACAGCGCCTGATTATCTCCATGATGCTGCTTGCCACGGTATTCATCCTGGGCCTGAGCTTCACACTGGTTCTGGGAAAGATCTGGTTCTAGTTCGGCTACGGCATCAACTGAAGATGCGACTCAGCCCCAGCCTCAACCTGATTCCGATTCCATAGCATCGAGTGGTACTGATGATTGCGCCATGGGTCAATCATGTCGTCATAGTGCTTGTTAAAAGGGTGACCAGATTGGCCGGTAGTGTGCATGGACAACGAGCGACTCAGATCGTCTAAATCAACAATTTGAAGGTACGAGGAAAGCGCGATCACACCGAACGGCTCATTGATGTCATAGCGTGATCTGAACAGAGTTTCCAAGCCACCGTCAATCTCAACCGGACCGCGATTGAAAATCCACTCGATGGGGGCGATTCCGCTCTGGCCCAGAGTCGGGCTCTCAAACGAAGCGTGATGAAGATCACCCCAACGCCAGGAAGCCGGATCGTTTCCCATTCCATTTACCAGTTCGTCAACAGTGTCTTCGAGAGTCTGTTGGAGAATCTGATCGCGATCCTCAATTTCATCGGAGTTGGTGTTGTCAAACCATGCAGAATCGGGTTCGTTTAGAAAGTTGCGAGCAGCGATGAACAAAGACTGCTCCGATGCCCGCCCGAGCAGCTGATCCCCAAGTTCATCGGCAAACATGTTCGAGATGAGATGAAGTCGCAAGGTTTCAAAGATCGCCGCACCTGCGCTCTCTCGATCCTCCCGACCGTCCCAGGCACGCAGGATCTCGAGCGCTTTCCGTTGCGTCTCATCCGCTGGTTGAAGCGACAGGAAGTGGTGCAGGATATCCTGGGTGTACAGGGAATTGCTGTCGCGCTGGATGGTCTGTAAGTCCTGAACGGAGATCGAGTCATCGGCCTCCAGCAGTTCCACCAGGCGACGGGCTCGATATCCTCGATCCCAGTCCACGCCAATCAGATACGGGTAGTCCGGCCCAACGACGGCGTTGTTGGCAGTTGCAACATATCCCTCCGGCGGATTGAATACCGATGGGAGCTCCTCATAGGGGATGAAATCATCCCACTCGAACTCTCCCGTCCAGCCTGGCACCGGCATCGTGCCCTCGCTGCGCGTGCGAATAGGATAGCGGCCTGTGGCCTGGTAGCCGATATTGCCGTCGACATCCGCATACACCGCATTTTCGCCTGCGACATCCCAATATTGCAGGGCATCCCGGAACTCATCCCAGTTTTGCGCCCGGTTTAGACGAAGTAGGCTCTTGTAGATTGTTCCTGGCTCTAATGCTGTCCATGAGTAAGCCAGGGGCTCCCAGCCGTAGCTCCAGGCTTGTTCGACGCCAGCTGCGACATCATTGATGATCGGGCCGTGGTGGGTCTTGCGCACGTCGATGATGACCGGTTCATCCTGCCCATCCACCAAGATTTCCTCGCGGATGATCTCCATATCGAGCCACTCGCCGCGAAATTCATATTGATTTGGGTTATCGGGGTTGAGGCGTTCAATGAAGTGATCCTCGTGGTCTCCCGTGAGAAACGTAAGCCCCCAGGCGATGCGATCGTTATGACCGATGATCGCACCCGGGATGCCGGGAACCGATGAGCCAACGACGTTTAGACCACATTCTGGCCCGACGGGTTCGCAGTGCAGGCCGATCTCATACCAGATTGAAGGCATCTGGATCCCAAGGTGCGGGTCGTTGGCGAGCAGTGGGGAACCGGTGGTGGTTCTCTCGCCAGAGACCACGGCGCTGTTGCTCCCCAGGCCGGTACCCGATGCCCACGGATAGCGGCTAAAGGCGATCTCTGGTACCGATTCCAACGTTGTCTCCGCAAGCGCGCTGGAAACGATGAGTGGGTGCTCGGAATCGTAGGCTGGCATCAGCTCTTCGATCGCCGGCGTTCCTAATCGCGCCGCGATATGCGCGCGGGCTAGTTCTTGGTCGGAGTTGCTCCGCAGAAACCAGGCCAGGGCTTTGCCTGTGACTAGCGAATGGAAGGGGCTCCATGTTTCGGGATCGATCTTGGTTCCCTGGAGCCCAAGGATTGTGAACTCAAGGCCTTTCGGTCCGCTATGGGTTTCCAGATAAGCATTCACGCCTTTGGCATAGGCGCTCAATTCCTCAAGTTCTTGGGTGTCCAGCGAATCCGCCTCGACCGACGCCGCTCGGTGCAAACCGAGTGTCCGGAAGTATCGATCCACGTCCAGCACGTTTTCCCCAAGAACCTCTGACAGTCGGCCGGTGGTTAAGCGGCGCTGGAATTCCATCTGCCAGAAGCGGTCTTGTGCGTGCACAAAGCCGTTTGCCATTAGGAGATCATGCTCGGTCGAAGCGTAGATATGCGGGATACCGAATGAATCCCGGTAAATGTCGACCGGGCCATCCAGGCCCTTTAATTGCAACGTTCCGTCAACCTGCGGGAAGGCTCGCGGTGCGACCAAGAATCGAAATGCCGCCACCGCAAGGGCGGCTACCGCAAAGATCACAAATAACACGATGAAGAAACGTGAAAGAAAGCGAAGCACCGGACCTCCAGTATTCAGGGGTAGGTGGATTTCTAGCACCTTGTTAAAAGGGTGTCAATGGCGGCGAGAATCCGGAGCCTGGAGAGAGGATCTGTTGCCATGAGCCGACCGCGAGCGAAAGATGGCTGCCCAATAGGACCTGAGGATGGTTCCGGCATAGAACTCATGGACCCCTGTAATATTCTTGACCTACTGCGATAATATAGGCTAATTCAGACGGCACTAAAGGAGTGAGACGTTGGCTCGCATCTTGATCGTGGATGACAATCAGGCGATGGTCGAAGCGCTGAGTATCGTCGTGGGCTCAAGAGGCCACGATGCTCAAACCGCATTGGGTGGGGAGGAAGCTCTCAGTTTGGTCGAGAACGATATGCCCGATGTCATGCTGCTCGACCTCAATATGCCTGGTCTCGACGGATTTGAAACCTTGGACCGGCTACGCATGATCCCCGGTGGTAAGGATCTTCCGGTTCTGATCATCACCGCCTTGGATGATGAGGATCTCGAAGGTAAAGTTGCCGACGCAGGCGGCACCGCGCTGCTGCGGAAACCGGTGGATGTGAATCATCTTGCGGACCAGATCGAGGTGTACGCCGCCGCCACGGCATAGCTCGACAAGGACAGCGGATGAATTGCTGCACCCTACAGGGTGCAGTTTTTATTTTCCCCTTTGACAAAGGGTAAAAGAGTTCGCAATCGGACCGTCGTAAAGTTATAATTAGATGGATGGGCCTGCCGTTTGGCGGGACCTATTTTTTCTTGACATAAATGCGCATCAAAGAGCAATCACCACATTTGGACCTACGCTGAAATCCTGCATAAAGTAAAAACAATTGGCTCGGCAGAGCGGTTAGCGGCTGAGCGGATGAGCGCGGAGAAGCGATGGAAATAGGGACAGTTCGACAGGTCGATATCGATAAAGAAATGCGCGGGGCGTACCTGGATTACGCCATGAGCGTCATCGTATCGCGCGCGCTTCCGGATGCGAATGACGGCCTCAAACCGGTCCAGCGGCGCATTTTGTATGCGATGCGAGAGATGGGGATCCGCGCCAACTCGCCCTATCGGAAATCAGCCCGAATCGTTGGAGAAGTCATGGGGAAATTTCACCCCCATGGCGATTCGGCGATTTATGAGGCTATGGCACGCATGGCGCAGGATT
>Ga0255055_10001129_pt1 | contig 20105 bp, 19 predicted proteins | sample JV7_2_27_MG_FD_188633 | JGI IMG/M metagenome (GOLD analysis project Ga0255055, IMG submission 188633) | Seawater microbial communities from Jervis Inlet, British Columbia, Canada - JV7_2_27 | ecosystem: Environmental > Aquatic > Marine > Inlet | place: Canada: British Columbia | collected...
GAGGGTGTTGCCCGCATAGCGACCGAGGATTTTCTCCACATGTTTGTCCTCGATGAGAACCTCGAAGTTCGGTACGCGGTCGATTTTTCTATGTTTAAAGGCATCGAGCAGACGCTGTATGTCCGGCTCTCCACTGTAGGATTCAAACCCCATGTCCTATTCCTCCTTACTTGGCAATACTTCCCTTCATCTGTGCTTCCGTCGACTCCCTGACAACGAGCCTGTTCTCAAGCTCGATGTCCCTGTTCCTGACGTGACGATTCTCTATCCTCCGAATGAGCTGCTCAGTAGCCTCCCACGCCATCCTATCAAAAGGTTGCGCAACAGTTGTCAGCCTGGGAGAAATGAGAGACGAGAAACTGATGTCGTCAAAACCCGCAACTGCGATTTCCTCCGGGACCCTGTACCCATTATCGATCAGGCATTTGAGCACACCGAGGGCCATAAGATCGGTAACCGCAATAATCGCCGTGGGGTCGGAACGCTGGAGCAACCTTTCCGTTGCTTCGGCTGCTCCTGTAGAGGTCCATTCACTCTTCACCACGAGGTCCTGATCAAAACCGATTCCCCCTTCCTGCAGTGCAGCCAGATAGCCTTCATATCTGCTATTCCCGACCGGGTACTTTGTCAATGAGCGAATGATACCGATTTTACTGTGCCCGCACTGTATCAGATGGCGGGTGAGACGTCCTATGCCCTTGTACCCGTCCGTGTACACCGATGAGAGAGGCAACCCCTGAGAGGGCTGATCCATGATGACCACGGGAAGCTTCTTGGCGAGTTTTGTGAGAAAATCTCTGTTCTCAGACACGCTCTTGTACCAGCACATGATGAGACCGTCGACCTGCCGCTGTATAAGCTTGTTTATATATTCCTTCTCCCGTTCCGGGTCAATCTCAGTGGAGCACATGATTACGGTATAACCGTGATGCCTCGCAGCGATCTCGATGTTCTCCAATAACTCTGCATAGGCGAGGTTCTTGAAATCGGGAATCACCACACCAAAAGACCTGGTGCGCTGGGCACGCATCCCCTGGGCCAGAATACTCGGTGCATAGCTGAGCTCCTCCATAACAGAGCGCACCCGCAGTTTCGTCTCCTCATTGACCAGCTCTGGATGGTTGAGCACACGGGAAACCGTGGTTTTGGATACGCCTGCTTTTCTTGCAACATCTGAAATGGTAGGCACTGTGTGTCTTTTTCTGATTTTTATGGTATCGGTTTCATGAAAATGATACCATAACGGGGATTGCTGTCAAGCAAAAAGCAAAAAAAGGTGACAGCTCACTAAATTATAGTTTCAATAATGAAATGAGTTCAATTCTGTAATCATAATTTAGTGAGCTGTCACCTTTTGCTTATCAGTCAATGGGATAATTACCACATTCCCTCACTGTCTCAAGCATGACCTTGTAGAGTGAGGGGTCAATACCGGCATGCAAAGAGTTGCTCGACGAGATGATATGCCCCCCTCCCGGCGACCCTCTGCGTATACAGTCACGCACCTCCTCTGCCACCTTATGGGGTGTGCCGTCAACGAGGGTGTGCACACAGTCAATATTACCCTTTCGGGCGACTCTATCTCCGTACTGCTCACGGATATTCCCGATATCCATGGAGCCGAGCGGGTCGATCGGATCAAGGCAGTCGATACCCGCATCCACAAGCATATCAAGTATGGGAGTGAGGTTGCCATCAGAGTGCTTTATGACGTAGAACCCCAGCTTCTTGTATCCCTGCACCACACGCTTGAATTCGGGATAGAGAAGTTCACGAAACATTTCCGGTGAAACAAAGGGCGCCTTGTTGTCCGCCAGATCATCGCCAATGCCGATAATCTCTATTCCACGCTTCTTCACCAGCCTCCCAAGTTCGAGATTGTAGTCCACTGAAAAACCCACAAGCCCACGAACGAGTTCAGGCTCGGTTATGAATGAGATGAGAAAGTTATCGAGCCCCATCATATCGCGTGGAAAGGAAAAAATATCGTGCAGGTTGACCACAACCGCCCTCTCCTTGCCAAAGCGCTCGGCAACATACTCTATCTTATCAAATCGCCCGGGTGCATCCAAAGGAGGTGGTTCGTATCTTTTGAAGCTTTGGAGATCTGTGATCGGATGCCCGACTGATACAGGATACTTATCCACACCGGTGAGGTGGCGTCTGATGTGAAATTCATCTACAAAGGTGTCTTCATCAATGACCTCGATCTTTTTATAGGAGGGAGCGCAGCAGACAGCGTCGTGATCTGCTGCCTCTATGAAGTCAAAGACATCGCCTCCAGGAACAAAGGCATCGATAATGGGTTGTGAAACTATCCACTCAAAAGTGGGCACACGATCCGGCTCTCTTCTTTCAAGTACGGTAATGATTCGTTCACGCGATGTCATGAGCTCTCTTCTGTTCCTTTTAGAACATTGAAAAATTTAAAAAGTCTGATATGCGGACTTTTATCCGATGCCGAAGATGGATTTCGTCATATCCACCCATTTTCGAAGCCGCGGTCTGTCGCCGTTAATGGTGTAGAGGTCGCGGACAAGTATCTCCACATTGCAGTCCTTGCCGGCAGCATAGGTCTTCTTCATATCCTCTTCCATCAGTTCCCAGTCTGGCTGCACCCCGCTCATATAGGATGGGGTTGGTTTACGCGAATACACATAATCCCTGCCCAGCATCTCACCAACCTTGTCGAAATCGGCCCAGCCCGAAACGGATACTGACCTGAGATTGGGGATTGCCTTCATGATGAGCTCGAGCCTGTCGTCAACAGGTTCACAGCAGCCATAGTACACAAGCCCGAATTGCTCACTCAGCCTCGCGAGGTATGGAAGCACAAAATCTGCATACATGGTCGGAGATATTATCGTTGCCTCCTGCGATTCAGCCCAACCCCACAGGTTCTTGAGCTTTACCGGGCCGTCATAATCGGGAGGGGGCAGATCTGACACATACCCGTAGCTCCTCGGGCCTGCCATCTGATTGTCCGTGTTCATCTCGATAAGCTTTTCCTTCTCGAGGAATGCGAAGAATGACAACCTGTCCTCATACATGAACTCCATAAGCCAGTGAATGGTATCGGGAGCATCGTAAAGCCAGTAGAGAAGGCCGTCATTACCGATAAACCTGTAAATCTGCCAGGTCAGACCAAAGAAGAACATACCGGTCCACTCATAGTTACCAAGTGTTCCTGAAAAGGGATCATAGTTTGCGACCCTAAGCGGCAGTATGTCCCCCATTATGTCCTCGAGCGTTGCCTTTGACTGAAGGGTCTTTTCACGATGTACTGTGAAGCTTCTTTTTTTAAGTTTGGATATGTCCTCAGGTTTCTTGATCGGAAAGTTGAAGCTGTATCCCAGAGACTGCTCGCCCTGGGCAGTGGTTGCCGGTTTCATCTCAACGGGCACACCATAGTCTGAGATGTCCAGCTGCCAGGCTAATCGATAGTAGGGTTCGAGCACAATGTCGTCGCCCACCTCTTCGGCATGGCGCACATTGTCCAGCATGTTCTGTTCAACACCCCGCAGAAAGGGATCGGAACAGATCAGTTCTGATTGGGAGACAAATTCATCAATGAGAGAGGTTTCCACCATGATCACCGGCCTTTCAGCTTTCAGATCATGCACCGCCTTCCACAGCTTTTTCCGCTCCTGCATAACAGGCTGTGCTGCGAATTCGGCCCATTTTTTAGCTAGATCTCTGATTCTTTTTTTATCCTCTTCAGCAACCATACCTGCCTCTCATATACTGCGTTTATATGGTATCGGTTTCATGAAAATGATACCATAAGGGGCATTCATGTCAAGATAAAAGGTGACAGCTCACTAAATTACAGTTTCAATAATGAAATGAGTTCAATTCTGTAATCATAATTTAGTGAGCTGTCACCTTTTAACAATTTTTCAGTATTCAGCCACCATACTTCGAACTGTGTTTGAACCTTTTTAATATTCAACCAACATGTTCCTGACTGTGTCTGCTATCCTCTCAGGCTGTGGTATGTAGAGCTTCTCTAGCACAGGTGCGAAAGGTGCAGGCGTATTGGGAGCAGCAACCCGCGCCACAGGTGCCAGCAGATAGTCGGGTATATGCTCACACACCTGCATGCCTATCTCGGCCCCCAAACCACCCTGCTTCGGGGACTCCTCCACGATCACCACACGACCCGTCTTGCGCACCGACTGAAGTATGAGATCGAGATCCAGGGGCCAGAGTGTACGGGGATCAATGACTTCACATGATATGCCCTCCCCCTCCAGCATCTCAGCTGCTGTCAGGCTGAAGTGCATCATGAGCAGGTTTGCAATGATCGTCACATCCTCCCCTTCCCGCCGAACAATGCCCCTTCCAATGGGTACCGTGTAATCCTCGTCGGGTATCTCCGATGAGGCATCGACTGTTCCCGATTCAGCCCGTATTCCCTTGGAGCCGTACAACAGCTTGTGCTCGAACATGAGCACAGGATCGTCGTCGCGCACCGCAGACCTGAGCAGTCCCATTGCATCGTAGGCTGTTGATGGTGCCACGATCTTGATGCCCGGACAGCTCATGAAGTAGGGCTCCAGGCATTGAGCATGCTGTGAACCACGTCCGGTCACACCCACAGGAGCACGCATGACCACCGGCATGGTCAGCTTCCCCCCAGACATGTAGCGGATCTTTGCAATCTGATCGACGATCTGATCCATGGCACAGAGCAGAAAATCTCCATACTGTACGTCTGCAATGGGGCGCATGCCCATGAGTGCCGCACCGCAGGCCGCACCAAAAATACCGATCTCGGAGATGGGTGTGTCTATAATGCGTTCCCTGAAATCCTTCTCCAGTCCAAGGGTCACCGTAAAGGCCCCGCCGTACCCGCCGGGGATGCCGATGTCCTCACCGATGCAGAACACGTTCTCGTCACGAGCCATTTCATCGTGGATTGCCTTCCGCAGCGCTTCAGCAATACCAAGTCTCATCTCGGCACCTCCATACTCACATAGAGGCCCTGGTAAAGCGCCTCAGGATCGGGTTCCGGGCTCTGCTGACCGAACTGGATTGCCTTATCCACACTCATCTCCACAGCTTCCCTCAAATCCTTGATCTCAGCGTCTGTCATGTACTTCCCTTCTTTCAGGAGCGTCTCAAATGAAGGGATAGGATCCCGTTTCTGCCAGTACTTTTTCTCCTCATCCGTCATGTAATTGTTCGGATCTCGGCGGGAGTGTCCGCAGAGCCTGAATGTTTCGAGCTCCAACAGGGTAGGTCCATCACCCTTCCTGGCGCGTGCCGCTGCATCCAGTGCATGGGTATAGACATCGATCACGTCCATACCGTCTGCCATGTCACCGCGCATACCATAGGCAGCCGCACGATCGGAAACATGCTCTATGTTCATGACACGCTTCACACTGGTGGATGCACCGTAGCGGTTGTTCTCACACACGAACAGTGCAGGCACGCCGTACACCGCAGCCATGTTGAGCGCCTCGTGAAAGGCACCCTCATTGGAAGCGCCATCGCCGAAGAAGCTCACCGCAACTCTGGGCTCTTTCCTGATCTTGAAGGCCAGCCCCATACCCATGACGATGGGCAGATTCCCTCCAACGATGGCAATGGCGGGAAGCATACCCCTTTCGAGGTCACCCACATGCATGGAACCGCCCTTTCCCCCGCAGCAGCCCGTTGTCTTTCCGTAGAGCTCTCCCATGATCGAATCCATGGAGACCCCGCGGGCAATGGCGTGGCCGTGGGGCCTGTGTGTGGATGCAATGACGTCCTTCTCCTCAAGGGCAGTACATACACCTACGGCACATGCCTCCATCCCGATATACTGATGAACTGTTCCCGGCATCTTCCCCTCGAGAAAGAGGAAGCGTATCTTCTCCTCAAACTGCCGTATCTCGTGCATGCGCCTCAGCATGCCCTTCAGGGCATCCTTTCCGAGGTCCTTCATCGTCTCGTTATGTTTCATGGTATGTCCAATCCCTCCAGTATCTCTTGTATGCGCTGCATGAAAGCTGCACCCTGCGTACCGTCCACAATACGGTGATCAAAGCTGCCGGTCATGGCACACAGTGTGTGTATCTGCATGGCATCTTCCGGCCCGACCACAATTGCCCTCTTCATCCTTCCGATGGAAAGAATACCAGACTGCGGCGGATTGATAATTGCACCAAACTCATCAACTGGAAACATACCCAGATTGGTGATTGTGAAACTCCCTGGCCGCATGTCCTCTCTGTCGAGTCGGTTCTCCCTCGTTTTACGTGCAATGCTTCGCAAGTCCGCGTCGATCTCCTCAATAGGCCTCAACTGCACATTCTTCAGAAGAGGAGCATAGAGCTCATCTCCTGCTGCAATGGCGATGTTTATATCCACACTGCTGTGGTGTATGAAGCTGTCACTTTTATAGTATCCATTCAACCGCGGCATCTCTTCAAGCGCCCTGCTCACTGCATAGAGGAAGAAAGAATCAACTGCAATGCTCTTGCCGTCTGGGGTCGAGCGCTTCTTTCGCCAGGCCTCGATGCGGTCGCAGATCAGGTCGGTTTTCAGATAGAAATGGGGTGTCTCCATGGAGCTTTTGGCCAGACTGTGGGCCACAGCCCTCTGATGGGGTGTGAGTGCAATTAACCCGCCTTGCGGAGCTGCACCCATTTCTGTCTTTTGCTGAGCAGTCTTTCCAGCAGCCTTCCCGACCCCAGATGCGATGTACGCCTCCAGGTCTGCCTTGGTGATGATGCCCCGGGGGCCTGTCCCTCTGACCCTGTTCAGGTCAATGCTCCGCTTTTGTGCAATGTTTCGTACAAGCCTCGTGGCACGAACATCATCACGGGGCTGTACAGATGGTGCAGCAGTGGAAGGCTTGTCCATAGACGGGTCCGTACCAACCCTGTCATGGGTTGCTAGCTCTGAAGAAGGTGCTGCTGTTTCAGGCACCCCTTCACCTGATTCCGGCGCCTGATCACCTGTCTTCTCACCCTTCTCACCTAGCAGTGCAATGACGGTGCCCGCATCGATGACTGTATCCGGTTCTTCAAGCAGCTTCAGCACGGTACCGCCCTCGAAGCTCTCAACCTCCATGGTCACCTTGTCTGTCTCTACCTCACAGAGGGGGTCACCTTTCTGAATAGTTTCCCCCTCGCGAACGAGCCAGTTTAAAAGACGCACCTCATCGGTTGTCTGGCTCAATCGCGGCATCTTTATTTCAATAGCCATAGATGTCTCCTCATACGCCCTCACTCCTCCATCTTGAAGGGCTTTGGATGAAACTTTGGTGCCACACGGAGCCAGGGAGTGGATGGCCTTTCGAGGTAGCCCCACTTCTCGAGCGCCCTTCTGAGGGCCTTGTTTGCCGGTTTGCGTGCATATTCAGTGATGGGGATTCCCTCCATAACGGATGCAATTGCCTGCTGCCATGCCTCGGCGCCTGCAGTGTAGCCGTCAGGATGACCAAGCATACCTCCGCCGGAAGGAATGATGATGTCCTTCCCATATTCGGGTATGAGGATGGGAGCCAGTCCGGGGTAGGTTCCTGCCGCGGGCATGGACCACATCTTCTTGAAGCCGAAAAAGGGAGCCTGTGCAACATGCTGGCAGCGCAGCCCCTCTTCGAGGCTCACCATGGGTATACTCGACCAGTAGGTGGGAGTGAGTGTCTGGTCCGCACCGCAGAGCCTGAGCAGCTTTGTGAACACGGGCCACGAAATAGAGTCCAGGGATGCAATCATATGAGAGTTGTGCACCATCACCGGGATGTTTACCTTCGGATCGCTTGTGACCTCCCTGATGGCAGAAAGACCGACCGAATAAGTAATGAGCAGGCCGTTGGCACCAAGCTCCACTGCCTCGAGCGCCTTCTCATGGAGCTTCGAGACCTCATCGGTGATGGAGCAGAAATAGATCATGCGTCTGCCAGTCTTCTTCTCAACCCTGTCAACTGCATCCATGACATACTTGAGCCTGTCGCGGAAATTGTTGTTGTAGGTGTCGGAGGTCATTTCGTCGTCCTTTGCCATGTCAGCTCCCCCGATTCCCGTCTTGTACACCTGGTCTCCCGTCTGCTTCGGCGTCATACCCATTTTCGGTTTAATGATGTGAAGCGAGAGTGGGCGTTCGGGAATACCCAGAAGCTCCCTCATTCCCTCAACACCGAACGTGGGTCCCTGGAAGTTTTTGACCATGTTTTCCGGGAAGGTCACATCCAGAAGCCTGAGCTTCTGCGAATAGACGAAGCAGTTTCCTGCAATGGAGAGCAGCATCATGGGCACGTTGTTGTCCCATGCATTGATGGGAAAGGCCAGTTGAATGACCGCGCTTTTCGTGTACTCGTCTTCCGGGGGTATCTCAAAATAGCCCACAAGCTTTCCCGAGAGCATCTCCCGGACCTCATCCGACTCCTCCTCGACCCGCTGCCACGAACCGGTTGATCCTTCAATGGCAATCGATTCAATAAGCTTGAAGTGATCGATGAAATCAACTCCCTCCAACCTGTCCTTCATGTAATAGGTTGCAACGATGTTGTTCTTCAGGTCAATGCCGTCGAGGGCATGCTGAAAAATTACTGGATCATGAATACGTTCCATCTCTTTCTATGCTCCCTTCTCTCTCTTAGATTTGTCCTGTTAAAAACGACCTACTCTATAAGTACTGGGCCGACACTCAAAACACGGCACCATTTTCACTGATTCAGTCTCTGCATCCATCCCCGTACGTCTCTCTCCACAACTGCACCTCCCGGTCCGCTTCCCTCTACACGCTGAAGGGGTATACCGTTTCGCAGTGCGAACCTTCGCGCACGCGGCGAGACAGGCTGTCTTCCCTCAGGTTTCCCACCTTTGGATCTCCTAACCTCAGATCGCCTTCCGTCAGGCTTCCTTCCCTCGTACGTCCTTCCATGAAATTCACGCTGCCCAGTTTGACGAGGGTGAAAAACTTTTTCTTTCGCACCACTCTCACCTTCAAACGTCTGTTCCGGCTGAGCCTCCCCCACATGTTCGATGCTGCGCTCCCCATGGCCAGGCCCTTTCACCTCTTCAGTCTTCGGCCTGAACTGCTCATACTCCTCCCCCTCTTCACCTATGACAGCCAGAGGAGTGAGAAGCGGGGCCTCTTCGTTTTCATGAAAGAATATGTCGAGCACCACTCCTGCAGCTGGTGCCTCGATATCAAAGGTGGCCTTTCCAGTGTCCACTTCGCACAGCATGTCGCCCTGTTTGACCCGCTCGCCCTTTTTCACATGCCAGTGAATGACCTGGCACAGCTCCATCTCCTCACTCTCTCTCGGAACAATAACGGGACATGCCATGCTGACTCCCCTAAGGATTTGATTTGTCTCGGTCGAAGAAGCGAAAGGCGTGCATACGGGCATTTCTGGCCGCCTCAATGCCCACATCCGAATCCTCGATGACAATACACTGTTCGGGCAGCAGCTTCAGCCTTTCCGCAGCACGGAGAAACAGGTCGGGGTTTGGTTTGCCCCGTTTCACATCCTCTGATGTCACAACCGCATCCACAGCTATGGAGAACTTTTCCATAATGGGAAGTATGGATTTTCTTGTGCTGCCCGTTGCCACTGCAACCTTCACTCCTTTTTTCCGCAGAGTGTTGAGAAGCTCGATGTTGCACTGTATATCTGTGGCCCTGTCCGTCCAGTCTCTGGCAAGCTCATTCTTTCGGGCATAGACCGATTCTACATCAACCATCACACCTGATGCTTTGGCAAAGTAGCATATCTGCTCCCGCCCCGTCATGCCGGCCTGATTAAAGAAACGCTTCTTGTCAACAATAATGCCGAACTCCTCACAGGCCTGTGAATAGGCCTCATAGTGGAGTTCCATTGTGTTGACGAGCACGCCGTCGAAGTCAAAGATGTAGCCGAACTGCATGGGCATTCTCCATCCTGTTTAGCTGTAGATCACGGATTTGACCGCTTCCACGATGTCGCCTGTCTGCGGTATCACCGCCTGCTCCATGACCGGTGCAAAGGGTATGGGTGTATCGGGAACGGCAACCCGCCTGATGGGAGCATCGAGGTAGAAGAGTGCATGTTCTGCCACCATGGCCGATATCTCAGCAGTGACCCCGCAGCTCATCACATCTTCACTCACCACAACCAGTCTGCCGGTTTTCTTTACAGAATCGATAATGGTTTCCCTGTCCAGCGGTACAAGCGTTCTCGGGTCTATGACCTCGCACCCGATCCCGTCCGACTCGGCAAGCACGCCCGCAGCCTTGACAGACTTGTGAAGCATCATGCCCGTTGCAACAACCGTGACATCACTCCCGCTTCGCTTGACATCCGCTGCACCGAAAGGAAGAACATACTCCTCATCGGGTGCCGGGGTGAATACATCTCCCAGTTCATCTACAGCGGTCTTTGCCTTGCCGCCCGGCGACGTTGCGCCGTAGAGCAGCTTGTGCTCCAGAAAGAGCACAGGGTTGTCGTCGCGAATGGCGGTTTTCAGCAGCCCCTTGGCATCGTAGGGAGTGGAAGGCATGGCAACTTTCAAACCGGGTGTATGGACAAACCACGCTTCCAAAGACTGGGAGTGCTGGGCCGCCCGGCCTGTTGCACCGTAGGGAGCCCGCACAACCATGGGGACTGTCACCTGTCCTCCGAGCATGAAGCGGATCTTTGCCGCCTGATTGCAGAGCTGGTCCATACCGCAGGTGAGAAAGTCGTTGAACTGTATCTCCGCCACGGGCCTGAGTCCTGTAAGCGCAGCCCCGAGTGCAGCTCCTATGATGGCAGCCTCAGATATGGGTGTATCTCTGACGCGCTCCTCCCCATACTGGGTGTACAGTCCCTCGGTAACGCGGTATGATCCTTCGAACACGCCGATGTCTTCACCGAGAAGCACCACCCGTTCGTCCCTGTCCATCTCCTCTCTCAGCGCCTGATTCAGCGCATCCACAATCTTCTTTGCAGCCATAGGGTCTACAACTCCTCATTCACCGAAAATATGAATTGCTGATAATCATGGGGTTTCGGATCGGGGCTGTTCTGGGCGAAGTCCACCGCGTCCTCCAACTCGTTCTCAACCTCTTCATCGATGCCTTCGAGCTCGCCGGCATCCACATTCATACTGCGATTGAGGAAATCACTGAACAGCACAAGGGGGTCCCGCTTGCGCCACTCCTCCACCTCTCCCTCAGCGCGATAGGCAGCCTTCTCGAAGCGGGAATGCCCCATATAGCGGTATGTCTTGCATTCAATCAACGTTGCACCCTCACCTCTTCGGGCACGGTCCACAGCAATGGAGACCTCGTCGAATACGGCCCTCAGATCCATTCCGTCCACCACCACCCCAGGCATGTCGTAGGAGGCAGCACGATCAGCTAGATCTTCAATAGGTGTTACCCTCCGGTAATGGGTCGAAAATCCGTAGACGTTGTTTTCGCATACAAAGAGTATGGGCAGTTTCCACACCCCTGCCAGGTTGAGTGCCTCGTGAAAGGCGCCCTCATTAACTGCACCATCGCCGAAGAAACAGGCTACAACCTGTGTGCTTCTACGATACTGGCTCGACCAGGCTGCACCAACAGCAATTGGCAGCCCTGAACCCACAATACCTGTGGCGCCGAGCATACCCACACTGTAGTCTGCGATGTGCATGGATCCTCCCATCCCTCTACAGCATCCCGTCTGCTTTCCAAACATCTCTGCCATGATTGCCCTGATCGATGCTCCCTTGGCAATGCAGTGACCGTGCCCCCTGTGCGTGCTGGTTATGAAATCGTCTCTGTTCAGATGGGCACAGACACCGACGGCAACGGCCTCCTGGCCGTTGTACTGATGCATACTGCCGGGCATGGGTGTGGTGAGAAAGAGCTGGTACAGCTTCTCCTCAAATTTCCTGATCTGAACCATTTTCCTGTACAGCTGGAGCGCCCTTTCCCTCTCCATGTATACCTCCGATTCAACTAATAGCTTCAATCGCAATGAGCCGCACCGGGCACGAGTCGAGGCCCTCCACGCAGAGTGCCAGTACAAACAGCGCGAAGCGCTCTTCACGAAGCTCGTCCAGGTTTGCGGCAAACTCGATGATGGGAACCCCATGTTCCATAAGAAACTGATGGTTGGGCTGATTGGGAGCTCCCTGCACCTCGATCCCGGATGCATCGGAACCGATCAGGTTGATGTGCTTCTCCAGCACGAGCCACTGAACCGCTTCCGGCGTGATAAACGGACGCTCATGGGAGCGTTCGGTACGATAGTGACGGGCACAATTAAAGTTGAAGAGCAGCATGTCGCCCCTCTGTATCCGGTGTTTTAGGGGTTTGATCTCTTCAAGCGTCACTGCTTCCCCTGCCTTCTTGTGTGTAAAATCGAGCAGCAGCCCATCTCCGATCAGCCGCTCCAGGGGAAAGTCGCCCGCGTCCATCCCATCCCGATGGTGATGAAAAGGAAACTCAATATGTGTCCCGCAGTGAGAAGACATCTGAATATCCTGCAGAATATACCACACATCTCCATCAACCTGGTACTGGGGATAGAGCTCATCGGTTCGATGGGTTACAAGGTCCAGATGGTACTCCTCTTTGCCGGGTATAAGCCTGTGGCTCAGATCGACGATGCGCCCCTTCATACCGGTATACCCATCAACGTCATACTGTGGAATGATTTCCCTTGCCTCCTCAAAATGACCAACCTCCCCCCTAAGCCCTATCCCTCAATTCTGAGCAGCTTCTCCGTCATTCTGTTCAATGTGTCCATGTCCCAAATCTCCTTCAGGTAATAGGCGAGCAGCAGATAGAGCGCATCGATTACACAGAGCTGTGCAAGCCGCGACGACAGGGCTGCAACCTTAACTTTGCTCTCGTAGAAGGAGGTGCAGAGGAAATGGTCTGAGCAGCTGCTCAGAGGGGATTTCATGTAGTTCGATATGCCGACAGTCAACGCCCCGTTCCCCTGCGCAATCTGCAGCGCATTGACTGTGATTTTAGAACGTCCCGAATGTGAAATACCCACAGCGGCATCTCCACGATGAAGTCTCTTTGCAGCGATGAGAATGCAAAGGGGGTCGGTGTATATCTCTGCCTGCAGGTCAATAAGACTGAAGCGCAGTGCCGCATCCCGCGCCACATTGGCAGAACCCCCTATCCCGAAGAACACGATTCGTTTGGCACTACTGAGCTTTCGCGCCACAGCGATGAACTCATCCATGTCCAGTATGTGCAGGGTGTCCTCAAGGCTCTGAATGTTGCCCTTGAACACCTTGGTGACGATATCCCTTTCAGTGTCCTCAGTTGATATGGCCCCGTATATCTCCGGTGCAAGGGGTGTCGTATCCTGCGCAAGCTCAACCTTGAACTCCTTGAAATTCCTGAACCCGATGGTGCGGACAAACCTGCTCACCGATGCCACACTCACGTCAACCGCTTCAGCCATGTCGTATACAGAGAGGAAGAGTACCTCGCCCGGAGATTTCAGAATGTGCTCGGCCACCTTCCGCTCTGCATTGGGCAGGTTTGGGTAGAGTGATTTTATTTTTGCGACAACAGCCATATGTAATTTTGTTACAGGAAAAGTTGATGAAATGTAACTTAATTATAAGGCGTGGTCAAGGTTTTTCATTGGACAGGCCGCCCGATTCATATACAATATCGGGTATTCGGTGAGAAGAGAATGTGAGAGCTATGTCTGACAGGATTGGCAAGACATTGTTTGATGACTATGTTCGGCGCAGAGGAGAGCTTGCCTTCCATGACTGTTCAATCTGGCTTGGAGAACCGGCCGATTTTCCTCTGGCCACAGCTTTCGGGTTCGAAGAGATGGCGGACTACATGCGCTCCCACAACGTTGCAGGCGGGTTCATCTCACACTGGGCAGGTCTCACACTCTCACCTCAGAGGGGAAACAAAGCGCTGCTCGATGTGGTCTCAACTGCAGATAAAAACTGGCGTATGGTATTCACAGGCCTGCCGCTCTACCCTACGGATGAAGGTCCCCTGCCGGGCCAACACAAACCCCATCAGTGTCTTGCAGGTGTACGCCTCTTTCCGAAATCCCACAGTTATGCGCTTACAGAGTGGGTGGTGGGGACCCTGCTGGACTGGCAGGAGTTATATGGTCTTCCGCTCTTTCTCTGGCACACAGAGATACAGTGGGAGGACCTGTACACTCTGGCAAAGCAGCATCCGAATCTCTCCATCGTAGTGGAAACACAGCGGGAGAAGATACTCTACCATATGCGAACACTCCTTCCCCTCATGCGGGACTGCGGCAATGTGTGTGTTGAAACATCCAACCTTACCGGACAGGGGTATCTCGAGCAGGTTGTACGGGACTGTGGTGCCGAACGTGTACTGTTCGGTTCTTTCTTCCCGGTAAACGACCTTTCAGTTGCCATGGGAATGCTTCTCGACGCTGATATCGGGCAGGATGAACGGAGCCTCATCGCTTCTAAAAATCTTCTTCGCATGCTGAAGGGGTAGACTGTGAAAATCATTGATGCACACATCCATCTGGACCCCCTTGGCAAACTTTTCGCCGTGGACTACTCCCTTGGTGCCTACAGGGAACTCATGAACAGGCTTTCGATAGATTATGCGGTGTGCAGTGATCACCAATCGCTCTTTGGGGGCGCTGGGGCGGGACTACAGGAGCTTTCCAGGGTACATGAAGAATCCCATGGACATGTCTATTTTCTTGGTGTTTTCAACCCTCGTCACACAAAGGAAGACCTTAAAGCTCTTGAACAGGGGCACGCCCTGCCCGGATTCTGCGGAATCAAGATACACCCATCCTTTCACGGTGTTCCAGCAGAACATCCCGCATATGAAGCTATCTGGCGATTCGCTTCAGAGCACGCCCTTCCAATACTCACACACAGCTGGAGTATTTCCTCCCACAATCCGGCTCAGGCGCTGTCAAGACCTGGGCGCTTCGAGCCTTACATCTCAAAGTTTCCTTCGGTACGCCTCATTCTTGCCCATGCGGGCGGACGGGGTGAGGGCAGGCATGAGATGGTTCGTCTATGCACGCAGTACGACAATGTGTACACTGACTTTGCAGGCGACATATTCGATCTTGGCCTGATCGAATCATTGACCAGGACCCTCCCTTCGGACAAGATACTCTTCGGGTCAGATTATCCATGGCTCGATCCAAGGGCCAATCTGGGAAGATGTATGCTGGCAGACATACCGGCAGCATTGAAGGAGCGTATACTGGGATTGAATGCACTGGAACTGTACGGTCTGGAGGCCAATCAGGATTCGACCACATGAATTTCATAGGTGAAGGCGAAGCGCAGTGTTCAGATGCTGCTGATCAGAGGGGAAGCTTCATCCTGTATATATCGTAGCCCTCATAATTGCCAACTTGTACGAATGAATCCCTGATTCCATCATGCGAAAGATTCAGGGCCTCCTCGGTGATGTAGAATTGACCTTCGTGAAGATACTTCTGACCCAGGTGGAAGATGGTATTGATGGATTTCGACACAATGGTACCCGTGTCTCCCTTCCGTTTGTATACCGTGTTGCCGATATGAAAGGCTATGCGGTAAGAGAGTATTGTGTCGAGTCCTGTCTCCTCAACGCTGAATATCTTTCTGGAGAGCATGAGCCGCAGACAGATAACCGGGGCCTCAGTCTGACGTCCATCGTAGGGGAAGAGGATCAGGCCGCCAAAATCATTCCATATCCATATCTTTCCCGAGTATTGGGCTATTGAGCGCTCTATATAATCCTGAAAGGAGCTCATGAGGGAGTTGAGCTGGCCCTCGCTGAGTTTGTTCTTCAGCGCTGCCTGTCTGTCAAGCTCGATGTACATCATGCCGAAGGTGTACTCATGCCCTGATCGAACAGCACCCCAGTCATGTCCGCTCGGAATGGCTTTCCGGCCGTCAATGGAAGATACAGCCGGTTTGTCCAGAAAAGTCTCAATACTTCGCAGCAATGCAGCCTTGTTGAGCCGCTTCGCGCCCATTCCCTCTATCAGCAGCCGTCTGTTCACATAATCGGAGGCACCATTGTGAAAAAGGCCTGCCACATCCCCGATCTTGCCCTCAGTGTCGATGATGCCGTACCGGTGTTCCTCGAGTCGGGACAGATATATGAGAAGCCTTCCCCGTTCGGCATCTTCATAACCCGCTATATCAACGTAGAGGAAGGAGCCCCGCTCAACGGTTTTTATCCTTTTCCTGAGTTCTGAACGGGGATAGCATGAAAAAGCATGGACACGGCTTCGCTTCACCGCAGCAAACTGTTTTTCCACGCTGTTCCTGTCAGTGAAGAGTACAATGTCCACCTATTCTTCCCATCTGAGTTCGTAACAGTAGTAGGGCAGCTCCGTATCACTACTGACCTGCCTGAGCTGCTCAATCATGGTCTGATTGAGCATCTGATACACGGCACTGCTTACGGAAATCGAGTCAGGTTTTGTGCATGAAGATTCCAGATGCATGATTTTCTTGATGGTATCGCTCTTTATATCTTCGAAATTGTGTCTGAACTGGCAGAGCCCGCTGTGCACTGCCATACGTACCCTCAGGGGATTGTTCAACACGGAGCGGACCAGGTTATAGATGTGGAGCTCATGGAGTATCTCCATTGCACTTATCACGGCATGTATATTCTTGTTTGATAGGTAAAAGGCAACAAGCCCGCCGTCGCCCTCCCAGTTCCAGATGCGGCCATTTCGTTTGATGATCGATGTCTGTACGATTGTTCGCAAATCAGAGTAGGTTGTCTTTATCACATCCTCAGCATGCTGCCGAACGAGGGTTGAGTTCCCCACGATATCGATGCGCAGGAAGGTGAAGATATACTCTTCATTTTCCCTGAGCACGCCCCAGTTCATGGTTTGCATCACCCTAGGGTCCTCATAGAACATACTGGTGTGCTTGTCGTAGATGAGCCCAGACTTTCGTATTTCACTGACCATTTCACCCAGATAGGGGACCCTGTACTTCCTTCCCCCCAATCCGCTTTCATGTATCTTGATGAGCGTGCTCACGAATTCGAGCACCAGCTCACTTTCCTTCATGTCCTGGATGATCTGCCTCGCCGCGTCCTTGCTTGGAATGGAGATGTTGCGGGAGAATCCCATGCGTTCGTAGAGATCGTAGTTCCGGATGAATCTGCGTGCCAGATGAATCATTGAACGAACGTCCATCGATTCGGCAAGTGCCCGGTTTGTAAGATGCAGGAGCCAGCCGCTCACGCGCATAAAAGAAGGGTCCTTTCAGGTGAGTATAGCCTCACCTGCTACATTTCGGATTGTGCTTCGCAATTCGCCTAATTTTAAGGTCGGATATGCCTAGAGAAAAAATAAATATAAGAGAAAATTATGTCAAGGAGACAGGATTCATTTAGCCCCTTAAAAGCTGCTCGTAGCGATCTGCCGTCTCATCCCAGGGAGCATGCTCCCCAGGCTCATAGAGGGCGATCTCCGCAGATCTATGGGCAATCTCCCTTCCCTCCTGCAGCGTGCTGATCTCACCGGTACCCTTGAGCTGCATGAGAAGATTGCCCACTGCCGTGGTTTCAGTCGGACCGGCAACCACAGGCAGATTCATGGCATCTGAGATCCACTGACAGAGGAGACAGTTCTTGGTCCCACCTCCCACGAGATGTATGAGCTCGATCTTCACTCCAGCGAGCTCCTGCATCTGCCTGAAATTCCTGCACACCTTCAGTGCAATGCTTTCAAATACGCACCGTGCCGTTTCTCCCATGCTTTCCGGGGCCCTGTGACCGTGGGCCTTCACATATTCGGTAATCACCCCAGGCATGTCCGCCTGCACCTGACCGAACGTGGGCTGATCCGTATCGAAGAAAGCCCTGAATGGAGGCGCCTTCTCGGCAGCGTCCACAATCTCCTCCCAGGAGACATCCCTCCCGAGATCGCGAACCCACTTCTCTCTGCACTGCTGTATCACCCAGAGCCCGTTAACATTCTTGGCAAGGAAGCTCTTTCCCTCCGCATCGCCCTCGTTGCCGAAGCTCTGCTGGAAAGCACTGCGGCTGAGTATGGGCTCCTCGGTAGGCATGCCGTTGACACACCAGGTTCCCATGCTGAGCCATGCCCATCTCTTCTCTGTGTCCAAAACGGGAATACCTGCCTCTGCTGAGGCGGTGTCATGGGTTGCAGGAACGATAACAGGAATGGGCGGTACCTCGAGCTCATCGCACAAGGTCCTCTGCAGTGTGCCTATCTTCGTACCCGGAAGCACAACCTCGGAAAAGAGCTCCCTGTTCAATCCCAGCTTTTGAAAAATGGCATCCTCCCAGCGCTTCTCCTTCTGGTTGTACAGAATCATGGTGGTGGCGTTGGCATACTCGTTGGTCACTTCGCCGGTGAGGAAATAGTGAAACAGGTCGGGCATCATCATGAATCGGTGCGCATGCACGTATTCCGATGCGTTGTCCTGTGCGAGTGCATAGAGATTGAAGATGCCCATGATGGAGATGACAAACATGCCTGTGTATGTAAAGAGGTCCTCCTCAGAAATGATCTTGAATACCTGCTCTGTGATGCTGTTTCGCCTCTCATCGCGGTAGTTCACAGGATTGGAGAGAAGCCTTCCCCTGCTGTCGATGAAACCGTGGTCGCAGCCCCATGTATCCACACCGAGTGATGCAATCTCGCCGTACTGCTTCACTGCCTTGCACAGGCCTCTCTGCAGCTCCCCGAAGAGGCTGAGTATGTCCCAGTACAGTGTACCGGTCAGTGAGACAGGATGATTGTCGAATCGATGCACCTCTTCAAAGCTGATTGTGTTGCCGTTGTAACTGCCCACCAGGGCCCTGCCGTTGCTCGCTCCGAAATCGAACACAAGGTAGTGTTTGTTCTTCATGTCCCTCACCTCCAGTCCAGTATCATACCCATGAAGCCGGTCGACGCCTCATTGCCTGCGCGTCTGGTTTTCCCATCGCCATTTGACGAGGATTGCTCGACTCCTTCGTGCAGTAGAAGGCTGTAGGCCTCTGCCGCATCAGCTGCACTGAACCTGTGTGTCATCAGTTCATCCACGTGGAGTGTGCCCTCCTGCACAAGACGAAGCGTTGCCTCAAGCCTTACCAGGCTTCGTGAATCCGGACAAAAGAGGGTGATCTCCTTTCGCCTGAGCCAGTGCCAGTCGATCAGACTCTCATCCGGTGTATAGAAGCCGTTGAGTATGAGCTGTCCATGTTTGCACAGCAATTCGGCTGCCATACGAACAGTGCTGCTGCGACTCGCAGTCTCGAGTACAAGGGGAACGCCGTCCGGGTGGCTCTGCTTTATGAACTCCACGAGCTTGTTTTCCGAGTTGTCGAACACCTCATCCGCGCTGAAACGAGAAGCCAGCTTCAGCCTGTAGGGGTCAAGCCCGGCCATGATCACATGGGCACCCCTGCTCCGAAGCACCTGCCCTGCAAACTGGCCCACCAGTCCCTCCCCAATGACAACTGCCACATCACCCGGCGTTACCTGCGGTTTGGTTGCGCCGTTATACCCCACCTGGGCCAGCAGCAGCGCCGAGCCTTGGGATGTTGATACATCGGGGGGCAGCTTCACCACGTCCTGAAGGTCGTTGATGTGCTCTTTCACATGTCCGCCCCACCAGGACCCCCTGAAGCCCTCAGGCTCCCTGCAGTTCCTGCTGAATACCCGGTCTCCAGGTCTGATGCCCTTGACCCTGCTCCCCACGGCAGCCACAACGCCCGCAGCCTGATATCCAGGCACATGGGGGAAGGCAAGCGGCGGTGTGCCCGGGACCACAAGCCTGTCAGTGAGACACCAGTGCTCAGTACCGTTGCTGATGCAGGAGAACTCGATATGTACAGTCAGCTCGTCATGTCCCATCTCCGGAAGGGGGACTTCTTCAATGTGTGCGTGATGGGGTTTCGGGAACACAACAGCTTCTGTTAATCTGACAGTCATTCTTAATCCTCGTCGAAAGAACAGCCATGATTATTTCGGGATGTACATGTAATCCCTATAGGGCATGCGTGAGATCTTCTTCAACCCCAGCCAAAAGGCAAGCTCCTCTATAAGGCCACCTGTATTCTCCAGAACCATGGGATAGTGATGGGGCAGGCCCTGTACCAGCATGGTGTTTATCAGGTCAAGCACCTCAATCGGTTCATCGTAGAGTTTCAGGTCCGAGACCCATCCCCTGCTCCCATCA
>Ga0255055_10001130_pt1 | contig 20105 bp, 16 predicted proteins | sample JV7_2_27_MG_FD_188633 | JGI IMG/M metagenome (GOLD analysis project Ga0255055, IMG submission 188633) | Seawater microbial communities from Jervis Inlet, British Columbia, Canada - JV7_2_27 | ecosystem: Environmental > Aquatic > Marine > Inlet | place: Canada: British Columbia | collected...
CTTTTTTTGTTCCTACTATTTGTCCAGCAGAATTAACATATTTTTCTGGCTCTCTTTCCCGTGGGATATGATACGATCGATCAGATATGTCTATTCCATATTTTGTTTTAGCTTTTTCTGTCAACTCATAAACATCCCTCTGGCTTGTTTCAACATCATAAGGGATAATTCGGACTAAATATTCCTTTACAAGTAAATCCAACACCTTATAAAAGGTTGGTTTATTACCCGTAAGTCTAAACACATTGTCACATTTAACATGAATCATATTAACGTCGTAAGTCTTCCCATTTCGAAAAGTAGCTAATGCTCGCATAATTTCTAATTTTTGAGTTTCAAGATCATCTTCATTCATAAAAATCACAAAATTACAAAAAATATTATATCAAAGCTTAAAAAACTATAGATTATTTCTCTATGTTATTTCTTGAATTATCTAAGTGGTTTTAAATATAAATAGCATTTAATATAAATAGCATTTAATTTTATTTAATTTGATGAGAAGAAGTCGTAAAATACTGATAAAATCAATAATTATTATTTTTTTGTCCTTAGCGGTGTGGTTTTCTCTTACATATTATTTGCCGCTTAAACAAGTACACATATGGTACAATTACGAGTTAACCATTACAAGGTGGTTATGTGGTTCCATTAGGTGTTTGGGTTATCCGAGAAACTGTAAAAACGCAATGGAATTAGGTAACCCTCTAATTCTTGACAATTTTAACGACTCAGCTAAAAAAATGGCGGAAGGGTTCATGGTAAAGTACAAATTTTGGAAACAAAGCAGTAAACTAATTAATTTCGTTAAAAACCAGAGAACGATAGATAATTTTTTATAAGTTATCTAATTCTAAAATTTATATTAATCTTATCTTAATTTAAATTTTTAAGGAACTGGTGAGTTATCAAACTGATTATTGATATGCATATTCATCCTTTTTGTAAAGAGGCTGATTGGGGCGACGATCTTGATTTTGTAGCTAATGCTCTACTTGGTACAAATAAAAAAGGACGTCGTGCGATGTTTAAATTTTATGAAGTTCTACAAACAAAAATATCTATTGATGATTACATTACTCAGATGAAAAAATATGGTATTGATAAAGCTGTGATTGTATCATATAACCTTACGACAGCTTACGGTGTATGTATTGTAACAAATGATAATGTCGCGGATTTTGTTAAGAAATATCCAGAGAACTTTATTGGATTTGCGTGTATTGATGTTCCTGCACCTGACGCTATGGATCAACTTGAATATGCTATAACATCGTTAGACCTTAAAGGTGTCAAACTTGTACCTCCAGCTCAGAAATTCGACATTTCTGATAAGAAATATGACTCCTTATGGAAGAAAATGATAGATTTTAATATTCCTCTTTGGACTCACACAGCACATTTAGTATCAATAATAGGTTCAATATCAAAATACGGTCATCCAATGCTAGTGGACGAATTAGCATCGAGACATCAAGATTTGACAATAATAATGGGACACATGGGAATTCCATGGTTTTGGGATGCATGGGGTGTAGTTGTTAGACATCCTAACGTCTATATTGATATTTCTGCATATCCTGAACTTTATCAGTGGTTTCCTTTTGAAGCATTTTCTAAATTTAATGCGGAAGATAAAGTATTATTTGCTTCAGATCATCCTCTTAAACATTGGAACGAGGTTATTCCTGCATTCAAAGAAGTTCCTATTTCTGATGGGTTTCGAAGAAAAATTCTCGGTGAAAATGCAAAAAAGTTATTAGAATTATAACTTTGTATGATTTAAGAACCTTTCAATATTGTAAATACAAATTAAAAACTAGAGAGGGAACTTTATGATTTGGAAAACCAATATAAATAAAATGACGGGTACTAAGTACCCTTTAATAATGGCAGCATTTGCGGGATTAGGTAGAACCGAATTTGCAGCTTCATTCTCAAACGCTGGAGGGTTAGGGATTATTACCGGGTTAAACTATAAAATCGGTAATTTCAAGTCAGAACTCATAAAAATGAAACAATTGACAGATAAACCTTTTGGTGTTAATTTGACAGTCTTACCGCCTGGTGTAAGTGCATTTGATCCTCTTAGCATAAATACCAAAGAAGATTATTTAAAGTATTTGGAAATTGCTATTGACGAAGGAGTGGAAGTCTACACCACTTCTGCATACCAAGCAACGCATCTTGGAGAAAGAATTAAAGAAGCAGGTTGCTATTGGTTTCACAAGTGTGCTTTAATTCGACATGCAATTTCGGTAGAGAAAGCTGGAGCAGATGCCATTACATTAATTGGAATGGAAGCTTCTGGTTTTAAAAATCCTTTCCAACATACTACCTTAGTTAATATTACATTAGCAAAACGATTATTAAAAACCTCTATAATTGCTGCAGGGGGAATTGGTGACGCACGAGGTTTTTTAGGAGCTTTAGGTATGGGTGCTGAAGGTATATGTTTAGGATCAGCTATTCTGACAACTAAAGAAAGTCCTGCTACAAGAGAAGTGAAAAATAAATGGTTGAAGATGAATGTGCTTTCTGAAGATTATCATCAAAAATTATACCACCGAGCTTTAAAGAGCACTAATGTGTTATCAACGGCCATCGCACACCAAAAAGAAGTGTTGTCTGTTCATGATTTTATTGATAATATAATGACTGAAGCGACAGAAATTCTAAGATCTTGGGGCTTTAAAGATGATCAATTTTCTATTGCATCTAATTAATACAAATTTGATCTGAATATATTTTTAAATTCAATAAAGTGTTAAGTTTAATAATAAATTAATTTTTGAAAACTCGTTTTAGATTAAAAATACCATCTATACACTATTCTTTTAATCAGAACAAAATTAAAAAAGAACACATTTAACTAGTGATCTTCCTTTTTAGAAAAGAGGTTTCCTAATAAATTTATCTTCCCATTAATTATCCCGCGCGAAAGGTACATGAAAGGCGTATCTATGATACCAAAGAACCACTTAGTAAGCAATTGCCCCCAAATCATAATCAATATTACATCAAGATCAAATACGCCTCCAAAAGCAATACTAATGAAGAGTACGCTATCTAAAGCTAAAGTTGGTATATCGCTAAATACATTTCTTATCCAGAGATTTTTGCCTTTCGTCCATTTTTTAAGCTTAGCGAATAAAATGGCATCCAAATTTTCGGTTATAATAAATGAGATCCAAGACGCGATGGTAATTCGAACAGTTGATCCAAGGAAATAAAGCCAAAATTGTTGAGCTTCAGTAGGGGAGCTTCCCCAATCAAAGCCCCAGAATGGAGCAGCAGGAACTTCGATACTAAACCATATAAATATGGCCATAAAAATTTGAGTCACGAAAGCAATAAATATCATTCTGTGGGTTTTCTTTCGCCCGAAATTTTCATTCACCATGTCTGTTATTTGAAACGTGAAAGGAAATATAAGAACTGCCACTGGGGCAGTGATTAAATACCCCCCTATGCTGAAATCTCCGATTTTTGCTGCAAGTATTTGTGACATCGTAATAAACAAGATGTAAAAAGCAATAGCAACATCCTCTCGATTTTGCATTTTGATATATTGGCTAATTAACAATGTAGAAACGAAAATAACAACAATCCATATCAGAAAGACTAGCCACATTTATTTAATCACTTAATATTTATTCAGCATTTTATATAATCACTTTAGGTATTCATGTCTTTAAAAACTCTCTAATAAGAAAGAAGTACTATTCTGGAAAAACTAGAAATCTATTATTATGGATTTAGAGCTTTTATTAAAATTTGCGCATATTTTTTTTTTCTCTCAAAAAAGGAATTAAATGAACATTCTACTTACATAGAAAATAAAGTTTTAAAAGCTCATTTTGTCACTTGTTATTCAAAAGGAATTTTTTTTCATAACAAGTATGAGGAATCTTAAAATGAAAATCATTAGAAATAAACAACTTTTAGTACTACTGGTATTTTCAATCCTAACGCTCTCTAATTATGGCATTTTACTTAGTGAATCTAACACAATTGATGATTACACTTCAGAAAATTATAGCGATGATTTAAATATCAATGCAGTTAATCGAACAGGAAAGATATTTACAAATGTAACAAGCATAAGCCCAAACTGCTATATCAATCGAGAACAACCGAATTTAAATGTGCAGCCTAGTATCTATATCCCAAATTATAATCTTTCATACGCTAAAATGTATTTTGAAAATCTTACGGCCATGAATTACACTAAAGAGATCGAGGTTGATCCTACTCAATTTATTTCTAGTTCTGTTGAAGAGCCTCTCTACATATATCAAAAATTCTCTGTTGAATTAAGCCAATTTATAAATAATATAAGCATTTTTATTCAAGATATTGTTAACACCTATAATTTTACTGATGAAAATTCTTGGGAAATCGCTATTGTAAATTGTACTTCTGATGGTACGCCTAACAACGAAACATTAGGTGAAGTCTTGAATCCGCATCCTCTCAATATGGCGGCTCATTGGGAATATTTTGATTTTTTAGACTCAGAGCAAGGAGCTGTATTTCTCAATATTTCAGAAACATATAATACCAACGAAAATGGCCAGGATAAATATTGGTTTGCTTTTCGAATCAAAATTCCTCCTGATGATCATGTATATGGAGGGGGACCAAAATTCCTATATTTTAATCCAGATGGTGGAGATTTGGATAATATTGGAGAAGGAGAAACCTATCTCTTCTTTAATGAAGTATACAAAGAGAATTTTACGATAAATAATGTTAATGAAATAACGGGTCCCGTAAATGGTACAAGATTAACAGGGGGTCTAGATTCGCTTAAAGATTTTGATGGAGATACATATAATTGTAGAGCAGATACAACAAATTTGACAATCGAGATGAAATTTAACATACAGAATGTATCTTCTGGTATTTTGGATGAGGCACTTGTTAATTATTTTTATAACTTTCCAGGTTTATGGAGATTATGGCATAATTTATTGTTAAACAGTATAGATTTTGATTTGGTTACAGCCATAAGCAACTTGATAAACATCAATACGGCATCAGTACTAATTAAAAACTACAGTAATGGTCAATGGTTCGATCTTTCAGATAGAATAAATATAAAGCAGGAATCTGAGTCTTTAATAAGCTACAAAATATTTGAACCAGATGAGAAAATAGCCTTCCTTAAACATTTTGTTAACTATTCAAACAACAATTCAATGGAATTGCAATTTAACTATCTTGGTAGTACCCAATTTGATGTTTCATATAATCTCTTCACGGCAAATTTTGGCGAAAGACTGCTATTTAATGACACTATTTTGCCATATGATCCATTATTTCAAGAATTAGAATTTCCAAAGGAATTAAATGAAGCAGCCTTAAACGGTACTGTAATTGGAGAATTAGACTTAGATGCTTTAAAGTTGAACGATAACGATTTCTTTAGAGCACAAGCGGATACAAATAATCTTTCGATTGAATTTAAATTTAATATTCTTGAGGACATAGATTTATCGTTATGGGATGTTGATCTCTATGATTGGGGATTCAATTTTGGCATCAAAGTACCTCCTATTTATCCGTATCCATATGTCCCTCAACTTGATTTTCGGGCGAGTTCGAATGTAAGCATCACCAATCCTACCGACTTAGACCGAGCCGTTATAGAAATATATAAGGGAAACGAAAATTATTCCTTTCTCAGTTCTGAAGAGAATGAAAAAGAGTGGTTACAATTATCTAAGGATAATAAATCTCTCGCCTTTAAAGATGAAACTACCACATCTGATGCTTTACCACCCCTTCTTACCTGGGTTATGCTCCAATTAATAAACACTAGCGACGATAATTCGATAAGAATGCGCTTTTTGTACGTAGGGAACGGAACATTCGAAAACTTTAATATCTCGATAGACGAATTTACTATAAATTTATACATACAAAATACAGTAACTTCGGATATAACCTCAAAAATCGGTTTTGGATTGAATCCCTATAATTTAAAACCGTCCGATATCATGTTACAAAATTCTGGAGCTACAATCATCGATAATGGACTAGGAGGTGGTATATGGGAAGGAGATATCCAGTATGGAGAACCAGATCAAGGTTTCTTTGAATTTAATGTCACTTCACTTTGGAATTTCGTTCAATTTGATGTAAATGGAACGTATGAAGTATATAAAGTAGAAGTTTCAATTAATTTTCTTGATAACCCTAATAATCAATATAAAATCGGGAACCACCCTTTTTCAGTGAGAGTTGTTAGTAGTGCTGGAAAGCCCTTAGAGAATCTGAATATTATTTTTCAAGTACTTCAAGGTGACTCGTTAGTAACATATGAAACCAGAGATACAACTAGTAATGAAGGGATAGCTACAGTAAATCTCGAGTTTTCACAAACTGGAGAATCCTATTCAATTAAAGCGATTTATAACGAAGAAGGAATCTATGTGAGTACAGAATTACAATCAATCAATATCAGAATCGTTGATGACTTTATTCTATTTATGGATACATTCCTACAATTACTGCCTTATATGATAGCAATATTAGCTGGCTTATTTATTTTCGTTGTTGTAAAACGACAAAAAACACATAAGTTGAGAAGAATTTGGTCAAAGGAAGCTATGGTTTTAGACGATCTAGTGAATATATCTTATATTGTGATCATCCATAAGGATGTTGGAGTTTCAATTTTCAATAAGCAAATTGCCCTTGAGGGTATCGATTCAGACCTAATCTCAGGATTTCTACAAGCAATATCCCAGTTCCGTCAAGAATTTCAAAAAGGGGCAAAGAAAGAGCAGATATCTAAAGGTTTCGAAATGGATTACTATGATTTCAAAATTATTATTACTGATGGTGATTATGCTCGTGTCGCTTTAGTATTAGATAAATCTCCTTCTGATCAATTGAAAGAAAATCAATCCTCATTTACCAACGAATTTGAATATAAATTCAGAGCTTATTTAGAAAACTTCGACGGTGATATCACCCCATACAGAGAAACAGAGCCACTAATTGAGAAGTATTTCAACCTTACTTTAATGTATCCTTTGAAATTAGCTCCCTACCGAGATGTCTTCAAACTAAACGCCTTAGAAAAGGCGTTAATCGAAGTTGCTGAACAGATACAAAAAGAGAGGAAGTTTTTCTTTGTTGCTAGTTTACTAAGTTTTGGGATTGCGGGTAGAAAAGAATCAAGAGATCAAATCATTAGTACTATACTATCTTTAAAAAATAAAGGAATTCTAATACCAGTTGAGATATAATTTAATTCCAATTTTTTTTCTAAATACTTATTCTTTTTTTTAGCATAAACATTATTGATAGGTAAAGCTCTAAAAATAATTATATTCTTGGAGAGTGTCTAATATCAATAAAATAGTTATAGAGGAATTAATTAAGTTATTAATTAAATTTATTAAGCGAAAAACAGGCACTCTCTCTATTAAAAATCGTAGTAATGCTGAGTTAGTATATTATTATTACGAAATACTCCGATATTGGAATAAAATTAATTTCATTTTAAAGCGAAAGTTTAAATTTACTAATGAGTCACATGTTTCTGATAATTATGATATTGCTAAGTATCTTATTGCTATTTATCGAATCGTATGGGAGAAAGAAAATGTTATAAAAGTAGGTAATGAACTAAATTTCGGTTCGGATGAATTAGATATTATAAAAAATTTTGAATCCTTTTCTTGGAAGCAAGCATTATTAGGAAAAAAAGAGATTGAAAGGTTAAGCTTAGAAATCGCAGTTCCAACTTTTTTAATTAAAAAGTTAGCAGCTGTGATGGATTTAGAAACTATCAGAGCAAATATTAAACAAATGGATGGTAGGGTGGGCGGAGAAACATTCTTTTTTCGATATAATGATTTAGTATTTGATAAAAACCAACAAGATTCATTAGATTTTATTTTGAAGGATTTAGCAGAACACGGAATTAATGCTAAACGAGATAAACATTTCTCAAGAGTTTTTTATGCAGAATTAAAAAATAAAAAGAAAATCCTTTTCAATAGATTATATAAAGAAGGCAAACTCGTTATCCAGGATAAGGCTTCTTTTGCCGTAACCCACCTTTTAGAACCTCAAGCAAATGAGTTAATTTGCGATATATGTGCCGCGCCTGGAATAAAGACTAGCATAATTGCTCAGTTATCTCAAAATCAAGCGAAAATTATAGCCAACGACTTTAGCAAAATGCGAGTAAGTGTAATGAGACCGCTTTTAAGAAAGTTAAATGTATTAAATACCAATTTGATGAATTCAGATGGTATTAAATTACCAGTTAGATTTACCGACTTTTTCGATAAAATTTTATTAGATGCACCTTGTACTGGAAGTGGAACGTTTTCGACAAATCCCGAACTTAAATGGCGACAGAATGAGGGATTCTTACATCAAAATCTTGTGCTCCAAGAGAAGTTACTTAAAAGTGCTATTAACTTATTAAAACCCTCCGGAATTCTCGTTTATTCTACGTGTAGCCTTTACCCAGAGGAAGGGGAGTATCAAGTTCTAAGAATTTTAAACCGTTTAAAACCTATGGAACTTCCAACATGGTTTTCTCCTAGCTATAAGATAGACAACCAACATATTCCTGGGACAGGTAGATTGTTTCCTGCAACCCACCATACAAAAGGATTTTTTATCGCAAAATTCAAAAAAAAATAAATTCTATAATACTAGAACAACTTTTTCTAAGGTGGTGTTAAAATAACTGGAATTAAATATTGGACTGTTGGACAAATTGATGCAACTGGCGTAACAGGCCCCCATGTTAAGGAGTTAGAAGACATTAGCAAAGCAAAACATCAACTTTTCGTTGATATCAAAATGGATACGCTCAATAAGATAATATCAGAGGATATTGGAGGAAAAATTGAAAATATTGGTCTCAACGAAGATTGGACGATTACATTAGAAATGTTTCCTGAAGTAAATATTCATTTAACTTATTCTTATTTTGGAGATGAATTTGGGGATGGCATCACAGCTGAATTTAAGTGTTATTTTTCCGGAGAAAGAGCGATAACTGTACCCGGGGAAGATACCATAACTTATGTTGATATTATCTTTGGTTTTATAGAACGAATGATAAATCATAAAGATCCCTTTGAGAAATCTTACGATACAAAAACAGATTTAATGAAAAAGGTATTAACCCAACGAGTAGAGCCATTTACCTTATTAAAAGAAAAAGATCAGAAAGACCTCGCTTCCTTTTTAGGTGCCAAGGTCTGGAATACAGGAAATGGATGGCGAATTAAAAAAGAGGTTTTTCCGGGAATTCATATTGAATTAACATACGATGCTCAGGAGAAACTAAATATAACTTATACCGGTGAAGCACTCTCCAAAAAAGTAGGTAGTTATCACATGGAATTTCTCGGTATTTTCCTTATCAATCACATTCTCAGATATATCACATTAAATAACCTAGATAATGAATTGGAATTACCTGATATTTGCTATATTATGTTTTCGAGGTATTATACAAAAATGAAAAATTGGAAACATAACCTTAGGTGATTAGTTCATTAAAAATATAAAAAATTAGAAAAAAAACTAGTTAGCAGTCCATAAAATTGTTCTACCTTCTTTCCTTGCGCGTTTTACCATTTGGGAGCTTTCTAAGCCAGACATAACCTTCCATATCTGTGAATTACTTAATTTGAAATATTTTCTTAACTCCGGAGTAGACATTTCTATACCACTCAATAGATTTACGATTATTCTTTTCATCTCTTCTATTGTGTTCTCGTTGGATACAATTGGGATATCATTTTCTTCTTCATCTACATCCATTTCATGAACAATTCTATTTGCAATCTTGTTAAGCTGTTTAATATTCCTATCAATTCCTTGTGGTTTCATAAATAGACAACAAAGTTCTAGATCTTTCGGAAATGCCACGATGTAAAACTTATCGTACAAAATCGCTCTTGGTTTCTTCCCAGCATTGCCTCCTCGAAAAGCTAGGTAAAAATTCATAGCAAAATCATCTAATTTCAATAGATTTGTAGGGCTTCCATATTCTTTTTTCCATTTCAAAAATGGCCCATCAATGAGGTCGAAGCCTATTAAAGCCGCGCCGAAAAGTTCATTTTCATTAAAGTTCATCTTTTTTTAACCTCCTTCTTATTACAATATTATTTAATTCTTTTCTAATAATCTCCATTAACTTAATTCTTTCAGTAGGGTTTATTGCTGTAAGTCCATATGTTTTAATGTGAAGAATATCTTCCACTCTTTGGGGAGTCATTCGACCATTGTTTTTTTTTAAATCTTGTTTGTTTGCTATAGCAACTATTGGACAGTCTTTATCAACAAAATGTGTAGCGTAATTGATCAATTCTCTAGTATTTAAAACATTTCTAGGAGTAGAGTCAGTTACAACAAAAATGACATCTGACCCTAATAGATAATCTCTTGAATAAGTTTTGAAGTACGACTTTTGCCCTCCGAAATCCCAAATCCTCAAATAATAATCATCTAATTTAATCGTTTTTAAATCAAAGCCATGGGTAGGAAAATAAAACTTATCAATAATATCCTTAGAGAGTAGTCTTAGCATAGTAGTTTTTCCAACGGCGGGTGAACCTATGAATGTAACCTTCATCAATTTTGAGATTTCTGAACTCAACATTTCTTATTTCGTTACGAAAAGAATATTTTTAAAGAAAAAAGGTCAAATCATTTACATATATCTAAGTAATATGCAGATCATATGCTACAGAAATGAGAGCTCATAACTTAGAGAATTGCACTAAAAGTAATATTATAAAAGAATATAAGTAAAATTACCGAAAATAATGCTGGGACAATTAAACTATATGTGAATAATCCCTGAGAAACTTTTATGCACTTAAAAAGCGTATTCATAATTACTTCAAAATATTTTGGATCTCCCCAAATTTTAACCCTTTCGACAATAGAATCATGATAATAAAACTCAACTTCTTCTAAATCATTCTCTGCTTCAACAAGTAAAGTATCAAGCTTCTCTAAAATCTTTTCTAAAGTTATTTTATCACCTATTGGACTATAACCCCTTGGTGAAAATAATCTTGCAACTGTATGGGAATCAGAAGTTGTTATTTCACCCCTTTCTATTCCTCTATTTTGTAGCATATTTAAAACGAACGAGCGAATATCAACATATGCATTGTTGGCATCAAAATGTATGAATACTGTTTTTTGATTTGTTTCTACATCCATAAAAAGGTGAACTACTAAGCCACCAGTTCCAATTCCATCCTTCTCAGTATAATCGAGCATTAAATCTTTTGCAACACCGTATTTAACTACAAACTTGTTAGAGAGATCAGTTTTTTTATTAGAGGTTAAAAACTTCTCTGAGACAGAAACAAGATCTTTAGCTTCTATAGAGTTATTTCTTATTAAAACTTCGTCCCCGATTATTGAATTATGTGAATCGATAATGATAATCTCGCGATAACCATTAGATTTCGCGATTTTTCTAATTTCTTCTCCAACTTGACTCTGAATGTCATCAGAGGGTAGAGGATGTCTGGTTAAGAAAACAATAGCAATATTATTTATGTTGATACCTAATAGTTTAGCAGAATTAGACATTTTTCTCGATGTAGTATTTATACCTTTGACCCATTCAATCTTTGAATTTTCTTGAATATACTTTACATCGCTTTTGATTTTACTTAATATTTTTTCAAGTTCTTTTTGGGAGGTTAGATTTTGGGTGTGATCGTTGGTTGTATGATAAATTGTTGTCCCTTTAATGCTCTTGAATGCGTTATAGATATGAGCGGGTAAGTCGGAAGAACCGCAAGTTTTAAACGGTCCAAAATGAGCATGGGGAATAACAAATAATCCTTTTAATTTTTTAGTTTTTTCACCCCTTATTGCTAAATATTGAATTTTCACATTCGAATATACTCCAATTTTATCAAAAAAACTTTCAAGTAATTCATCGTTACCTTCCGATAACATGGAGAGCACAAAAGCTCTAATGAAAGGATACCCTCCTATTCCAGTTGCTTGCCTGTATACATTGCTTACTCGAGACAAACTTCTAGCGTATGGTATTGCAAATATAATGGCACATACAGTAAAAAATAACATAGCTCTAATGAAGAATAAGAAGGGGAGTTGTGATGCGAAAATACTGTAGAAAGTTATTTGAATTGCAGGTTGAACAAATGCTAATATAAAGTTACCATATTTTCCCACCGTAGTGAATGAAAAATATACAACATAGGTAATAATAAAAGAAATTATTGTGCCAAGAATAAGAAACACTTCTTGAAAGGCTGCGTTTCTTAGGAAAATAGTAATAGTTTGACCAATTAATATTGAAAGTCCCATTAATCCTGTAAAAAGAGAGTTCATTTGAAGTGCCCATCCTTTTGGAGGTGCGGATAAGAGAGGTGATTTTTTTGAGAAAAGTAAAATTGATATTATTACTCCTCCTCCAGAAGTGGAATAAATTGTAATTAATACGTTAGAAAGATAATAAAAGTTCCAAATATTGGTAAAAAGAGAGTTTAAAATAAACGATAGCAAACTAATAATAGCAGGTAGGCTAAAAAATAATATGTACGCTGATTTTTTCGTAGAAAAATAATCTACATATGAGAAAATTCCTGGAATATGACGGGTTGGTGGTTGTTGAGCGTACATAACCGTTTTTTAAATACGTCTTATTTCTTATTAAATTTTTTTAATTACTACTTTTAAATTAATGAAGTATCCTTATAATTAAATGTGTTTAAAAAATTATAAATAATTAAAAAAATATTAAAAATTATGTCGGATAATCATCCAAAACTGAACAACCATTCAAATAAAAGGATTAGTGGGGTTATTTCAGAAGGATTTCATTTATCTGGTAAAAAATATAATTTAATCGTGAGATATGATGAATATAAACATAACACGAAAATTTGATATAAATCCCACCGATCTAAATGATCCTGTTGTTCTAATTGGTTGGCCCGGGATAGCCTTAGTTGCCAAATTAGCTATTACTTCTATTAAGGACTCAATTAATGCCAAGGAATTCTTAGACATTGAATTTTTTGATTTTCCCCCCAAATCAAATGTCGAGAAGGGAAAAATGGAAATACCTTCAGCTAAAGTTTTTTTTAAGTCCAGAAAGGAAGATGATAAACCAGATTTATTTATTTTAACTGCGACTTATCAACCTCAAACCTCACAAGGAGTATTTGAATTTTCACAACAATTTTGTGAAGAGATGGATAAATTAACAGAAAGTAAAATTAAAATGTATATTAGTGCTGGTGCGATGGTAACTGAAAGAATAAGAGACGCGCCCCTAGTTCATGTTTGTGGGACAAATCAAGAAGTTCTTGATTCATTTTTAAAATATGAAAATACAACTCTTATGGATGTTGGTGTTGTTGCTGGAGCAAATGGGATGTTACCAGCGTGGGCAGGTAAAAAGGGTTTTGCTCCTGGTGTGTGCTTATTAGCAGAAACATTGCCCCTACCAATGATGACACTAGACCCTCGAGCATCTAAAGCATTACTTGTAATTTTGAAGGAATATTTTAATATTGAAATGAATTTCGATGAGTTAAATTCAAAAATCGATGAAATGGAGCACATACTTGATACATATAAAAAACAAGCAAATCAATTTATGAAAGGACCTCAAGAAGATAGTAGTTCTGATTCTTATTTCCGTTAATTCATGTGCTGAAATTTATTATTTGTTAAGTAGTTTTAAAGGAGTATAAAAACGCTTATAACCTTGTATAAAAGTTAACAATTTATATTTTGCAATCAATTTTAATTACTAATAATATAAACTATATGATTAAAATAAAGTGAAATTTAGATGAAATTCTTCAAATTGTTTGAACCTTTAAAAATTAGCAATATGACGATCTCAAATCGAATTGTTATGCCTGCGATGCATCTCAACTTAGCTAACGACGGATTCATTACAAAGAAATTAACTGATTTTTATGTTGAAAGAGCTAAGGGGGGTGCAGGGTTATTAGTTGTTGGGGGGTGTTATGTAGACATATATGGAAAAGGCTTACCATCAATGATAGCTGTAGATGATGATAAATATCTTCCAAAGTTAACCGAATTCACAGAAATATTACATAACGCTAATGAGGATGTCAAAATATGCTGTCAACTTTATCACGGTGGAGCATACGCCTTCCCTCAAATTATTGGAAGAACTCCTATAGCACCCTCGGCAGTTTACAGCAAATTTAGCAAAACAACACCCAAAGAGATGACTTTAGAAGATATTAAGCGAGAACAACAAGCATTTGTTTCTGCCACAGAACGTGCTAAAAAATCTGGTTTTGACGCGGTTGAAATATGTGCTAATGCAGGTTACTTAATGGATCAATTTCTTTCCCCTAAAACTAATAAAAGAACCGATCAGTATGGGGGTGATCTTGAAAATCGCTTGAGGTTTCCAATTGAATCTATTGAATTAATGAGATCAAATGTTGAGGATTTTGTTATTGGATATAGAATATCTGGAGACGATTTCGTACCAGGAAGTAATACATACAAAGAAAAAGCGATAATTGCTGAAGAGTTAGGAAAATATCTTGATTACTTTAATGTTACTGGTGGGTGGCACGAAACGAAGATACCTCAACTGACTATGGATGTTCCAGAAGGTTGCTATACATATCTAGCAGAAAACATTAAAAAGCATGTATCTATCCCAATTTTTTCATCAAATAGAATTAATAATCCAGAATTAGCAGAACAGGTATTAATGACGGGCAAAGCTGATGCTATTTGCATTGGAAGAGGATTAATCGCTGATCCCTACCTCCCAATGAAAGCAAAGAAAGGTGAACTAAGAGATATAATGTATTGTATTGGATGTAATCAAGGATGCTTTGACAATGTTTTTAGAATGATGCCAATAACTTGTCTAAGAAACGCTCGCGCTGGGAACGAGGCTAGAACTAAATTAAAACCATTGAAAGAAAAGAAAAAAATAATGATAATTGGATCTGGCCCAGGAGGCTTAGAGGCCGCAAGAGTTGCATCAATTAGAGGACATGATGTGCATATATTTGAAAAAGCAGACAAGATTGGAGGATTATTAAATATTATATGGGTACCCCCCGGAAGAAACGAATTTAAACGAATGATAGATAATTATTCTTATTGGATTCAGAAATATGGTATCCAAGTTTACATCCAGCATGATGTAACTCTAGAAAAAGTAAAAGAATTTAACCCCGATGTTGTATTTATCGCAACTGGTTCAAAACCAATAATACCTGCAATAAAGGGGATAGAAAACAAAAATGTGTATTGGGCAAACGATGTTTTTAGTGGTGATGCTCCCGTAGGCAAAAATAATTTAATAATTGGGGGTGGTGCTACTGGGATTGAATTAGCAATATTCTTATCCAAGTATGGGTCACTCACTAAAGAAGCATTCGACTTTCTTACTTTTTACAAAGCCTTAGAGCCAGAAGTCGCATTAAAAATGCTCCATGATGGAAGAAATCAAGTGACCGTTCTGGAAATGTTACCTAAATTAGGAGCTGGTTTAGGAAAAACCACTAAATGGGTCTTACTTGATAAATGTGATGCTTTAGGGGTAAAACTAATTCCAAGTGTAAACATTCAAGAGATTGGAGAAGATTATGTACTCTATAAAGATGCTGCAGATATAGAACAAGTTATTAATGAGGTCGATTATGTGTATTACGCAACGGGCGTAGAATCAAACGATTCTCTCTATAAAGATATTAAGGCTCTAAACATCCCTGTAGAAAAGATCGGGGATGCCAGAAAGCCAGAAACTGTAGTGGAAGCTATAAGTAGAGGTTACAAAATTGGAAATACCGCATAAAATAATTTAAAAACCTTTTAATTTTCATTTTATATTTTTATAATAGGAAATAATATTTCAAGTAAAGATGCAAGATATCGATTCTGAAAAGACCAACGAAACGAATGATAAAATAAAACATCATATCTCTAGTAATCTAAAAGGATTAAATGAGCAATCACGCAATTACATAAAAGATATTGTGGCTTTAATTAATAGAGAAATTGGTATTAACAAAATCGTATCCATTCTTTTATTTGGAAGCCAGCAAGTAGAGAACGAAAATACGATTGTTTCGGATTGTGATCTGCTTTTTATATTTAAAAATCGAGTTTCAAGCCGGCATATAAAAGAAATCGATAGATATTTTATCGCACTAGAAATTAAGCATAATTTTAAAGAACCGACTTCAAAACTAACACGGGACGTACTTAGTGTTATTCAACAATCAACGGGAATGTTTGTAAGCCATTTTCTAACTAAGCAGAAATATTGGGAACAAGCAATTTTTTACAAAATCTTTCGAGTAAATCGCGTATTTTCAGCATTATTTGCACCTCGAAACATTGTTTTAGGTAATATCATTCAGAATAGTACTATTTTATATGGTGATGATCTAAGAAATATTCTCAGACCTAAAATTAAAATTTCAATTCGCGAGATATTCCGGAGTACCGTTATGAATCTTTTTATTTCCTTTTTTGCTTTACTCATCGGACCAAGCAAGGAACTAAATTCTATAAAATACCAATTGGAAGCCATTAAATGGTCATTGAAAGCTTCAAACTATTATTGCTATGAAGACTCAGAGCTATTAGATAAAATTGTTAAGAGGTTTATCTCATTTGAAAAACTTAAGAAAAGAAAAAAAGCAGAACGCTTTTACTTAAGATTTCTCAAGCTAAGACAACAACCAACCAATGATTTAAAATTTATGATACATACACCTTTTAGAATTTTAAGGATTCACATGAAAGCAATACTCTTTAGGAAGCTGATAAGAAGAAAAATAAGTAAAAAGATGTCTGAATCTAAAAAGCAAATTGAAGCACAAAGATATTTTCCAATGACATATTAAATGCGAACAATCGCGTGAAACTATACAATTTAGATTTAGAATAAAAAAATTATACTCAAAAATTATATAAACTGATAAATTAGAATTCTTTAGATAGTATATTTTTATATTTTCAAAGGTATATTAGTTATTAGTTATTAGAAATAAAAATCACTTACAATTTAATTTGTTAAAATGGAAAAAGATAATATTGACGTAAAGGAATTATTTCTCGATATCTTGGCTATAGTTAAGTTTGAATTAAAGTTCTATAATGATAAAGAGAGCCCTATGTTTACGAGAATTGTTAAAACGCGCGTTTTTCAACAAAAACTACAAAAACTAAAAGATTTCATAAACACCTATTTTAAGATTATGTATAATGATGATAGTCCCATAAGTCAAGCTGCGTTACAAACTCAGCTAGATAATGTTGCGCGTATAACTAATTATTATAACGATCTTTCTGGATTTTATAAAGATCAAACAAAAACTCTCATTACGAAAGACAAACTTCTTAGTTTGATAGATTACAGTCATATTGAGAAACTCTTCTTAGTGTTTACTAATATATTGGATTATGAACATTATAAAAGTAGTTTAATATTTCCTCACGATAAAGAGAAAGAAAAGCTTTTAAAGGTTTTTCTAAATAGAATTGCTAGTTCTGACATAAAAGAAGTAGAAGATTTAATCGATCTTGAACAGGCTATCGATAGTTTTATAGAAAGTGTCGAAGTAGACATATAAAAAAACCTTTTTTAATTTAAGGTTCTTCAAATATTTTTGCATCTACTATTCTTTTTTCTCTCACGACATCTATTCTATTCAAAAATGTTTTTATACTCGCATTAGCATGTATCAGTAGATATAATAACAAAGTTTAATAGTTTTCAAGAGCACAAGTTTATGTGACTCTTGAACTCTCACAAGGGTATAGGAATAAAGTAAAAATGGATTGCATAACTAATATCTTAGATTTTTACAACAGAAAATCTAAGGAAGAGGAGCTCGACCTATCTCAATTTAACAAAGTTTGGTTAAGCAATCTCCTTATTAAAATTATGAAAAACTTTAATTCGGGAAGAGCCAACGATTTAGAACTCCAAAACTGTTTAATTTTACTTGTGAATTTATTCTCTAATAATGATAGTCCTGACAATTATAATCATAAAGGAAAAAGCACTCAGGAGTTAGTAAATAACGAAAAAACGGATTATAAAGAGATTTTAAAATCAGAATTTTTAAACAACTAGCAAAGTGTAAAAATAATAATTTTAAAACACTTTCAATTCTAATTCCTTTAACTTGTCGTAATCGTTAAAAATAGCATCTATTTCATTTAAAACCTCCAAGATTGTGTCTTTAGTTTTTTTATCTTGACCGAAAGTTTCCACAATAACTTTATAGAGATCTATATTATATTCGAGGGTTAACTCAGATATTTTTTTTAAGTCTTTTTCAGCAATCCCTTTTTCTTCTAATTTCTCGAAAATTCCTTCAAACTCTTCTTTTAAATTATTTGTTGCTACTAAAGCTTTAGAACATTTTTCTAAAAGTTCTTGCTCTTTATCGTATACAAATCTGTCTTCTTCAGATAGCTCCGAATTGTCTAATAGGATATCTAAACGTTCATTCAGCAGATTTTTTACTCTCTCGTAGATATTAATTGCTTCCAAGATTTTCCCCCTGCTTTTAATTAAATCATTTTTTCTTAAAAGTCGAGCTTCTATTATCTTTAAATAAGCATCCTCGTAATATATTTGAAGATCTCCAAAAGTACTTCTTTCTCCTTCCGCAATTTTAAGAATAATCTGTCTTAAATCTTCGTTAAGCATATCTATTTCTCTAGCAGTTAAATCCTCCATCTCAAGAATCTTAAATATTTGATTAGCCATATTTTTGATTGAAATTGCTTTAATATTCAAATTGTGAGCTCTTTTCTCTATTTTGGTAATACTTCTAAATTCTCCTTCCTTTTCACAATAGCTTAAAATAGTAATAGCTTCCTCTAATAATTTGTTAAATTTTAATGTATTAGATAAGATGTAGTATTTTGAATCTTGTACTTTTTGAGTAGCTCTATCCATTTGAATTTCTAGTTCAAAAATAAAATCCAACAAATTGACTTGTTTTCTTTCCGAAAGAATTTTAGATTTGTGTTCCATGTCAGTTTCGACAGATTTACCTGCTAGGAACCATAGTAAAGCAGAGGGAATCCAAAGGAATACCGCAAAGAGCATCATATTATATACGCTCCCAAAAAATGAAATCAAAGAAAACGATATCAATAGCGTAACTCCTTTTCCTACCTGTTCAGCGAGACTAAAAAAAGAAGTAGAAGTGCCTTTGTGCTCAGGGAGATTCACATCCACCATAACAGCATTCTTATTTGAGACCCAACCTGTACTTAATACTGCTCCTATAAATCCAAATATGAAATAATAAATATAACTTGGAGAAACTTTAAAAATCTCTACAATCGTTAAAATAACATATGATGCCATTTCTTCAGGAGGGATTGGAGTTGGATAACTTAAATTAGTAACAACCTCACTGCTAACAGGTTGTATAGAAAATAACATTAAAAGAACGAATGGAATACTGAATGCCATACAAGCTGTTGCTAATCGAGTTCGATTCTTTTTGTTTTTTCGAAATAAATAGTCCCCTACATAAGACATAATTGCATTTCCCAATAAATAACCTACCCCTAAAAGACCTGCAAATATCGCCGCCGTTTGAAGCCTAATTTCGTTAGGTAATATCATGAAATAATGAGTTGAAAGCATAGAAGTCATAAAATAAACGAAGAGAGTTCCTGGGATTATCGCGAAAAAGCCTTGAATGATTAAATACTTATTAGTCTTCTTTTTTATTATATAGGATAAATCTTTTTTTGATATTTTATAACTATATTCTAAATTTAATTCGACGAGATCTAATAACTCATTCTCGCTGGCTCCTCGTTGAGGGATTTTAACAAAAAATAATATGCATACTATTACAATACTTATTCCCGATAACAAAAAGAATGGAAATCTCCAACCTTGGGGACCTAAAATCGGTCCCACAAAGGATGATAAAGCTTGACCACTACCATTAGAAATTGAGCTCAATATTGCAAGCGTACCAAACCATCCTGATCTTTCATCGGGTGGAATCGCATCAGAAATTATTGAATACCCTACTGGTATTACACATCCCAGACCG
>Ga0255055_10001131_pt1 | contig 20102 bp, 19 predicted proteins | sample JV7_2_27_MG_FD_188633 | JGI IMG/M metagenome (GOLD analysis project Ga0255055, IMG submission 188633) | Seawater microbial communities from Jervis Inlet, British Columbia, Canada - JV7_2_27 | ecosystem: Environmental > Aquatic > Marine > Inlet | place: Canada: British Columbia | collected...
CGTATCCCATGGTATAGAGCTGACTGTTGTTGACTGTCAGCTGAAACCAGGCGAGAGCGAAGCCCGGATCGAGCTCGACTGCCCGATACAGTTTCTCGATCCGGGGCAACACCGACTTTGGGTCACCAAGATCTGGGGGCACCGCCATGGCACGTAGGTAGGCATCGTAGGCTTCCAAATTTTCGGTAGGTAACTGCGCCACAGCTGCCCTCTCCGGTTCAGCCAGCGAGATCCCCAGGTGACTTACGACTTGAGACGCTATTTCTGTCTGGATCGCAAAGATATCGTCCAGAACCCGGTCGTAGGACTGGGCCCACACTTGGGTCTCATCGACGGTTGACACAAGCTGCGGGGTGATCCGGATCTTGCTAGAGCCATCTTCGCTGCGCGCCCACAAGACGCTCCCGGTCACCAGAAATCCAGCTCCCAGCTCTTCGCCGATCTCCTGGGCCGACTTCTGTGTGCCCGCATACTGTCGCGTACTGCTTGTGGCGATCACACCAATGCTGGGGACCGAGGCCATGCGGCTCGCGATCTCCTCGGTCATGCCAATCGCGAAGTACTCGTCCTGTGATGATCCGAGATTCTGGAACGGCATCACCGCGACCATCGGCCGCTCCTCGACCTTCGCAATTCCAGCCTCGGTTCCTATCCCCTCCACACTTGACTCACGGGAGCTGCGAAACGACCAGATTGCCACCACGGCGAGTACAACAAAGACAGTGGCTGCCAGCCATAACTTTCCAACCCGGCTGAAGCGCTCCGACGTCGAGCCACCGTGAGTTACCACTGAAGTCGGCGAGCTCACGGTGTCCAGCAACCCCAGGAGAGCCTCGTGCAGCTCGCTGGCATCCCGGTACCTCGCGGCCGGCTGCCGTTCGAGACAGCGCTCGATGATGGCGGCGAGCCTTGGTGAAACCTCGGGCCTGAGCTCGGCTACGGGCCTGGCTTTGGCCTGCAGGACCGCCGACAGGGTGCCGAGAGTGGTGTCCCCTTGAAAGGGGCGCTGTCCTGTCGTTATCTCGTAGAGCAGGATGCCGAGAGAAAAGACATCCGATTGGGGATCGACCGGCTTGCCTTCGGCCTGCTCGGGCGACATATAGGCTACGGTTCCCAGAATGTGCCCTTCGGCGGTGAGCGCCTCGGTGGGTAGTTCCTGACCGCCATCCACCGCAGAAAAGGCGCTTTTGGCCAGGCCAAAGTCGAGAACCTTGACCCTGCCCTCGTTCGTCACCATGACATTGCTCGGCTTGAGATCCCGGTGGGTAATACCCTTGCGGTGAGCGGATCCCACGGCTTCGGTAAGCGGCACGGCGATGTCACAGAGATCGCCAATGGGCAGTCCCTCTTCCGGGACGAGCTCCGCCAGAGTTTGGCCTTTGACCAGACCCATAGTGAGAAAGTGAATGCCTTCCGTCTCTTCGACCGAATGAATCGTGACGATACCGGGATGATCCAACGCTGCCAGGGCCTTGGCCTCGCGCTTGAACCGATCGAGTCGCTCGGGATCCGCCGCCAGCTCGACCGGCAAGACCTTGAGCGCCACCTGACGATCGAGCTTGGTGTCGAGAGCCGTGTACACCTCACCCATCCCCCCCTGCCCCAAGGGCGATACCACCCGGTAGTGTAGGAGGACCCGACCCGACTCGAGCAAGAACGCCTGCCGCTGATCACGCTCAGTATTCATCGTCAACGTTCCACGCCAGCTCCTCGAGCACAGCACTCTTACCGCCACTCCAAGCGGCTAGCAGTAGAGAAGTCTCGCAGGAAGGCTCTTCGATTGTCACATATTGCCTGAAATAGAGGCCACCCGCCTTCCTGCGGCTGTTAGGCAAGAATTGTCACGCCGCTGATTCCTTGCGGACGTCCCAGCTCGGGAACACAAGGACGGCGGGATGGCAGAGCAGAGCACGAGCGAGGACTTTTGCTCGTTCCACGCCCAGATTCACTCGATCATTCTCGATCGCAGAGATTGTGGACTGCGGAATCCCTGACCGTGCAGACAGCTCATTCTGACTCAGCCCCTGGAGCTCACGAATGATGCGGACGGACTCACCCACGGTGACCTCTACCGTTGTCTTGGCTTTTCTGAAATCGCTCCGTGCCATCAGACTATGTTCCTCCGATAGTCGTGCCCCGTAATGTCGATCACGTGGACTCGGACTTCTCGAGCAACGACCTCGTATATCAATCGATACCGCCCACCAATTCGTGATGAGCGATAGCCCTGCCACTCCCCCGGAGAGCCTCGTTGGTGCCCGGTTCGGGTTGCCGCTAGCCATCTTCGGATCGTTCTATGGATCGCCGATGATGGTGCAGATCGGCATCCTGGGCTACGTCGGCTCGATCCTGCTCACCTTCCTGACGCTTCCCGTCGAATTCAACGCCAGCAAACGCGCTCTTGCTCAGCTCGATCGACTCGACCTGATCTCGGCCGACGGACGCGAAGGCGCACAAAAGGTACTCAGGGCTGCCGCAATGACCTACGTGGCAGGAGTGGCCTCGTCGGCCTGGTACTTGGTGTACCTGGCCTTCGTGGGAGGACGTTCTCTATTTATGAGGCCTAAGCCACCCCTACCGCCGGCGCATTGAGCGGGCCTGCTCCGAAGAGGTGCTGGCACCTTTCTCTAGCTTGCCCGGACCAAGGGCCGTGGCAGCTCGACTGCCTCCTTCGAGGCTTTGTAGAGATCAACCGCCTTTTGGGCGTTGAGCCAGAAATCCGGAGAGCTGCGGAAAGCGGCGCCTAGTTTCAGTGCCATCTCGGTGCTGACCGACGCTCTACCGTTGACGATCCGATTGATGACCTTGACGTCGCAGCCGAGGTGCTCGGCGAGCTGTTTCTGGGTCATTCCGAGCGGGGTTAGAAATTCCTCGCGGAGGATCTCCCCGGGTGTCGTCGGCTCTCTTCGTCTAGTCCATGCACTCATCGCATTCCTCAGTGGTAGTCGCGAATATCTACGTCTCGAGGTCCACCTGGCGTCCATCGGAAGACCACGCGCCACTGGTCGTTGATTCGGATGCTGTGAAATCCCAAAAGGTCTCCCTTTAGTGCCTCGAGTCGGTTAGCTGGTGGCGATGCCAGGTCGCTCAAAGCTTCGGCGTAGTCGAGCATGTCGAGCTTCCTTCGGGCGACCCTCGCTACGTTGCCCCACCCGAGGCGTCTGGGCGGCCGATCGTGAATGAAAAAGCGCTCGACCTGACGGCTCGCAAAGCTCTGGATCGCCACGCTCTGTAACTATACCGTATAACGGTATACCGGGTCAAGGTAAGAGCTGGCGAGGCCGGAGTCCGCTCACATGGCAGGGCAGCCTCAAGGATTGATGTTCTCACCCTTCTCCAGGCGCTCGATCTGGGTCTCCAGATTCTGCGTCTGGCCGCCGGCCGGGGCTCGCCCCAACGCGATACGGGCGTGCTCTAAAGCTTTCTCGAAGTTCCCTTCCTGAGAGTAGACACGGGCCATGCCAAAATCGACGGGCCACTCACCCGGGTTCTTCTCGTAGTTCTTGCGGAAGATCTCGTTGGCGGTCTCCATCTGCCCCTGCGCCTGCAGGCCGCGGGCGGCCATGTGCACCAGGATCGGGGTCGCCGTCGGATGCTCGATGGCCTGGTCGAGGGTCTCCATCGCCTCTTCACTGCGCCCTAGTTGGCTGAGCACCTGGGCCTTGTTCGAGATCGTCTGGAAGCTGGCGTTTGCCGTGATGGCGGCGTCCGCCCAGCGAACCGCGTCCTCGTGGTAGGCGTCCTGCTGGGCGGCCCACTGGGAGGCCTGAATCCAACTTTGGAAGGTAAATCCCGCGGCGCCGGTGAGTTCTGCCGTCATGGTCTGATGGTAGAGCTCCGAGAGATTCGGGACGGAGATACGGAAGGGCACGCGCAGGTGCTCCCAGTGCAACACCGCCTGGGCGGTATCGAGCTGACGATCATCAAACTCATAGGTCAGCCATTCCCGAAAGTAGTCGGTCTTCTCGGGCTGCACCTGAACCTGCAGAGCGTCGAGGCTCGGGTCATAGAAAAAGCTGCCCCAGGCGGAGTTGTTGCGGTTGAAGATGATCGTCCAATCGGTTTCTCCCGCGGCCATGAAGAGAGCATAGGTACCGGCCGCGAGGGGCTGGCCTTCGATCTCGACATCGTGGGAGAAGGTGATGGTCGTGTTCTCATTCGCGCCAGCCCGCCACGGCATCTCCTCCGCGCTGCCGAATCCCGGGTAGAAGGGATTTGGCGCGATGCCCCAAGGAACCAGCTGGCCCCAGATCTTGCCAGTCCGATCGTCACCGGTCGGGCTGGTGACATCGGGGCTGTGGTAGTCGATGGTCACGGCGACCATCCCCAAGTATTGGGTGACGACCGAGCGCTGGTTGGCTCCATTCGGTGGGGCCGTCAGGGTCTGGGCGGCGAGGGCTCCTGTGACGGCAATCAAGAGAAAGAGGACAAAGGCGAAACGGAGTGCAAGCGTAAAGCGCATCGAGAATCTCCTATCAGGTCTCGAGGGGAGGGCGCGAAGGGCCCTGGGTTCTACGATTATGTCCTTTTCTACGGGATCGGCGACCCAAAGTTGCCCTGGCGGTAATGAGATTCCTCATCTTCGACATTCTTCCTCGTCCTCTGCTCGGGGGCGAAGTTTCGCCGATTCTTGAAGTTGGGGCGCCTCTTGCGGGCGTCCGCTACCGTGAGGGCGCAAGCGTTTCCCCTACTAACTAGTTTATTTCATCTACTTTCTAGTCTTCTAAGACTATAAAGTAGTATATAATCCCTCTCATGTTGGAAGCCGTCCTCGGAAGCGTCGCTGCGGAGCGCACACTGCTCTACCTCCAGAACTACGGGGAGGGCTATGCCGGTTCTATTGCCGGTACCTTTGACATGTCGCCATCACAAATCAGCAAACAGCTGACCAAGCTCGAGAACGGAGGCTTTCTAGTCAGTCGGCAGGTCGGCAGGGCTCGCGTCTACTCGTGGAACAAAAGGAATCCACTCGTCAAGGAACTGCGGAGACTTTTGCAGGCCACCCTCGAGGTGCTACCCGAAAGGCAGATCCAGCGGTACTACCGTCAACGTCGGCGACCCCGACGGAAGGGAAAGCCTAAGTGACACCAATAACCCGAAACAGCAGCCCCCTCGAACTGGCGGCCACCATCTCCCAGGCACTCGAAGATGCGGGGCTTACCGCGGTGTTGTCCGGAGGTGCAGCGGTCTCAATCTATTCAGGAGGTAGGTACGAATCCAGCGATCTCGATTTCGTGAGCAGCGAGCAGATCTCCAGGCTCGCCGCAGCTCTTACCCCCCTCGGCTTCACTCGAGCCGACGGCCGCCACTTCGAGCACCCAGACAGCGACTACTATGTCGAGTTTCCACCGGGGCCGCTGGCCGTCGGCGGCTCACTCATCACCGAGTGGGACGAACTTCAGACCGATCTTGGAGTCATACAGATTCTCTCACCCACACAGATGGTCATGGACCGACTGGCGGCCTTTATCCATTGGAATGACCCTCCCTCCCTTGATCAAGCTGTCTTGATCGCTGAGAAGCACTCTCTCGATTGGGAAGCTCTCGAGGACTGGGTCAGCCAAGAGGGCGGCCAGGAAAAGTACGAGACGTTCAGACGCGCCCTCCAGCGAGCCACCACCGATTGAGTCCGGAGAACTGGTCGCAAATCAAGTGAGGGCGAGCACTGCCCATTGCTCACTGCGTCACTGCCGGATGGGCGGGGGGTACTGGCAGAGGGGAAGGGATTCGAAGTCGGCTTTGCTACCGCTTCATAGACTTCGTGACGAGGTGTTTACTGGCAGGCTCGGGGCTTGCCCTCGCCTCGCATGGACCGCGTGAACGGTCGCCGGTTTTCAAGACCACCTCTTTTCTACAACTGGCGAGGGATCAATTCCCAAGAAGCTCGAGGTCCAACCCCGGGAACTGCTTGAAGGCAGCGTCGGTCGTGACCATTTGGTATCCGCCGGCGAGCGCAAAGGCGGCGAGGTAGGCATCCATCCAGATCTTGGGCGAAGCGGTGTCGCGTACGGCCAAACGCTCCCAGCGAGTCTCTAGGCCGGCCGGTTCTTCCGCACGCAGGACGATCCGGTCGTCGGCAAGCAGAGCTCGGTAGGTTGCCCATGCCTTCCGGTTCGTCAAAGGTGGATTCCCGTACGGGCTCAGGACGGAGGCATTGGTGAGCAGACGCAGAAAGGTCTGCTGGGTCGCCCGACAAAAACAGACGGACGCGGGCTGTTTGACGGCGGCGAACCATTCGCGGACGGCAACATGGTGGACATGTTTGGATAGTGCCAACGCCAGCCAGACGTTGCTATCGCAGATAACCACGATTTGATTCTGACTCCTCTTCGAGTAGCAGCTCCGCCGCGCGCTCCGGGGTCATCTCCTCACCGGGCCGAGCTTCGTGGGCACACCGGACGAGGGGAAGGTCGACTCGGTGGCGCACCGTCGGCGGCTCCACGATCTTCTGGGAGAGGCCGCGCCTCAGCAGGTCGGCGATCGCGTCCTTGAGCTTGCGATTCTCCTTCACGGCGCGAATCTTGATGTCTTTCATCAAGTCGTCGGGCAGATCCAGTGTTGTTTTCATGCAGCCATAATACCATAAATATGGTTTTCTGGCTAAAGTCTGGGGGGGACGGCGACTTCTTTTTCCAGGCGTTTTCCGAGGTGTTGTTCCTCGACTTCAAGGTCGTAGTGGGATTGGAGGTTGAGCCAAAACCCGGCAGAAGTACCAAAGTACCGACCAAGCCGAAGCGCGGTGTCTGCACTGATCGACCGCTTACCGTGGATGATCTCGTTGATTCGCCGTGGGACGCCACCTGAGGGCCTCGATCCGCTATAGGGTTAGAATCACGCCAACTTGATCGGCCGGACACTCTCCCACTTCAAGATCACCGCCAAGATCGGCTCCGGCGGTATGGGGGAGGTCTATCGAGCTGAGGACACCAAGCTCAAGCGCGAGGTGGCGCTCAAAGTACTCCCGTCTGAGCTGGCGGGCTCTCAGGAACGGCTGGAACGGTTCCAGCGCGAGGCGGAGACGCTGGCGGCGCTCGATCACCCGAACATAGTCACCATCTACTCGGTCGAGCAGGCCGAGGGCGTGCACTTCCTGACCATGCAGTTGGTGGAGGGGAAACCGCTGTCGGATCTCATTCCCACCCACGGGCTGCCGATCGAGCGGATCTTCGAGATCGCCAAGCCGCTGACCGAGGCCCTGGCCGCCGCGCACGCGAAGGGTGTGATTCACAGAGACCTCAAACCCGGCAACATCATGGTCACCAACGACGGCCGAGTGAAAGTGCTGGACTTCGGTCTCGCAAAGACCGGCCAGGCCGCGGGCGAGGATGCGCACACCCAGATGGCCACCGAGCCACTGACCGAAAAACACCGCATCCTCGGCACGCTGGCGTACATGTCGCCGGAACAGCTTGGCGGTAAGGATCTCGACGCCGGCTCGGACATCTTCTCGCTCGGCGTGGTTCTCTATGAAATGGCCACCGGCAAGCGACCATTCGACGGCGACACACCGATTTCGACCATCACGGCCATCCTGCACGAAACACCATCTTCCGCCAGTTCCTTACGCGACGCGCTGCCGACACCCCTCGACTCGGTCATTTCGCGCTGCCTGGAAAAAGACCCACAGCAGCGTTTTCGAAATGCGGAGGAACTGGGATTGGCGCTACGCGGAGTCGAGACCAACCCGGCGGGCGGTGTATCACGCCGACCGGTATTGCGACTCGCGATCGGGGCGCTCGTGCTGTTAACGGCGATCATCGCCGGCATCACGCTGTGGCCTGGCGGTAAAGACAAGGCCGCGCTCACCCCAACCGAAGCTACTAGCGAGCAGTCGCGAGGCCCCTCAATCGCCGTCCTCCCTTTCACCAACGCCAGCGGCGACCCGGAGCAGGAGTACCTGAGCAACGGCCTAACCGAGGAACTCGTCACCCAACTATCCAAATACCAGGAACTCCTCGTTGTCGCCCGCACCTCGACGCTCGACTACAAGGACCGAACGGTTGACGTTCGGACCGTCGGTGAGTCGCTTGGTATTCGCTACGTACTTCAGGGCAGCGTGCAAAAGGCAGGGGACAAGATCCGGTTGACTGCACAGCTCTCAGACACCAACGACGGCAGACAGCTTTGGGGAGAGAGCTACGACCGCGACTTGACTGCAAGTGATTTTTTCAGCCTGCAGGACGAGCTGACCGGCGAAGTCCTGAATGCGATCGCCGGTTCGTACGGCGCACTCTTCCAAGCGGAGTTCGCCCAGGCGCGACGCAAGCCACCCGCGAGCCTCGACACATACGACTGCGTTCTGCGTGTCTATGACTACCTGCGAACCCACTCCGGGGAGAAACACCTGACCGCACGCGATTGCCTGGAGTCGGTGGTGGACGACAAGACCGACTACGCCGACGCCCTGGCCTGGCTGGCCTACCTCTACAGCGAGGAGTATCACCACCGCTGGAATGCTCGCCCTGACGAATACGACGCTCTCGAACGCGCACGACAACTAGCCGAGGAGGCCGTCCGGCTCGATACCGTCAGCCAGGTGTCTCACGGCTGCCTCGCGCTGACACTCTTCTTGATTGGCGACTACGACCGCGCTACCGTCGAGGCGCAAAGAGCGGTCGATCTCAACCCGCGGAACGCCCTTTGGCTGGGCTTGATGGGCCTCTATCTCTCCCAGCTTGGAGATTCCGAGCGCGGCCTACCGATGGTGCGCGATGCAACCCTGCTCAGCCCTCATCCGCCAACCTGGTTTCGCATGGCCTTCTTCTACGACAATTACCTAAACGGCCGCTACAACGAGGCTCTGGCTGAGGCGCGCCTTCTGGATTGGGACGGAGACTTCCGCATCCCGCTATTCGTTGCGGCCAGCTACGGACAGCTCGGGCGCATCGACGAGGCCGCGCCAGCACTGGCGGAACTCAGGGCTCTCTGGTCCATGCCTGTCGAGGACCTCAGACCCGAACTGATCGAGCGCCACGCGATCGCGCCGGAGTTGACTGACCGGCTGATGGAAGGGTTGGCCAAGGCAGGTTTGGAAGGGCTCTCTGAATCCTAGCCAAACGCCCGATGGCGAGATCGCGAGCGAGCCCGCCAACTCCTTGACGCCCAGGGCCAAGCCCTCGCCTCGCTAGGTTTCGAACCCCTCCTGTTCACACAATGTAGGGGCGTCCCTCGTGGGCACCCGGGAGGGGGCAAGCCCCTCCCCGACGAAAAACCAAGCCGTTTGATACAGAATTGCACTTTGATGGCGGAGGGAAAAGGATCCGAAGTCGGCTCCGCTTGCAGTTCGCAGATTTCGTGACGAGGGTGGCCTATACTGAGGCCATGCGTGCTGGCAAGAGCGATACTCCGAAAGAACTTGAACGCCTCATCGCTCGAGGCTATCGACGGATGACCCCCAAGGAGAAGTTGGAGCGGGTCGGCCAACTCAATCGATCTATCCGCACCCTTTCTCTCGCGGGAATCCGCCAGCGACATGGAACTGATCTTTCCGAAAAAGAGTTACGGCTCCGCCTGGCGGCGTTGTCGATCGATCGAGAGACCATGATTCAAGCCTTCGGCTGGGATCCCGACGAGCATGGTCTCTGATTCGGGAGCCGCCCACGACGAACCCTTGCAGCTGGCTCTGAGAGTCATACGCATTCTCGAAGATCTCGGGGCGCACGCCTGGATCGGAGGCTCGCTGGCCAGTTCGATCTTCGGAATTCCGCGCGCGACCCAGGATGTCGATATCGTCGCCGACCTTCGAGTCGAAATGGCTCATCCCCTGATCGAGCGTTTGGGTGAGGACTTCTACGCCGATGCGGAACGAATCGCCTCGGGCATCGTGCGCCGGTCTTCTTTCAACTTGATCCACCTCGCCACCATGTTCAAGGTGGACGTCTTCGTCATCGCTCGCGACACCTGGTCCAAGCGCGAGATCGACCGGATACGAAGTATCGAAATCGACGAAGAGGGAACCCAGGTGCTCGTCACTTCGCCTGAAGACATCATCCTCCACAAGCTCCGTTGGTATCGCGAAGGCGGCCACGTTTCTGATCGCCAGTGGAGGGATGCCCTCGGTGTGGTCCTGGTTCAGGGAGATCGGCTCGATCGAGGTTATCTGAATGCGATGGCCGATGACCTGGGGGTTTCCGATCTCCTCGGGGAACTGATTGAGGAAGCGGACCGCTAGGCCCAGCTCGAACCGTCCTTCCTTCAATCAGGCAAAGGACTCCTTTCTGAAGGCCCGGGAGGGGGCAAGCACTCGCCTCGCAAAGGGTTCGAATCCCTTCTTCTGAGACCACGTTCTTGCTGGCAGGACGGATTTTGCTAGCGGCTCGAACTGTGCCGTTGGCGGAAGGGAAGGGATTCGAAGTCGGCTCCGCCAAGCCTCCGCAGACTTCGTGAAGCGATTGTCATCTGGCAGGCTCGGGCAAGCCCTCGCCTCACAAAGGGTTCGAATCCCTTCTTCTGAGACCACGTTCTTGCTGGCAGGACGGATTTTGCTAGCGGCTCGAACTGTGCCGTTGGCGGAGGGGAAGGGATTCGAACCCTTGGACCGCGTAAACGGTCGCCGGTTTTCAAGACCGGTGCTTTCGACCACTCAGCCACCCCTCCGCAGAGGGTACTCAGCATACTTGGTAGCCGGCAGTTATTGAAAGTCGTGATCGCGGGTTTGCTAGTCTCTGCGCGTGCTCTTCCGGCGGTCGATACCAAGAAGCCCATGGTTGGTTCTGCTGGCTGTGATGCTAGTGGGGGCAGTCCCAGGCCTCGCCCAGGAGCTCGAGCCGCGGGCCTACAGGACTGCACCCGTCGGATTCAATTTCATTCTGGGCACCTACAGCCTGTCCTCCGGCAACGTCCTCATCGATCCCACGGTGCCCATCGAAGATCTGGAGCTCGACATCCATATGGCTGTGGTCTCCTATCTGAGATCCCTGGGTCTGTTCGGGCGCTCTTCGTCCTTCACGGTGTCACTGCCGTACGGTTATGTCACCGGCTCCGGCGTTCTCAAGGGCGAGCTCATCACCGGCAGTCGGGCCGGTACCGCCGATCTCCGGATGCGTGTGGTGGTCAATCTACTGGGTGGACCCGCCATGACCGCCAAGGAGTACGCCGAGTACCGCCAGCGGCGAAACGTCGGTGTCAGCCTCACTGTCATCGCCCCGACTGGACAGTACGACCCAACACGTCTCGTCAACTTCGGTACCAACCGCTGGGGGTTCAAGCCCGAAATCGGGTACTCGAGTATCAAAGGCCGGTGGATCCTGGACGCCGCGATCGGCGTTTGGTTCTTCACCGTCAACAGCGACTTCTTCGGCGGTTCCCGGCGCGAGCAGGACCCCATTGGAAGCCTTCAGGCCCATCTGAGCTACGACATCACCAAGAAGATCTGGGTGTCACTGGACGCCAACTACTTCACTGGTGGGCGCACCACCACCGATGGGAGCCTGGGTGACGACCTGCAGAAAAACTCGCGGGTCGGGCTGACCTTGTCGTTGCCGCTGCGCCCCCGACACTCGCTCCGCCTGGCTGTCGCCACCGGGGCCTTCACCCGAATCGGTGCCGATTTCGATCAGCTCAGCGTCTCGTACCTCTACCGCTGGTGAACCTCGCCGATCAGGATGGCGCACACTGTGGCCGCATCTTGCTAGTGGATGCGTCGGGCAAGAACCAAAGTGCGATCGTCGTCATAGGGGACGCCGTGCACGAACTCTTCGAGGTCGATTTCGATGGCCTCGGCGATCTCGTCGAGAGAGTTCTCCCGTTGGCTCCGACAGACATTGATGAGTCGCCGAAGACCGTACTCCTGGTCGGTGGGATTGACCGCTTCGGTCAGGCCGTCGGTGTAGAGGACCAGCAGATCGCCGTCCTTCAGCCGCCGGGTGGACTCTTTGTAGGTGGCGCCCAGGAGGAGACCCAGGGGCGGTCCGGACGCATGGAGCTGGTGGACCCTACCGCTCGACCTGACGAGGAGCCCCGGGTTGAGTCCGGCATTGGCGAAGGAGACTCTGTCTTCCTCGGCCCTGAGCAAGACAATGAACATGGCAGAGAACTTGCCTGAGGTCGTACGGGCATAGAGGCGACGGTCGAGACGGCGGCAGATTTCCGCCGGTGGATGCCCAGCTTCGATCGGGCCGATCGCCAGCGCCTCGAGAGAAGCCGTCACCAGCGAGGCGCCAAGACCTTTACCGACCACATCAGCCACCAGGACGACGACCTCTTTGCCGTCGTCCCGCGGAATCATTTGATAGAAGTCACCTGACACACGGCGGCAGGGGATCGAGCTGCCGCGAAGCTCGAAGCCTTCCAGACGCGGGGTTTTGGATGGCAGCAAACCGACCTGGATTTTTCGCGCCAGCAGGAGCTCCTCATCGAGGCGCTCGATCTCGGCGGCTTCGCGGGCCGCTTCTTCGATCAGGAGCATGTTGCGGATGCGCAGAGCAGCAACCGAGGCCAGGGAAACCAGAAGCTCCTGTTCTTGCTCACCAAAACTGACTTCGGCCCTGTTCGAGGACATGGCGATCATCCCCAGAGTGCCCTGTGAATCTGTCAGCGGCGCCGCAGTGAGACTCTTGACACCCTGCTCGAGTATGCTGTCCCCAGACTGCCAATCAGAAGGGGTGTTCAAGCCGTTCACCAGGGCGGTCAGACCTTCGTCAGCGACCTTGGTCAGAAGGGTATGGGATTCGAGATGCTCAGTGGTCAGGCCGCCGATCGAGCGCTCGGCGGCCCTTTGATTCAAGCCGTCCGCCTGCTTGAGATAGATGATCCCCTGGTCTGCCCTCAGGGCATCGAACAATTGGTCGAGGATCAGCTCGAGTAGATTGTCGAGGTCGAGCGGTTGGCTCAGCGAGCTGTGAAACTGGTTGAGAAGACGGAGATGCTCGGACTGCCTGATGACGGTCTCGGTTGGATCCAGCTCGCTTGGGCCGAGCGAGTGCGCGCTCTTGATCAGCTCGTCAACTGGCCGGAATGCGACGTCGGATTCCGAGGTGATGAAGTCGGTCGGTGTCGGTTCCGGCTCTTCCGCTCCCGGAGAGAAGTAAAGGTGGGTATTGGAGAGCCGGACGCGATCGTCCTGCCCGAAAACGATTGGACAGTCGATGCGCTTGCCGTTGATCCAGGAACCATTCCTGGAGGCGAGGTCTTCGATCCACCAGGACTCGTCTTTGAGAAAGAGACGCGCGTGCTGGCGTGAGAGAAACCTGTCGGGGACGTGGATGTCTACAGCGGTGGAGCGACCGATGACGACAGGCCGACGCTTCACCGTATGAAGGAAGCTCTTCCCGTACGGTGGAACCACCCGCAGGCGATCCATTTTCCACAGTCTACACCCATTCTCGGACAGGCCAACTCTGCAGGAACCCTGACGACTGAGGAACTCCGTCGCGGTTCGGTAAGATCGAGGTCCTGAATCGGGAGGGAATTAAACCATGAAGCCAAGCATCCGAACGGGTCTCGTCGCCCTCACTCTCGTCATCGGCCTGAGCACCTCCGGCCCGGCCACGGCCGCTGATCTCGAGCCACATCAAGAGCTGGCGCGGAAGATTCTCAAGGAGTTGATCGAGATCAACACCACTGATTCGGTGGGTGACAACACCGAGGCGGCCAACGCCATGGCTGCACGACTGCTGACAGCCGGGTTCTCTGAAGACGATGTCCAGGTCTTCGAGCCCCAGGCGGGCAAGGGCAATCTGGTGGCTCGCTATCGGGGGACGGGAGACCGCTCGCCGATTCTCCTGCTGGCTCACATCGACGTCGTCGAGGCTCACCTGGACGACTGGTCGTTCGATCCCTTCGTCTTCCGAGAAGAGGACGGCTACTTCTACGGCCGGGGGACCTCAGATGATAAGGCCATGGCCGCCATCTGGGTCGCCAACTTCATCCGCATGAAGGAAGAAGGTTTCACTCCCGACCGTGACCTCATCATGGCGCTGACCGCCGACGAGGAGGGTGGTGACCACAACGGCGTCAAATGGCTCATTGCCAACCAACGCGAGCTGATCGATGCCGCTTACTGCCTCAATGAGGGAGGTTTCGGCAGCATGCGGGAGGGTCGCTACGTCAGCAACGACATCCAACTGAGCGAAAAGGTCTATACGACCTTCCAGCTGGAAGTCACCAACCCCGGGGGTCACAGCTCGGTACCCGAGAAGGACAACGCCATCAATCGCCTGGCGGCGGGGCTCGTTCGTTTGGCGGAGTTCGAGTTTCCTGTGGACCTGGACGAGATCACCACGACCTTCTTCGAGCGGCGCGGTGCGATCGAGGGTGATGACTACGGTCTCGCCATGTCGGCTCTGGCGAAAGATCCCACCAACCGAATTGCCATCGCCAAGCTCGCGGAAGTGCCCTACTACAACTCGATCATGAGGACGACCTGTGTGGCGACTCAGATCGAGGGCGGCCATGCAGAGAATGCCTTGCCCCAGATGGCCCGGGCCACGGTCAACTGCCGAATGCTGCCCAGCGATGACCCAGTTAAGGTGCAAAAGAAGTTGAAGAAGGCGCTGAATGATGACGAGATCTCGATCTCGGTCATCTGGGAGCCGACTCCCAGCCCCCCATCACCCCTGATGCCCGAGGTCATGACCGCGGTCGAGAGCGTCACCGAGGCGATGTGGACTGGAATCCCTGTCATCCCCACCATGATGACCGGCGCCACTGATGGCCTGTACCTACGCAATGCGGGAATCCCGACCTATGGGGTTTCGGGCATCTACTGGGACGTCGACGACATCCGCGCCCATGGTCAGGATGAACGGATCGGGGTCAAGCAGTTCTTCGAGGGGCAGGAGTTTCTCTATCGGTTGGTGAAAACGCTCTCCACTCCCTGACGAGACCACTTGCGGCGATCTCCCCGACAGCTCACTCCTTCAGGGGCTTCAAGAGATAGCGGCCGATCAGGTTGCGGATCGCTCGCACATGCGCACCGGCCGGCCCCCAGGCGTAGTTGGCGTCGGCCGCTGCCACGATCACCATGTCTAGTTTCGGGATGTTGATGATGAACTGGCCGCCGTAGCCGAGAGCGAAGTACATCCTATAGATCTCGGTGCCTTTGCCGGTCCACCACCAGTATCCGTATCCCCATTCGTCCATCGGGCCCCACTTTCCCCCGTGGACATACGCCCGGGTCGACTTCTTGACCCACTTCTTGGCGATGATCCTCCGGCCGTCGAGGCGGCCCTTCTCGAGGAAGAGGTAGCCGAACCTGGCCATGTCACGGGGCGTGAAGTACATGTCCCACCCGCCCCGGTAGTAACCCTGTGGATCCTGTCGCCAGCCACCGATGGTGATCCCGAGGGGCCCGAACAGATACTGCTCCGCAAACTGCTGGGTGCTCATCCCGGTAGCTCGCGTAAGGACAGCCGACATGATATGTGTCGAGCAGGTGGAGTAGTGCCAGATCTCTCCAGGGTTTCCGTCCAGCGGCTGGCCCAGACAGAACCCGACCCAATCATCACTCGGTATCCATTGATTCCAATGATCGGCATGATCGTCGTAGGGCAGTGCCGAGGTCATCGTCAGTAGATGTCGGATGGTGATGTCGTACTTTCTCGAGTCGAGACCCGGTGTCGCGTACTCCGGGAAGAAGTCCATCATCCGTTGCCCGAGTGAGAGATAGCCTCGGCGCACGGCGATTCCGGCCACGGCCGACAAGAAGCTCTTCGAGACCGACATGACCGTATTCGCGTCGGTGGCGCGGGCGTCACCGTAGTAGCGCTCGGCGACGAGGAAGCCGTTTTTCACCACCAACAGGGCGTTGAGGTACGGCAGCTGTCTTCCCTTTCTCAACGCCTTGTCGACAATCGCGGAATCCAGTCCCTGCTCTTCAGGGGTCGAGACCGCCCACTCATAGGGCTGCTCTACCGTGAAAGTCGGCCATTGTTGCCCCGACGCCAAAGCGGCCAGAGCAAGATGCAGGGCCAAGAACCATTTCGTGGCTAATGACAACTCATTCCCCCTGCGGACAACTCAACCCTTATTTCCGACAACTCATTCCCCCTGCGGACAAATCGTGTCAGGATAGGGACATGGAATTTCGCCAGCAACGAGTACTGATCCATCTGCGGGACGGGCGGCGAGTGCCGGTCGAGTTGAACGAGGTGTTCCTGCTCGAAGCGGTCGGTGACGAAACGAATGTCCGCATGCGGGGCCGACGGACATTGCGGGACTTGCGGTCTCTCCGCGAGGTCCTGGAGCGCTTCCCCGAAGAGGTGATGGTGCAGATTCATCGATCCTATGCGGTCAACGTCGATCGGGTCACCGAGGTGCGCCGACGGCCTGACGAACGAGACTGGGAGCTGAAGTTGGAGCCACCGGTCAATCGCATCCTTCCCATTAGTCGAAGCCGGCTACCTGCCCTCTGGGCGGCCTACGGCGAAAGCTGAGGTTGGTTCCGACGAAGACATTTCCTGTGTTTGGTCGATCTACCCGTATGTCCCTTCTCAGCGAATCTCGAGGACGGGTCGAGCGGTCTTGAGGTTGTTGTTACGCCGCAGGTCGTAGTTGGTTTTGTCCGCGTCGACGGCAGCGATCAAGCGGTAGCGACCGGATGCGAGGCCTGCCGGAACTGGCGCGGCCAGGCGAACGGTCTTCCCCTTTCCTGACGCCAAGGCCGCGAGGGGGGAGCTGCCAAGCCGCCGCAGATCCTCGCCGACACGTCTGACCGGCGAAAGGTAGAACACCACGGTCGTTGCCAGCGTTCGCGCCGCGCTGAGGTTCTTGACCTTCGCGACCATGTGGAGAGTCTCACCGGTGCTCACGACCTTCTCACGCACCTGAGCCTGGCGGACTTTGAGGTCGACGATCTCCCGCGCGGTGAGGATGATCTCCAAGATCGGTCCCGTCTCTTCGCCTTCAAGAAAGCAGCCGGCCGGCACGTTACACGTCGTCACGAAGACCATCTCTGCATCCGGGATAACCAAGATCTGCTGGCCCCCGTAGCCGCTGGCAAAGAATGCCGACAGATGATGGAGACGCCGGTCCGAGGTGCTGGACCTGAAGAACTCCTTCTTGAAGATCCACCACATGTAGCCGTAGTAGGCACCCGGGGTCCCGGTGAGCCTCTCGGTTCGCGAGTGGGCCCGGGTGCTCTCGTCGACCCAGGCCTCAGGGATGATTTGCTTCTTGCCCCACCGCCCCCGCTGGAGGAAGAGCTGTCCAAAGCGTGCCCGGTCACGGGCCGACATCCGGAACACGTAGCACGGATGTCTCGAGTACTCCGACTCAAAGTAGTAGGTACACCGCGACGGCCTGAAGTCCTGCATGCCGATCGGTTGGGCGATCTTCTTTCTGAACTCCCTGAAGATGTCGCGACCGGTCTCCTGGCGAAAGATCGTTCCCAGAGCGTTGAAGTCCCAGTTGTTGTAGTACCAATAAGAACCTGGCTCGTGAGAACCCCGGGCAGGCCGTGTGTCTTTCATCCCCTGGCTTTCGCAAGCTGCTTCGATGTAGATGCCCGATCGCGCCATCAGGAGGTCGATGACCCTCGCTTGCTTCTCGACGCGCGTCAACGGCGTGTCGTCGTCGATTCCCAGCTCATCCAGGGTCGCTTCCAGGTCGATCGTGCCCTTGTCGACGTGGATCCCGTAAAGGGCGCTCATGAAGCTCTTGCGCACCGAGTGGCACTCGAAGTCGGCGGTCACATCACCGATGCTCATCAAAACTCGCCCCTTGTAAGCAAGGAAAAGGGCCGCGAGGGGGGCGTCGTCGATCGCCTCCCACTGACTCTGGGCCTCGGCCAGGCGCTCGGACGAGAAGCCTGCCGCCTCGGGGGTCCTCCAGCGCGGCCAGTTCCTCTTCGCTAGCTCAGCCTCAGCCGGTGTCACCAAGGTCACAACGAGAAGCAGACATTGGATCAACCTCATGGCAAGTCTCCTCCCAGGGGCTCAACGACCCCCTTCAATGAAGAACGCGCCGTTCGTTGCAAAACCACGCAACGCGCCGTGGAGATCTGCTCCGCCTGAGCTCGCAGTGCTCCTCGAGTACTCTCGCGCCCATCGGACGTCGAGTCTCACTGTCCCAGAACGAGCGGCATATCGCCGCTGGCCCCATGGCGCACCTCGAACACCACCGTCACGTCGGCTGAAGTAGTACTCCGAACCGTTGCGGTGGAAATTGCCGCCGAAGCCAGGACGGCACCAGCGCCGACCAGCAACGTGATGCGACGATCAGTAATCGAAGTAGCCCTCTCGGGTGCGCACCTTCACCCCTGGCCTTTGCACCCGGGCTTTGACGTCGTGCCAGGCACCGTCGCCGAGATCCTCGCTGGGGTAGTAGCCGATCACGTACTGCTCACGAAGCTCGGCGATGATGCCGGCGAAGGCGTCTGTGAGCTCCGCAATACTCTCGACGACCTCGGTACGACCGCCGCTCTCTCGCACCGCCTCACGCAGGTTGCGGAACTCCTCCCGATTGGCCTCGACATCGCGCCAAGAGGAGGTGTACGACGGGATCTCGTCGTTCTCATTCGGGTCGCGCAGATGGATCCAGTAAACCAGCGCCTGGCTGCTGCGGGTCTTCTGCAAGACATCCGCCATCGGCAAGACACTGTGTACGTCCGAGCCATCCGAGAACAACACGACGACACGTCTGCCCTGCTCCATCTCCAGACGCGCCAAGGACATGAACAGATGATCGTTGATCGACGTACCCCCACTCGCCTTCACATTCGCCAGAGCAGGGACAAGGGCTTGCGGATCGTCCGAGAACTCGGTGATTCTGAGCAATCGATCCGAGAACAACATGACCATCGCCCGATCCAGGGGGTTCATGCCCGCGATAAAGACATTCGCTCCTTCCAGCGCCGCCGCCAGACGTTCTCCCCGCATGCTCAGACTGCAGTCGAGAAGCACCGTCGCGGTCAGCGGCACATCCCCGCGTTCGAAGGTAACGATCTCCTGGCGCTCGCCATCGTCGAAGATACGGAAATCGTCCTGCTCCAAGTCGAGAACGCGACGGTCGAAATCGCCGACGGTGATGTAGAGCTGTTGCAGCTCTACTTCGACCACATCATCGACGTGCAGCGCCGCCGTGACCATCACCGCGGAGGCCGTCTCCCCGCTCACCGTTCGCGCCACGACCTTGAACTGGTGCTCGACGTTGTCGAAGCCGACATCGACGGTCAGAAGGTAGGGTGAACTGACCAGCTCTCCCAGCTTGACGCCGTCGAGATAGAGCTCCACCGCGGCAACACGCTCTGCCGATTGCACAGTCGCCTCGAAATCCACATCGCCAAAGACGAACTTGGTCGACAGCGGCTGCGCGATCCACACCTCGATCGGCGCCGCCAGACTCGGCATTGTGGCCGCCACGAACACCACGACTGCCAGACCGGCCCTCATTCCCCCCCCTCCTCGGTGGGTGAATAGAGGAGACCCGCGCTGAGCGGTTCCAGACCGGTCTCCATCTTCGCTTCGAGATCGGCTCGAACTTCCTCCACTCCCTGCGGCTCCCAGACGTCGTAGCGCTCACGCGGCGAAACCTGTCGCCACTCGTCCGCTTCGATCGCTTCGAGAAGCCGGTTCGACTCAGCATGGCGGCGTTGGCGGTCGAGCAGCGAGGCGAGCTGTACCAGGAGCTGTTGATCGGTCGGGAGCACACCTACCCCCTCTTGGAGCACCGATTCGGCCAGATCCTCGCGTTCGGCCAGCAGATGAGTTCTGGCCAACTCCTGATAGGCGATCGAGCGTATCCAGCCAGGACTGCCTTCGTCGGTCAGGGCAGTCAGACTCGCTATAGACGGTAGCGAAGTCTCCCTGTCGCTCCGGATCTGGCACAGAGCCAGGCGCAGTCGCACTTCGGCGCTGGTTGGATCGAGCAACAGGGCCCGGCTGAGATATTCGATCGCTTTCTCGTAATCACCCACCTTCTCGTAGGCGACCGAGAGACCCAAAACGGCGAGCCCGTTTCCCGGATCAACGAGAGAGGCGCGATAAAACAGATCCACAGTGCTGCCGACAGAGGTGATTGACCAGAGATAGACCCCGAAGCTGGTCAGGACCGAACCGCTGAATACTCGCGCCTCGGAGGTGTCGGCACGCTCGGCATAGATCTCGGCCAGCTGGCTGGCCATGACGCGAGAGTGGTTGGCCAGGTAGAGGCGGTCCATCTCGAGG
>Ga0255055_10001132_pt1 | contig 20098 bp, 19 predicted proteins | sample JV7_2_27_MG_FD_188633 | JGI IMG/M metagenome (GOLD analysis project Ga0255055, IMG submission 188633) | Seawater microbial communities from Jervis Inlet, British Columbia, Canada - JV7_2_27 | ecosystem: Environmental > Aquatic > Marine > Inlet | place: Canada: British Columbia | collected...
ACCGAGCGTTTTGTAGCGGCTGGTGTACCAGCAGACCAAATATCATTTACCCGAGATTCATGGACTTTTAATGCGCCCGTATCAGCTACCGAGTATATGAGGACTTATAAGGAATACTACGGACCGACCATGAATGCATTCGTGGCTGCTGAAAAGAATGGCAATGCCACAGACCTTGAAAGGGAATTAAATGACCTCTTCAACGTGCACAATCAAAGCTCAAACAAGGACACCACATCTATTACTGCAGCCTTCTTGCGTGTGACAATTGTATTTTGAAACAGTATTTACACCGCCTAACAAGCGGATGCAGCGGACCTTGATGGATAAGGTAGCTAAAGTTAAACGTGGTCGTGCGGCTGACCCGCCCCCTATGATCGGTCCACTCGTATCTTAGTGTAAGAGCCCTTCCGGAGTCTTCATCAATCGACAATGACATTGAGGCGACAGAGCAGGGAATGCGATCGCCACAGGAGCCGGGACCCGCTTAATCTAATTTTCCCAGTTTATTTTGAGTTGATGAAGCGATTTCCAACCGTCCATCCGGAAGACGCCGGTGCCATAATCCATTGATTCAGTTATAAAAATGTGGGGAAGAGCTGAAACATGCAGACACGCCATCTCGACTTGAAAATGGTCCGAGTGGCTAAAAAGTGGCTCGTAGGCGTGACCTGCCCCTTTTTTATAGCAAATGGCGACATCCAAACGGGCGGGGTCCTCCTCGTCAATTTCGTTTATGCTTGCCTCGTGCGCTGTCTCGCCCCCGAACAGATTATGAAGGTGTAGGGATGAAGAATGAGAATGAGATGAAAAGGTTCATCAAGTGTATGGGAAGGGTGGTTTTTTCTGCATTCCTCATCGCCATGATTGCAGGACATGCATTTGCCGCGCTCCCGTTCATTACCGATGATGCCGGTACCCTAGACAAGGGAACATCACAGGTTGAATTGTCCTACGAACGGTCTACCGATAAGGAAACCGTTGATGGATCCGCCGTGAAAAACGACGGGAACCAGATTGCCGCGACCTTTGGCCACGGGATCGCCGAAAAGGTCGATCTGACTCTTGGATTAGCAAGGCCATGGGGCAAGAACGTCGTGGACGATGTTTCCTCGAACGAGGTTGGCACTGCCGATTTCACGCTGGACGCGAAATGGCGGTTCTACGAACATTCCGGTTTTGTTTTCGCCGTCAAACCGGAGATAGGGTACTCGTACCTCGTGGGTGGGGCGAGTGAGGACCACGCCACCTCGTACGGCGGATGGCTCATCGCCACCGAAGAGATCGAAGCGCTCGCCGTCACCCTGAACGGGGGATACTTCTATAACGACTATGGGTCGGCGGCGGAGCGCGATGCCAGCAGAAGCAGCATCTGGAGTATCTCGGCCCTCGCGACATACGAGGTTCTCGAAGGGCTTGCGCTCGGGTTGGACGTTGGGGCGTCCACCAACTCGGACAAGTCATCCAGCGAGATGCCTGCATATGCGCTCGGGGGAGCCATCTATTCGCTGAACAAGAATGTCGACCTCAGCCTGGGGCTCAAATTCGGCATCACCAAGCCCGAACCGGATTTTTCAGGAATCGCAGGAGTTACCATCAGGTTTTAAGACGAGATATCGTCCCTTGAGGCGGGGATTCGCCGGGGTAAAAGTCCCCCCTTCGACACCATCGCTTTCATGATGGCAAACGAGGTTGGGACCATCTTAATCTAATTTTTCCAGTTTATTTCGATTTAATGAGCCAATTTCCGTCCATTCATCCGGAAGGCTCTGGAGAGGTATTTCTGCATTGATTTGGTTTTCGAGGTATGCCGAAAATGCAAAACAAGCTGACACGCCATCTTGAGGGGGTGGTGGGGAGACCCGTGGGGGTTCGAGTCCCCCCTTCGGCACCATCGCAATACGCAAAGGGATTTCGGCTTCCCGCCGGAGTCCCTTTTTTTGTCAAAATGGGCCGCGTGCCTTGAGAGATGGCTAGTGGGACTTAGAAAACAGAATCATGCAATTCCAGCCCGCTCCCAACAACACCCCTCATTCAATGCACCTCGATCTTCCCCTTCATTCCGTGCTCGGCGTGCCCCTTGATGGTGCAGAGGAGGTTGAAGGTCCCCTTCTGGGTGGGCACCAGGAACCACTCCAAGGTCTTCCCCGGATACACCTCCACCGCCGTGAAGGAGGGAGCCTTGACCTCTCCGTTCGAGCCCTGGATCTTCCTCGTGGCGATCACCTTGAAAAACGTTTCCGCCACGAAGTAATGGGCCTCCTTCCCGGCGTTCTTCAGGACGAGTTTTGTCGGGGCCCCCTCCTTTAGAACTATGGGTGAGGGGGAAAAGGCGTACTCGGTCATCGTGACGGTGATGGTCTCCATCTTCGACCAGTCGGCTCCAGCCAGCACTTTGGCAAGATCCGGACTCGCGGCGGAGATGCCGGAAGCCGGAAGGAGAAGAAGGGACAAAACGATTCCTGCTGAAACGAGTGACTTCATGCTGACACCTCCTGTTTTTCCGGTTTGGTTATCTGCTTATGAGTTTAGATGACCGGATTTTGGGAAAGGATACATGATCCCATGGAGTGCACGAGGCCCGAAGCGGGCTGACCCCAAAGCTGTTTCAAAGAGAGCGGGATGATACTTATACACGGGACGTTATGTTTCCTGAAGACGACGGTCATGTTCGCCCGCGGGGAGAAAGGGGGGGGCGCGCGGAGACACCCCTACAGTCTTTTTCCTGTTCGTTCTGAACGAGTGTCCGGTAGAATGCTGAAAAGTAATTGGTTGCATAATGCCTTGCGCCGGGAGGGTGGACATAGAAGCTCTGGTCTTATCCACCATGGTTGTGGCTCTTGCCGAGATGGGAGACAAAACACAACTTCTCTCGTTTCTGCTTGCGGCGAAACTCAGGCGAAAAGTACCGATCGCATTGGGCATTCTCTTCGCTACGCTCGCCAATCATTTTCTCGCGGGGTACGTGGGCATCTGTTTCGGATCCGTGTGTTCCACCCAGACGTTGAAGTGGATCGTGGCTCTCTCGTTTTTCTTCTTTGCTGCGTGGGCGCTCAAGCCCGACAAGCTGGGGGGAGACCGAAGGTTGTGGGGGGGTGGGGCGTTCCTGACCACGCTGATCGCATTCTTTCTGGTGGAGATGGGGGACAAGACACAACTTGCCACGGTAACACTGGCAATGCGATACGAGTCCCTGACGGCGGTGGTTCTCGGAACGACATTGGGCATGATGATCGCGAACGTCCCGGCTGTCTGGATGGGCGATGTGCTGGTTCAGAAAGTCAATATGAAGGTCATGCGCTGGATCGCGGCGGGGCTTTTCCTCCTTCTCGGCATCGTAGCATTACTCGCATAGGGAGGTCCCGTTTGCGGACCTCTGCAAGGCGGCCGGTCCGTGGGGGTTCGAGTCCCCCCTTCGGCACCAGTTGGATAACTATAGGGAATTTGGCTTTGGGCCAAGTTCCCTTTTTCTTTGAAATTGGCCCGAGTGGCTCACATGATGGCAGCCAGAATTGGGACCATCTTAATCTAATTTTTCCAGTTTATTTCGATTTAATGCGCCAATATCCCTCCATTCACCCGGAAGGCTCTGGAGAGGGATATATCCATTAATTTGATAGTTTAGGTGTACCAAAGGGTGAAATCTGGTAGAAACGACATCTTGCGGAGGAAGCGAAAAGAAAGGCCGCTTCGCAACTGCATTTCCCGTACACACGGGGGGGATGAAAAATAATCGGAGGGGCGCTTCCCTGCTTGTCGAAAGCGTCCTCACCCTCCGGAGAAAATGTTAGCAACTTCTGCTGAGGTATTCCCCGAGAATCCATGCCTTGACCGTTATTGAGCATGGTGCCGAGGTATCCTCCGAGGTCGACGGTCCTCAGGCGTATGGCATCGGCGACGCGAACGAACACCTCGGCGACTTCCTCTCCACAGGTCGTCAGCGCACCTCAGCGACGGGCGCAAGATTTCTACCTCGGCCCGGGTTCCACAACTCTACGGCGTATACCAGATCGGCGACGTATAAGCACGTTCCTGGTGGATCAATTTCGCCTCCTTCGGAATCTTTGCGCCAAGGCGAACCTTGTCATACAGCACCCAACGCGGGGTCGGGATCTCAATCACGCGCGCATAGTAGAAGGTTTTTTGGTTCGGATCGAAATCCGGGTCGGTCCAGACCGTGGCGAGTTCGGAGGCTCCGATGGTGTTGGTCCAGTTCGCCGCTTCCAGGTCGACCGTGTTGCCGACCGGATCATCGTGATGCACAAGGGGAAGGTGCGCGAGATGGGGACCCACCGGGAACTGCTGGCCGCAGGCGGGATCTACGGCAGGCTGTACGCCCTGTAGTTCGAGGAGAGCGGGTACCCGGAAGAGTTCCCAGGGGGCCTGTTTTGCCAAAACGGCAAAGATTTTTGTCATCTTGGCAGAATCCAGAGGCCTTTATTTTGTAACTACCTGTTTTCGTTCTGTATTGTCTATTGGCATGGGCGTTGCTTAATAATGGCGCACCATTGGGTGCCGTTTTAAGAAGTGGCACATAAGGGTTGCGGGGCGAGATCCCAATCTCGGAACTGTGTCGTCGGGAGGGGATCGCCCCGACCATGTACTACCGCTGGTCGAAGGCGTTCCTGGACGCCGGGAAGAACGGCCTGACGCGGGACACGCAGCGGGACGCGACCTCGGATGAGGTCCGGGCTCTCAAGGACGAGAATGCCACGCTGAAGAAGGCGCTGAAGGAAAGCGGCAAGGAAACATCGGAACCCAACCCATAATCGATTTTCTAGAAAGGAGGTGGGGAGGAGGAAAAAACAACGGCCTGAGAAGCTCCGTTCCCAATCTGCAAGTAGACGTACCGCACGCAAGAGGGGAAGAAAGAGGGGAAAAAGATTTACCGCTCACAATCTTAGAGGTTTAAGGAGGGAAGAGTGAGAAAGCATTTAATCCTACTCAGTGTTCTATTTCTAATCCTGCCACTTCTGTTTCTTGGATGCGAGGGCGATGACGGCGCTACCGGTGCTGCCGGCGCTGACGGCACCCCTGGGGTCCCCGGACCGGGCGCCCTGGCGAACGAGACGTGCAATCTCTGCCATGGGGACGGAAAGATCGCGGACGTCGCCGTGGTACACGATGCCGCAGACGACCTGGCCTCCCTAACAGTTACGATCAATTCTGTTGTAATTCCAAATGCCGCAACTACCGGAGGGCCGCCAACTGTCAATTTCACCGTAACAGATCCGGACGGAACCGGGACAGATGTTGCCGGTTTTTCACAGGGAGATTTTTCATTTACCATCGCAAAACTGGTCCCGGGGACCAGCGGCGATGCCGACTCCTGGCAGAACTACAGCATCTGGGCGAGACTCAAAGAGAAAGCGGGTTTACCGCCAGGCTTAAACGTAGTTCAGGGCACGGACGAGAGTAACGGGACCCTGGTTAACAATGGCGGCGGCACCTATACCTATACCTACGCCACAGGTATAGACAATGTATTAATCGCTCCCCCTTCTACCAGGTCCGATTCTCCCAACTCAGTGGCTGTTCCCTTTCCGGTTCCCTACGAACCTACCCTTACGCACCGCGTCGGGTTGCAAAGAACCGATATAAGCGGAGCACCGCAGGCTAACGGTACTTTCGACTTCGTCCCCGATGGAAGTCCCATCACCCTCACCCGCAATGTCGTCGCCATCGAGTCGTGCAACGAGTGCCACAGAAAACTGGCTGTTCACAGCTCACGCAGGATCGAAGTGAAGTATTGCGTAACCTGCCACAACCCCGGCAGCAGCGATTCGCTGTCACAGGGTCTCACCATCGACGCGAAAGTCTTCTGGCACAAGCTCCACAGGGGCAAAAATCTGCCGAGCGTCGTAGCAGGCGGTAGTTATATTATCAATGATCACGACTATTCCGCCGTCGGCTTACCACAGGATGTCCGCAACTGCACCAAGTGCCACGACAACACCAAGGCGTCCGATGCCGACAACTGGAAGGAAAGGCCGACGAGGGAGGCGTGCGGCAGCTGCCACGATGACGTCAACTTTGAAACGGGTGAAGGGCACCTCGGTGGCCCCCAGCCTAACAACTCCGGTTGCGCCCTCTGCCATCAAGCGGATGTGGACGGGGCCGCCCCGGCCATTAGTAATTCGCACGCTACCGAGAACGTGACGCCCAATAACCAAGACCTCCCCGTGGGCCTGTCCAGATTCGAGTACTTCCTCGACAACGTCGCGGTGGACAACAACGGCCTTACGACGGTCGGGTTCCGCATCACCCGGGACGGGGCCCCGTTTGATCTCGATGACTGGGTTGCGGGTGAGGGGACCACGTTCACGAACAGATCGCCTAGCTTCCTGCTCGCCTGGGCCCTGCCCCAGGACGGCATCGACGCGCCGGCGGAATACAACAACCGCACCAGCCCCGACCCACCCTCTGGCACCAACGGAAACGGAGCGGGGGATGCGCCCTCCGTCTCCCTCGGTGCCCTGATTACCGATAACCTGGTGACCGGCACCGCAGCAGGCTACACGGCCGTCCTAGACGGTCGGCCACCGGTGTCGGATTGGACAACACCAGGCTTCCCGACCGGCGCGACGATGCGAGCGGTCGCCTTACAGTCTTACTTCAACCAGATCGTCGGAACTGAAACAATAGGCCGGCACACCCCCTCGGTCATGAGGCCGGTCGACCCTGATGATGCCCGCCGCGTAGTGGTCAAGAGCGGGTATACTGGAGATCCTGCGGCCGGTGGACAGCCTTTCGGCTGCCTGGAGTGCCACGAGACCCTCGAACTGCACGGCGGGAGCCGTGTCAACAACCCGCAGGTCTGCGTATTCTGCCACAATCCCAACAAGAGCAGCAGCGGCCGGACCGCGGACCCGTCGCAACCGAGCTACAGCGATCCTGAGAATGGCGGCGATCCTGAGGATGATGCCTTCCTCGTTTACGGGACAGATCCTCTGGAGTGGCCCGAAGCGACCAACAACTTCAAGAACATGATCCATGGCATCCACGCGGCCACGGATCGTCCCTTCGAGTTCGTCCGGAACCGGAGAAACGGCATCGTCTACAACTGGAGCCACGTGACCTTCCCGGGCGACCTGCGGTTCTGCGAGAAGTGCCACATCGGAAAATCGTACGTGCCGAGTAACGTTCCGGCCAACGCCCTGTGGAATGTCGAGAGAACAACAACAGGGAACCCGGCCGAGACGATGGAAGACATCATCGCGGCCCGCAGCAGCGTGCCGAACCTGACCGACCTGGTGGACAGCCCGATCGCCGGGGCGTGCTACTACTGCCACGACGACGGGACGGCAGAATCCCACATCCTGCTGCAAGGCGGGAAACTCAGCATTTGGCCGAACATCGACACCCAGTCCGGCGCCACCACGCGTGAGGACGCGTTGGGATTGCCGTAGAGGAACAACCAAGGAACCAACATCCAACACGTGCCAGGCACGGACCCCCCGGCCCCGAAAGGGGCCGGGGGGTTTTTTCTTCCGCATTCAATGGATGTGCCGTCCGTCAGACCGTTCCGATCGGAGAACCTTGTTCAAGACCCCTTTTGTCTCCCTCTCCGTCCCATCGCAAGGAGAATCCCCGCAGCCAGCAGCAGGATCGCCGGCACGAGGCGGAAGCCGTAACCCTGGTAGAACGTGGGAAGCGGTTCCCTCCGGTAGGGAATTTCATACAGGTGTGTCCACGCAGCGTGGAGCGGGGACCGCTCGAGGATGGTGCCGTCAGCCCGGGCCCCCGGGGGCCGGCCCGAAAACGCACTCTCCCCGTCGGAGGTATATTCGTCTTTTTTTCCCCCCGGTAAATTCCAAATACCATTTTATTTTTGTTGACAATTACTCCTAATTTCAATATACAGTATTCTACGTCGACATCGTAATTCTAGGTCGACAACGCATGCCTTACCGCTAGCAGCTGCCTTTAAATGGCTGTTTTTAATATAGCATTACGTTCTTACTGTTCCGTCATTCTCGCTTCTTTCCTTAAGTTGTAAGAACGGTTCACCCGGGAATGGGGCGAGGGACTGGCGACGGACGTGGGGGAGCGGGGGGTGCGGCCGTTGACGGTCCTGTCCGCCGACCGGATCATCGTGATGCACAAGGGGAAGGTGCGCGAGATGGGAACCCACCGGGAACTGCTGGCCGCAGGCGGGATCTACGGCAGGCTGTACGCCCTGCAGTTCGAGGAGAGCGGGTAACCGGAAGAGTTCCCAGGGGGCCTGTTTTGTCAAAACGGCAAAGGCCTTTGTTATTCCGGCAAAATTCAGGGGCTTTTTTTTTATAATGCATTGATTTTGCTATGTATTGTCTATTGGCATGGGCGTTGCTTAATAATGGCGCACCAGGTCTACAGCTCTCCAATAAGACGGAAATGGGAATCCGCCGGGTCGGGAACGAACCGGTGGGTGTTGATAGATGAGTCCAGATTCGAAAAATAAAGACCGAACGTAAATTCGCTGCCAAACTGTCCAAGCCTTGGGGGAGACCTCAGAGGAGGATCGACCATCACAATGGGCAAAGGGAAAACAATAAAAAGCCTCAGAACCGTTATGCTGGCCTTCTTTCTCGTGTCTTTTGCCGCTGTCATTTCCGTTGGAGGGTATTCCATTTATATGGTTCATAGAATTGTCGGGGAAATATCCTTGTTAAAAATTCTTAGTGAAGCTATTTATACTGTCGACCAGATGCATAACAAGTCATATAATTTGGTGCTTTCCATTCATCACTTCATTATAGAAAGCGATTATGAGTATTATAAGCGTGCAATTGATCTGTTAAATGATATGGAAAGCGATGCGAAAAAATATATTCAGCATGAAGAATCATCAGGGGAAATGGGAAGTAGAGAGCAAATCCTCCTTGTAAGACAGATACAGGATAACCTGAAGGAGATAAAAAATTTAATCCCATTATTTGAGGATATTTCGACAAATAAAACCAAGGGTGTGCGGGAAATTGTCGCATTGGAGAAATATGCCTACAATATCGAGAAATTAACCAACGAGATCAATAAGTTCCATTTGCTCGACACCTCCCGCGGCGTAAAAATATCACAGGGGTTGCTATCCTCGATTTTCACGCTCTTCTTCGTTCTTTCCATTGCCGGAATCCTAAGCATTTACATTGGTTACCGACTGCATGGCAGATATATCATCAAGCCGATTGATGATCTCGCTGATGCGACACGGAAGCTGTCAATGGGGGACCTGTCGATCCGAGTCTCCAGCAACGATAAAACGGAAATAGGTATATTGTATCATTCGTTTAATACCATGACTGAAAAGCTGCAGGACTATGAAAAAAAATTGATGGATTTTAACCGATCTTTGGAGCAAAAAGTTAGCGAAAGGACTCATGAACTTAAACACGCTTATGATACGCTGAAAAAGACCCAGGAGAAGATATTAAGATTGGAAAAAATAGCGGCTCTTGGCCAGATATCCGCTAGTGTTAACCATGAAATCAAAACCCCTCTGAACTCTCTTTACATGAACCTTCAGCTTCTCAAGAAACAGGTGAATCAATCCGGTGGAGTCTTCGTGGATAGGAAAAAATATACGAACGAAATCATCGATATGATGGACAGGGAAACATTGCGCATCAGCGGTATACTCGAGGAATTTGTCAGATATGCGCGACTTGCTCCATTGAATATGAAAAAGAATGATTTAAATAAAATTGTTTCCGAGACGGCCGACATGATCAGCCAAAGAGCGGAGCAATCCGATGTGAGGTTGCAGATGAATCTATCCGATACTGTCACCCTGTTTTCATTTGACGATGAAAAAATAACGCAATGTTTGATCAACCTTTTCATTAATGCCATCAATGCGATGGATAACGGCGGTATTCTGACTGTTGAAACGGGACCTGTAGAAAACAACATGATAAGACTGATCGTTTCGGACACGGGAACGGGGATTAAAGAGGATATTATCGATAAGATATTTCAGCCATTCTTTTCAAAAAACAAGGACGGGCTTGGATTAGGGCTTTCCATTGTCCAAGGTATCGTGGAAGGGCATGGCGGCGATATTTCTTGCAGGAGCAAGGTCGGAGAAGGGACGACATTCGAGATTTTGCTTCCCACAGACATGCCCCCGGGAAAAGAGGAGGATCAAGAATGAGTAGATCCATACTGATTGTTGACGATGACAAATTGACGTGCGAGACATTGAAAAGGGCATTATCAGAGGAGTATACGGTTTATTCGGCGAGTAACGGCCAGGAAGCTCTTGATATCATCGAAAAAGGCGAACCGGTTGATGTTGTTTTGTCGGACTTGATGATGCCTGGATTAACCGGTCTTGATATTTTAGGCAGGATCAACGCCCTTCGTGATAAGCCTGTTGTTATACTTATAACAGGACAGGGCACTATAGATACAGCGGTTCAGGCAATGAAACTTGGTGCATATGATTATCTTGTGAAGCCGATTCATCTTGACAGGCTTTCATTGTTGATTGAGAAATCAATTGAAAATAAAAACATAAAGGAAGAAAATATTCGGCTGAAGGATAAGATAAGAGAATATTACTCTTCTGCTAACATTATAGGAAGCTCAAATGATATGCGTAATATTTATGATATTATCCAGCGCGTGTCTTCTACCGCTGCATCCGTGCTGATTCTTGGAGAAAGCGGTACAGGAAAAGAACTCATAGCGAATAGTATTCATTATAACAGTTCTCGATCCAGCGGCCCCTTTATAAAAGTAAATTGCGCCACCTTTGCCGAAGGAGTCCTCGAGTCGGAAATTTTCGGACATGAGAAGGGTTCGTTTACCGGGGCGATCTCGTCAAGAAAGGGGAGGTTTGAACTTGCTGATGGCGGTACGCTTTTTCTTGACGAGGTAGGAGATTTACCGCTTGGCGTACAGGTCAAATTGCTGAGGTTCCTTCAGGAACACACATTCGAGCGGGTCGGCGGCAATAAGCCCCAACAGATTGATGTCAGAATCATATCCGCTACCAATAAAAATATTGAAAGTATGCTGAAAGAAGGATCTTTTCGCGAGGATCTTTATTACCGTTTAAAGGTTATAACTCTTGAGGTGCCGCCTTTAAGAAAAAGGAATGAAGATATCGAGGAACTTGCAAGATTCTTTTTAAAAAAATATTCGAAAATACATAATCGCCATATAACAGGCATATCGGATGAGACAATGGCTATTCTGAAGTCTTATGACTGGCCTGGGAATGTAAGGGAACTAATGAGCTTAATGGAAAGCTGTGTTGTTTTAACAAAAAGTAGTTATATAATAAACGATGATATACCTGATTATCTATTACATATATATTATGGAAAACAATCCAATACAATTGGTGTTATTGAGAAAAACGAAAGGCAAATCATATTAAATACCCTGAAAACCACAGGAGGCAATAAAGTGGAGACGGCAAAAATATTGGGAATAGGGTTAAGAACTCTATACAGAAAGTTGGAAAGGTATCAGAATCCTGGCTCCGTGAGCGTAGATACTTGAAAACGTCCCGGTGTGTGATATAGCACATTGATATTACTTACGAAACGCGTTATTGACCTGCCCCCCTCAAATCGGTCCGAGATGTGGTAATGCTTTTCAGACCGAATCGAGGAGGAGGTTGAGGTTGGACCGCAAACCCCGTGCAAACAACGGCCGTTTTCGGGCTCTGAGGGGATCTTCCGGGGAAGGTGTTGACGGGGGAGACCCTTGCAGCAAGATGACTTTCCCTCACTCGCGCCCTTAGCTCAGCTGGATAGAACACTTGACTAATGGTCACGAGAGGGGGACGCACTCTTTATCATCCTGGATGGGACCCTAAAAAGGACCGGGTCGCGTGAAGATTGCTCTTTTGTAACTAGCAGGCAGGCATACAGGAAGTGCAGAGGGAAACCAGTTTCCCACAGGCCTTCCTTTTTTTTTCGTCACTTGCCGAAATGTGGCTAGAATGTGGCTCGGGGAGAAGGGAGGGTGTGCGTGATCCCTCGTGAGGAGGTTTCGTATGGTCTGGTATTATAAATGGTAAATATCAGGGTGCAAAGGAGGGGGGAATGAGCAGGATTCTCATTGCCGCGTTCGTGGTCATAATGATTGCGGTTCCAGTATTCGCCGGGGAGGCAGTGACCTACGAGAAGGACATAAAGGGAATTATCGCCAAACGGTGCCTTTTCTGCCACGGGGCAAAGTCGCCTACGATGGAAGAGTTCGACCGGGACAAAGAAGGGTACAAGAAAAGGATGAAAGGACCGAGGTTGGACACCTACGAGAACCTGATGGTGTTGGTCAAGGGATCGGACGCCGGTGCCCTGATGAGAAGGCTGGACGACGGGAAGAACACCAAAGATGGGAAGCCGGGCAATATGTATACGCGCCTGGGGAAAACTGACACCGAGCGTGCAGCGAACCTGGAAATCTTCAAGAAATGGATTGGCAATTGGACTCTGAAGAGGAGAAAGGAACTCAGCAAGGAAGAGTTGGAAGCGATCAAGGCCTCCGAGAAGTAAAGGGAGGCACGGACCGCAAACCCCGCGCAAACAACTGCCGTTTTCGGGGTGAAATAGGAGTGTTGCGGGGCTTGTGTTGACGCCGGAAACCCCTTGCGTTACTATGACTTTTCTCTCGGACGCGCCCTTAGCTCAGCTGGATAGAGCACTTGACTACGAATTAAGTAGTCGACCAACAGGGCAGGTGCTTTTCAGTCCTTCCAAAAATCCTTAAACCTCTCCGGATCCTCCTTGATCCATAGTCATGGCCTCTCCCCCAGCCTCGCCGCCAGGGAGTCCGCGCGGCGTGAAAATTCTTCCCGGCGGGTCGCTCGAAGATCCTCCCGGGCCGCAGCGATGCGAAGGTGCCGGACGATGCGGGCCAGGTGATCCCAGGAACGGCGTCGGCCCTCAAGCTCATCTTTGACAGGGTGTCTTGCAAGTAGTTGATTTACAATCCCCGATTTTGGGGAATTTTGGGCGTAACACTACATTTCCAGGAGTTATTCGCAGTTAATGAACGGAGTTGACCCGGCGAGGAACCGGCACTTCGGTGGCCCGGAAGATGGCGTTGGCGGTCGGCGACAGTTCGGTGCGGATCCGGTATTCGGACTTGCCGGCTTTGAGATGAACCATCCGGATCTCGGAGAGCTCCTGCAGCAGGGCGCGGAACGAGAGGTCCTTCAATTTCTCCTCTCCGCGTACGATGCGAAGGAACGCCACCTGGAGACAGAACGCCAGGAAGCAGACAGCAATATGTCCCTTGATCCGATCCTCCCGCGACAGGTAGACCGGCCGGATCTCGAAGGTGGTCTTGATCTCGCGGAACGCCCGCTCCACCTGCCACAGCCCCTTGTAGGCCAACGCCGCCTCTTTGGCGGACAGTTCCGTATTGGTGCGCAGGACGTAGATCCCATCGAACTTTTTCTCCGAGGCGATCTTTTTCTCGTCGATGTGGACAGCGTCCTTTTCCACGGACAGATACCGGCGGTACCCGGTGTTGCCGATCATCTTCTTGGGACCCTTGGTGATCTTCTCCCGCAATCCCGCAACGATCTCTTCCCGAAGTGCCTGGTCCCGTTTGGCCTCTTCCTCGTTCCGGCAGACGATGTACCGCTTGTCTCCCAGTTCGACCAGCTTCACCTTCAGGTTGTCGGTAACCGTCTCGAAGGGAGCTTTGCTCGCAAGAACGATCTCTCGCACGTCCCAGTCCTGACGCATCTTCACGCCGGCGATGTACTCCAGCTTCAGTTCCTCGATGCGGGCAACCACCTTCGCGTTGAACATCCCCCGATCCCCCACCAGGATCACGCGCTTGATCCCGAACCGCTTCGAGAGCTCCTCGATCACTTTCGAGAAGGCCGCCGCATCCGGAGTGTTGCCTGGGAAGACGTGATGGGCCAGCGGGGTTCCTCCCCGCGTCATCACCACGCCCACGACGACCTGCTTGTTCTCCGGGTGGTTGTCCTTGGAGAAGCCGTGGCGGGCCATCTCCGCCATCGGTCCCGCTCCGGTGAAGTAGGTCGAGGTGGTATCGAAGAACAGAAGGTCGGGCGCCGGGGTGAACAGGTCCCGCTCCCGGTGGTAGAGATGTTCCTCGATCTTCTTGATGCTCCGGGCCAGGATTCCCAGCGACCGGTAGTACTGCTGGAGCTCCACCGTCGCTCCGTCGTCCCACCAGATCGTCTGTGCCCACCGATGGGTGGAGAGCTTGCTCGAAGGATCCAGCAGCCGTCCCAGGACCATCCGGAAGATCACCGGGGCGGGATCGTAGGTCGCTGTCTCGCGGCGAGTGGATGCCGTGATTGCCTCCGGAAGTCCCAGCTTCTCCCACAAAGCGGCAAAGACCGGGACGGGGCCGAACGAAAGCGCCGAGGTTGCCATCAGTTCTTCGGCTTTGCACAAAAGCTCCCGCTTCTCCACGTATCGGGAGAGGGCATTGGAGATTTTTTCGAGGGTGCCGGAGGCGATCAGTTCGTCCAGGCGACCCAGGTTGGCGACGATCTTCTGCCGCACCCGTCCGGCCTCCCGATACGTCTGGACGATCTGGAGGTATTGGCGCTGCGTTCCGTCTTTGCGGGGGAAGGAGAGGCATCGCAGAAACATGCGTTACAATTATCATTCCAACATCCTGATGTCAATAGACATTAATTGCTAGCGTAACACTACATTTGGGGTTTTTGGGAAGGACACCATGGCGATGTTGTCGGAAAATAACGGCTTTGATCGGTGAGCATGCAGGGGGTTGTCAAACTTGAGTCAAGGCGCCGCTTGCACCGCAGCGAACAGAATTTCCGGCGGTTGCCGCCGACGAACGGGAGGCCGCAAATTGGGCAATTACCTGTTTTTATCGGCTACCTCCTATCGCCAATCGCCTACCCCCTATCGCCAAGAATGAAAAATATGAATTGCGAAAATGCGCGTGAGGCTAACCGCGCGGTTGCCAAGGGAAAAGCTCCTAAGATTCGACTGCCCCCCCCTATCTCCTTCCGCCGCAATGATTTACCGTTCACGCCACGCTTTCCTTTTCCCGCCGGTCCTGGGCCTCCCGTTGGGGTACGGCTGTGCAAAGATGGTCAGCTCCTCCGCTGCGTACAGCGGGATCTTGTGGGGGTACACTATCCATTTCAAGACTCCACAGGGATCTGTCCAATGACGGCGGTGAGTTCCTTCGTTTCCGGATCGAACGAAAGAAGGTAACTTTTCTCCCGGTCGATTTCGGGGTTATTCAAGCGCTCTGAAAACCTTTCGATTACCTCTTTCGTAACCGGTTCGTAAATGCCCCTGTAATACCCCGGTCCTGAATTCCATTTAATGCAAGTTCCTCCGTACCCGATCCGCTCGCGGAATCCATTAATCCACTTCCCATTCTTCGTTACCTTGTAAAGCTTCTCGCCGGTTTTCTTTTTGTGTTCCCGGTCGATCAGATAGTATTCGTAGTAGTCGTATCCGCAGTAAGGACAACGAATCCGTTGGGTGGCTATTTTGCGGTTGTACTCCGAGAACGCCAAGCGTCCACACATTTTGCAATTGAGTTCGAACAGAAATCTTGACATGGTCCGTTCCCCCTTTCTCTTTGTTCGTTGCGGGCGGCGGTCAATGGCCCACCTCCGCGAAGGTTGGAATTCCAATCGTTGATACGGCAAACATGAGATCGATTGTCCAAGCGTCGACGCCGTGCCGCTCATGAAGGTCACGGTGGACTCGTCCTGCATCAAGTCGTCCACTCTGGACATCTTGCAGTTGGTCGGTAAGGAAACGGACGAAACGAGAATCGTTGACCCCGTGGTCAGGCCGTTTCCGCAATATCTCGGCCACGTTCTCCCGGATCTCAGACTTGGGCGGACGCCGTGGGGAAGAAGTCGTGGCGACGCAGCGATCGCGATGACCTGCCCCTTGATCTTCAGACCTTTTAGTTTTTTCTTGGAGTATTGGTTCATATAAGAATATGGACTTGGGAGCCACTAGAGGTTCAGTGTCGGAGGCCTTGTTCATGGCCTTCGGGGATACTAGTGGTTTTTCTCTAGTATCCTTCGGGGCCACTAGAGAGGGCTTTATAGTCTCCCCCAGGGCGGCTACCAAAACCTTCCGCCCCCTCCGTGGTAGGTATCTCCCCCGTTCGTCGCGTACCTTGAGCAGACTTCGTTTGCCTCGTTTCTCCTCTTCAAGCCATGGCATATCAGCCTTTTTCCACTCCAAATATTCAAAGGCAGGGCCACCGTCGGGGGGCTGCCATAGACGCCATCTCTCGGAAACTACGTACATCGCGAAATCCCCACGCGTCGCGCTTCCTGAGCGAACCCGATTGATGGCACCTACTTCGTGAAGGATGCGAAGCCCGGAAGCGGTCGCCTTCTTGCCAATCCCATGGAACGGCCCCTCCTCGACGGGGAATGAGAACTCCTTGGGCTTCTTTGGGGGCCATAGGCCGAGTTTTTCGAGGCGCGTCCGCTCTCGCTTCTTAGGCGGAAGAGGTTGTCTGGCGATGACGTGCAGATAGGCCACGATAGCCGAAGGATGCGATTTCGTGATAGCGCGGCCCGCCTCCGAAAAGAAAAATTCCCAAGGACCTGGATAGTTGAAATACAGGTTGGCCCGCTTGCGACGGTCGGCTTCCACCTTCGCTCGGGCTGCGTCCTGCCGGTCGCTCATCCGGCCTTTCTCCTGCTCGCGATGTAAGTGAGCACAGACGCGATCTCGAATCGCACCAATTTTCCGGCGACGATGACACACGGAAGATTTCCGCGCTTCGCCTCGCTGTAGACTACGGCCCGCGAGCATTGGAGCCATTTTGCGACGGCTTGAGGCTTGAGGAGTTCCTTGACTTCCCCGGGAGGGGGGAGGGGAGAGGTCATTTTTCGTTGCCTTCGGAAATGATAGATTTCAACGCTTCACGCTTGCCCACTGCCATGGCCCGTAAGGCGGGATCGGGGCCGAATGTGAGGTTGCGGAGCGCAGCCTTAGCCACCGCCTGGATCGTTTTGGAGTCATTGATCAGGGCAACCTGGCGGGCCGTTTCCTTTGTTGGTCCTGCATAAAGAACGAGAAATCTTTGCATCATTTCTTCCTCCTTTGAGGGGGGGCAAAAAAAAAGGCCGGGGGGTCACCCCAGCCAGTTAGTGTTGCTATTATGGGTAAAAAAAAAGAGCTGGGTCACCCCAACCCCTTCTTACTTATACCAAATTGTCAAAGTTGATGTTACAGATTCGCTATTTCCCCTTGTTTAACCGACAGATAGTCACGTCGAGCGCCCTAAGTGAAATCCCCGCCATTTCCGCGATCTCTTCCCGTGGAGTCCCCAGTGACAGCTCTCTGCGGATGATCTCTTCCCGGGGGGTGAGCTTCTTCCCTCTGGTGGTCTTCCCGATCCATTCCCTATCGGCGCGAGAAAGTTCTAATGGACGCCGGCCACGGAAGATGTCCCACTTCCTCATCCCCTGGAGGGTTTTTTCGTTTTTAGCCTGGAGGAAGGGGTCAACGTCGGCCCCCTTGTACACCTCGTAGAAAGATTCCTCTTCCTGGTAGATAGAATCATCTTCGTGCCCGGGGGCGGAGTAAAGAATCCACTCTTCGTCTTCGCGACGGGTCAAGATATCATCGACATCGGGATCGTCTAAATTGCGGACCTGGTAGCCCTGGCGGTGGGGTTGATCGGGCTTCAGCATGTCGCGACAGACATTTTTTGCGATCGTGTGGACCCAAGTCGTGAAGGATGCCCCCAGCGCCGGATCGAACTTGGAAATATGCTCCCATACGCGGATGAACGTCAATGCCAACGCATCCTGGGCTAAATCTTGGGCGTCGCGTGCCTCCTTAAAATACCTTTCGAGGATGAAGGGTAGGAGTTTCGGCCTGTATCTCTCAATCAGTTTCTCGAGGGCGGCATGGTTCCCCCGCTTCGCTTGGTCGGCGAGGACTTCATCGGAGATTTTCCCCGACATGTCGCCACCTCCTCCGGGTGGTTCTCAAGGTGCTCCGGGGGAAACGAGTGAGGTGCCCGCTTGTCGGGTTGCAATTCTATCCCCCGGAAACTATGAATCATCGTTCACCTACTGAGTCACCATTCATGTTTGGTGCCCGATTAGTGCCCGGTGAAAACCATCCACCACGTTTTTCTCGTTCATACTGTTAAATTATGTTATCATAGGTTCCCAATAAAATCAAATACTTATTGGATATTACAAGGTTACAGAAACCATGTGAAGCGCCTTGGGAGCAAGGGGTCGCCGGTTCAAGTCCGGCCGTCCCGACCATGTTTTTCAAGCAGTTGCCCGTTTGCCGTGATAGCTGCCTCTTGCAATGCTTACCAAAAGCTTACCGACTTTTTCCCGATTCCCGGAATGGGGGGAGCCTGGTTTCGGCTCCCGATAGGACGTTTCTTTCAGAAGTTCGCCAGGAAAAATGGGATGAGCAATGCATTGACCAGGTCGATGAAAAAAGCGCAGACCAGCGGGACGATGATGAATGCCATGTGCGAGGCGCCGTAACGCTGGGAAACCGCCGACATGTTAGCCATGGCGGTTGGTGTGGAGCCGAGAGAGATTCCACCGAAACCAGCGCAGACCACAGCAGCATCGTAGGTTTTGCCCATGGCGGGAAAAACGACAAACAGGGTCACGACCAGTGCAATTAAAAACTGGACGCCGAGAATTGTGAAAATTGGCCCGGCGAGGTCCACCAGGGTCCAGAGTTGCATGCTCATCAGAGACATCGCAAGGAAGGTTCCCAGAGAGATATCGGCGATCAAAGAAACTGCGGGTTTGCGGCTCGGCCATTCGGTGCCGCTTATGCGGGGAAAGTTCTTCGGGATCAGATTGGTTACCAGGATGCCGGCGAATAGACATGTGACGAATAGCGGCAATTGCAGGCCCATACTTTCCAATTGTTCATTGAGAATAACGCCGATGATGGCGCAGATGTGAATGGCGAGAATCGCGTCAAGGAAGTCGAGGTGGCCGATCCGCCCTTGCTCGGTCTCGGAAATCCCTACATCCAGCGGCTCTTTGACGGTCGGCTGCAACTTGTAGCGGTTGATGAGTAGTTTGGCGATCGGGCCGCCCATGATGCTGGCCAGGATCAGGCCGAAGGTGGCGCAAGCGATGCCGACTTCCATGGCATTGGCAATGCCGTAGTCCGCCGCGATACGCGGGGCCCAGGCGATAGCGGTGCCGTGTCCGCCGATCAGAGAGACGCTTCCTCCCAGCAGGCCGACCGGGGCCGCGAGCCCGAAGGCCGCCGCGACCGAGACGCCCGTCAGGTTCTGGACAACCATGTAGCCAATGGTGATTGTTAACAGGATGATGAGTGGTTTTCCGCCCGTCACCAGGTCTCTGAGACTGGCGTTGATGCCGATGGTGGTGAAGAAATAGACAAGCAGAAAATCACGTGCAGAGAGTTGGAATTCGATTTCGATGCCGGTCGCCACGTAGAGCAGGGCAATCAGAACGGAATAGATCAGTCCGCCGGTCACCGGCTCCGGTATGCTGAACTCCTTGAGAAAACGGAAAGCACTGTTCACACGCTTGCCGACGAACAGGACGATGATTCCCAAAGTGACAGAAATGAAGGGACCGATATGAAGGATGCCGTTATCGAATTCCATATAGTTTCACCTGATCAAAGGTTGAAGGAGCAAGGCTTCATATAATACACCTGAATCAAGGACATCAGTTAAGTCACATTCCCAACTTGTCAGATATAGCAGGCCGATGCGACGCATCTGCCGGGACGGATTCAGGAGTGGTTTTTGAACCTCTTGAGGAAATCGCCGCGCAGGTGCCGACGCACGCTATTCGAAGAGGCGATTTCGCCGTTCCTGGCGAACGACTCCTGGTTCCTTTCGATCCGGTCAAGCTCATACAGGTAGTTGACCATGAACCCCGCACCCTCATTCACCCCTTTGGGGGTGAGGTCGCTCTGCCAATGAATTTTCTCCAGGCGTGCGCCGTTGCCCAAATGAAATCGCGCGACCGGGTCGATCGGTTTCCCGAATGGCGTCCGGGCCACCAGCAGGTAGGCAGCGACGGCGGGCAGGAGCCGGGTTTTCAGCGTCTTGGCCGCTTCCGCATCCAGGTGCCAGTCCGGCCCGTCGAGCAGAACGAGCAAGGCCTTGTCTTCTTCCGCGACAT
>Ga0255055_10001133_pt1 | contig 20077 bp, 19 predicted proteins | sample JV7_2_27_MG_FD_188633 | JGI IMG/M metagenome (GOLD analysis project Ga0255055, IMG submission 188633) | Seawater microbial communities from Jervis Inlet, British Columbia, Canada - JV7_2_27 | ecosystem: Environmental > Aquatic > Marine > Inlet | place: Canada: British Columbia | collected...
GATTGGACTTCAGAATACTCTCAAAAGCCCTTCTGGATCGCCTGATTCTTTCCTTGTCTCTTCCTTCTAACTCGATTGTCTTTTGGCCGCGGCACAGATTAACGAATTCGGAATAGTCTAGCTTGTCCTTTATCATTTATCTCCTTCCGAAGACCTTTCGGACATCGACAATAAGAAAGCGGGGTCACTGTACTCGTTCGCGCCACCTGGTTTCGATCGTATCACAGGGCTAGTTCTTCCATATTCTGATATGGCTCCTCTATTCCATGTTTTTCTTGAGCTGCACGATATGGGGGAACGCACTGCCATCAATCACCACGCCTCAAGAACATTATAATCCCTGGAACCCTGTCTTTCAATATGATTGCCTGACTCTATATTCACAGAGGCAATGCTATACTGGGAACAGCATTGCATAGCCTGTCTTTTTGCTAGATGGAAGTGAGGGTGCACATTTGCTTGTTCTGTTACCTCAAACACGTACACTGAACAGCAGCAGTTCCATGTTATTGCGATCCCCGCAATCCCATTAACTTTCTTCAATTAAATTCATTCTAGTTGTACGTCAGGAGCATTCCATGACTTCCTATAGTACTTTTGGACTATAACATGCGCGCTTCAGGCCCACGTCTAGGACTTTTAGGTCATAGACAGATTGTAGAACCTCTATTAAGATTTCTATACCTAAGCTGACAAACAATCAAGGGAGTAGAAAATTGGAGATTGACGTAAAACAACTTCATGATGAAGTAGCCACCCTTACAGCAGCAATCGAGGCAGCAATTGAGGAGGCGATAAAAAGTGGGCAAAAATCGGTTGATGGCTGTAACGATACTCCCGGATCCCACCAAGCCTCCAATAAGGACTTTGCCCGCACTCGAACGAATGTAAGCCCAAGGGTTATCGGCTGGGTCGATGATTTTTGAACCCAAACCAGAGGTTCCCTCAAGAGGGTAGCGAACATTATCGAGAGCTCCCTCCAGTAACTCTTATCTCAGATAAGGTATTTTCTAGTTAGAGCTTCCTGGCGACAAAAAGCGTAGTTTACACACTTACCTCCGAGGGCTCATGTATGCCTTTTTGTCAGTCTAGCGGCGGGCCACATAGAGATTTGAAGCTTGCTTTCTCCAGAATGAAGCACGATTATAACAGTTAGCACATCATAACAGGGTCGAAGTCCTATTCTTGGGCGAACTTCTAGACGGCGTTGTAGCCCGCATCCAGTGCTTGTTCGTTCACTGCTACGATCTTGGCGCTATTCTTGCGACTGAGTATCTTGGCCATCGTGCTCTTCATCAGTTGCAGCGAGATTACTTCTGTAGCCTTAATGACCGCGCCAAGCGCCACCATGTTGGCTGCTTGGGAATTGCCCAGTGACACAGCAATGTCATTTGTTGGCACGCTCAGCGCTTGCACATCATTGCGTCCTACCGGGCGGGTGATAAGGGAAGAGTTGACCACTATTATGCCTGCCTCAGCCACAATCTTCTCAAACCTGTCGAGAGAAGGCAGGTTCATGGCGACCAAGACGGTCGGGTTGTCCACGACAGGCGAGCCGATTGGTTCATCAGAAAGAAGCACCGTGCAATTCGCCGTTCCGCCCCTCATCTCCGGGCCGTAGGAAGGAAGCCAGGTCACCTCCAGTCCGTAGTCGACACCTGCCTGGGCGAGGAGCTTCCCTGCCAGGATCACTCCCTGCCCACCGAAGCCAGCAAATACAAATGATTTCTCCATGCTAGTACTTATCCACAAAATCACCAAGTGGGAATGCCCTGGTCACTTCATTCATCAGGTGGCTGTTGGCCTCAACCGGACTCATCTTCCAGTTCGTAGGGCAATTAGTGAGGATTTCCACCAGCGAGTATCCCTTGCCCTCAACTTGGCACTGGAAAGCCTTCTTAATCGCTTGACTTGCCCCCTTTATACGCTTTTGATCGTAGAGCGCCTGGCGGGTGACATAGACAGGGGCATCAAGCTGAGCGATCATCTCAGCGAAGCGAATTGGATATCCCGCGAGCTGAGCATCTCTCCCGTCAGGACAACTGGTTGCCCACTGCCCGACGAGAGTCGTGGGTGCCATCTGACCTCCTGTCATTCCATAGATCTGGTTGTTTATGAAGACTACAGTGATATTCTCACCGCGATTGGCTGCATGAATTGATTCCGCCGTGCCGATTGCGGCTAAGTCGCCATCTCCCTGGTAGGCGCAAACGATTAGGTTCGGATTGACTCGCTTGATCCCGGTGGCCACCGCAGAAGCCCGGCCGTGAGAGGCTTGGATGCCGTCGCAACGAAACCATTCGTACATGGTGACTGAACAGCCGACCGGGGCCACGATTACGGTGCGGTCCTGGATGTCGAGTTCGTCCATGGTGTAGGCGATTATTCGTGCCACCAGTCCATGGTGGCAACCCGGGCAATAACTGAACTGGGCGTCTGTAAGGCTCCTGGGCCGTTCGAAAACCTTGACCATGTTGTCCATATTAACTGACATGACGCTTCACCTCTCTCAGGATGTCCTTGGGCGTGGGCACCAATCCGCCGAGCTCACCATAGAATGGGGTCTTGGCTCGATCGGCGACCGCCAGGCGTACATCCTCTACCATCTGGCCTGCGCTCATCTCCACGGTGAGTATGGTATTCACCCGGCTTGAAAGCGCCCGAAGTTGATCGTATGGAAAGGGCCACAGTGTGATAGGTTGCACTAGTCCAAGTTTGATACCCTGGTTCCTCGCCATTCTGACCGCGGTTCTGGCAATTCGAGCCACCGTGCCGTAGGCAACTACAACAATATTGGCATCAGAAGTCTCGGCCTCCCGGTAACGCACCTCCCTCTCTTCTATCTGTTGGTATCGGCTCTGGCGTTTGGTATTTATCTGGCTCAGGTCCACAGGATCCATGGCAAAACTCGTAACGTAATTTGGGTCGCGACCCCTGGCACCCGTGAGAGCCCAGGGCTTGACGCGCAGAGAGGTCGGGTCAATGGGTTCCGGGAGTACAACAGGCTCCATCATCTGACCGAGCATGCCGTCGGCCAGGATCATCACCGCAACGCGATACTTGTCTGCTAAGTCGAATGCTAGCATCACCAGTTGGACAGCCTCCGCAATGGTGGCAGGACCGAGGACAATCATGCGATAGTCGCCGTGTCCTCCTCCCTTGGTTGCCTGGAAGTAATCCCCTTGGGCCGGGGCTATGTTCCCCAGACCGGGGCCACCCCGTGCCGCATTGATAATCACGCAGGGCAAATCGGCGGCAGCAAGATAGGATATTCCCTCCATTTTCAGGCTTATGCCCGGACTGGAGGATGAGGTCATAGTACGTACGCCGGCTGCTGATGCTCCGTAACACATGCTAATTGCCGCCACTTCGCTTTCCGCCTGGACGAAAGCACCACCCAACTCAGGCATCCGAGCCGCCATGTATTCGAGAATCTCGTTCTGGGGGGTGATGGGGTAGCCGAAATAGGCGCGACAGCCTGCGCAAATGGCCGCCTCAGCCATAGCTTCATTTCCTGTTATCAGCACTTTGTCTATGGCATCACTTCCTTTGCGCTGGTTTCTTCTCGCGATAGACTTCAATCGCCACGTCGGGACATGTTTGGGCACAAAAGGCACATCCGACGCAACGTTCAGGTTTTTTCATATAAACGACGCTGTACCCGCTTCGGTTATGCTCTTCCGAGTAGGCCAGCACGTCCTCAGGACAGAAAACGATACACAGGCCGCATCCTTTACACCGCTCTTGATCAATTACTACTGTTCCTCTCGGCATATGTGCGCCCTGTCTGAGAGTATGCATAATGTCTATCGTTGCTTCAGTATTGCACTGAGCAGGGAAATCAGCCCAAATCGGATGATAGGGCGTCTCTGCCACTTTATCACTGTTCTCTGCGCTGCCACTGGAGATGCCTCCGCCCTGCATGCTGCTGCAATTCTGTTGTGAGGCAGAGTCATGGTCGAGACTTCGGCCCGGGTACTACTCAAGCGAAGCCACATCCGTGTACCTCTTGGGATTAGGTTACCAAAATGCTGTTCACGCACCTGATGGTCTCTGTCTTGGATCATTTACGCATCGGCGACAGCCTGTTCACTTAGCCTTTCGAATCCTATCTTCAGCCAGCCTGATAGCGGCAGTGTAAGGCGTTACCCCCTCCTTCCGCGAGATGTCGACTATGGTCTTGCCTCGGTCGTAGACTCTCTTCACGTCCGCAGCAGCTCTTTCCTCAGAATACCCTTTTGGATGAAGTTCATGAGCAACATTTATTACTCCTCCTGCGTTTATCCAGAACGCGGGGGCATGTAAGATTTCTCTATCCTGCAGCATTGCCGCATGTCGGATCGGTTCCCATAGCTGGTTATTTGCTCCCCCAGCAGTGATGCGGCATCTCAGTTTGGGTATGGTGTTGTCATTGAGTATCCCGCCCATGGCGCAGGGGGCGAATACATCACATTGCTGTTCATATATCTCATCCGGGGGAACCAGCTTGGCACCTAGTTCTTTAGCGATTTCCTGAGCGGCTGACTGGTTTACGCCTCCTGAACCAATGAGTATAGCTCCCTGGCTGGCCAAATCTCTGGCCAAGATGCCGCCCACTTTTCCAGCAATGCCTTGAATGGCGACAGTCTTGCCCTGAAACGAATCAGTGTCAAACACCGCTTCCAGGCAAGCTCTCATTCCCCAGGCAACCCCGTGAGCCGTTGCCGGTGAAGGGTCAGCACTTCCTCCCATTTCCTTCGGCAGTCCGGCTACCCATTTGGTCACCTCCTTCATTGCTATCATATCTTCAACAGAGGTTCCTACATCGACCGAAGTCACGAATCTCCCTCCCAAGCTGTCTATGAGTGCTGCATAAGCTCCCAGCTGTTCCTTTCTCCTGTCCTTGTCTTGTGTTGGCCGACCTCGAATCACTGCCTTACCACCGCCGAAACTAACACCGGCCCGCGCCAGTTCGGTATCCTCGCCCACGGCCAGTGCCAGCTTGTATGTCATGTCTCTCGCCAATCGTTGATTATCGACGAGAGCCTCCGCCCTCGTGGGAAAGGGATACCATCTAGTTCCGCCCAGGGCCGGACCCAGTGTGGTATCGTGCATGACAACGCTAACCTCGAGTCCTGTTCTCTCATCATTTGCGATGACCATCCGCTCGAATGGTTGCCTGGATTCCAGACATTCCACGAGCATTTTTGCGAAATCAGTCATTCATTGCCTCCTTTTGTATGTTTGAAAATAGATGATTTCCAGATTGGGAAATTGTTTGGATAGATTTCGTCGCTGTTACGAAAGTTGATTCGTCCCGCATGTTTGATGTGAAGAGATACAACCCTGAAACGTCTACCCTTCCAGCGGAGTGTCGTGTCAAGGAATCAACATCTCTCTCGCATCTTCCCTGATAGCTCACTAATGTCCGACCGTATAATAACTCGTTTTTGGAAGTTTGTCACCACCCCGCGGGCCCGTTCAAACAACCAGTGGGCACTGTCCGCATCTGCCCTCACAACAATAATTCTTGAAAATGTGAATCAGCCCTTGCTGATGACAGGCAGTCAGACTGGCAGATTCCTCCAAACCAACCTGATTCTTCATATGATATGTTAGATAATTCTCAGACAATTTGGGATAATTACGGTAGAGCTCTAAAGCATTCTCTGTTATCTTTTCATCAGCATTCACTTCCCCCCACGAAAAAGCAAAAGGTAGTACCACATTAACTGCGATTTCACCTGCTTTGCTATTTCCCAGAAGGGCCGATTTCCTTGTTTTACTTCTGCTGTTAAAATCGAAATGGTTCCGCCAATAGCCGTCACCGGTCACAGTCAGGCTGTTCTCAAGCACGCAGTACCCACCAGGTCGAGGTGTTTCTCTTACTAGCTGTAATATACCTGCTAGCAGTTTGTTCCCTGAGTAACGCTCAAGAAGGTAGCTAAGGGCAACAATACGTCGGACTGGAGAATTATTGGGATATATGTGTGAGAGATTCCAGTCACCTTCCTTCATGGCTTCAACTTCTCTGTCCGCCGATCGCCATAGTTGCTCCAATTCCTGGACTTCTTTTTTGACCGCAAATTCTCCTTGCCATCTTTGGGAAGGCAATAACCCGGCTGTGCCTAACAGCAAAGCCTGCTTCAGAGCTACGCCTCCCTGGGATTCTAGGGAATTGACAGATATTCTATCAGCAAGGCATTCGAAAGGCTTTGTGTTTTTGGCATAACCCAGAGCCCGCATTATGCCTGTGAGAAGCACATGCCCCTCCTCTTCTTGTTTTAACTCGGCTCCAAAGTGAATCGCCTTCTGCTTGAACCTTGCTTCACCGGTAGTGTCCAATAGATTCTTCAGACTCTGCATATCCATGAGGTTCAATATCTCGAAGCACGGAAGATGATAGGGCAGCAAATAAGCTTGTTGCCGCAATACCATCGCTAGACATATTACGGGAACCGTTTTGCCATTCTGCAATAAGGTAGGTGAATTACAGTCATGCCACATCACAACGTGAAGAATGACATTATTATAATCGGCATCAGTATTATGTCCATGGTTATACCAATCGCTGGACTTAATGTGAACCTCTACATCTCCTTTCATCAAATGAGATTTATTTACAGTAACTGCGTCCCGAAAATCAGGGCCGTTATCACCATTAGTCCTTCCTGGATAGACTACATTTACCACTGCTCCTTCAGTAGAGGTTAGCATATTTCCAACGGTTTGTTGCCATATTAAAGTCGCCTGCTTTTCCGACAATTCTATCCGCTTACGTGTAATCATGGCAAAAAAAGATATCAGTCACCTTACAGAATCTGTTTAACCTTTGTATCAGTTTCCACAATGTTTATCTTGCCGTTCAAAAATCACTGTGGTTGATTCTTATCTGGCCTATCACGATTCTCTCCGGTCCGGTAAATAAAGCCACTGCGTTCGGCAACTATGTTGAGCAGGGTCGCTGATGTTCCCCGAGGTTCATACATTCCCTTTTCCCACTCACTGATAGTTTGTTGTCGCGTACCCAATGTCTCGGCTAGCTTCACTTGAGTTAAATTCAGGTGTTTCCTAAGCGCCCTTATCCCTTCCTTATTCCACTGCCTTTTCTTCTCTCTGCTTTTTTCCATCTCCTCAATAATTATACACGGTTCAGTGTAATATTTCAAGAATAATTTACTAAATTTCGGTAGAAACTTTTGCATTTCCGGATTTTCTTGCTATAATACAAAGTTAGCAATCTCAGGGATAGAGTGCTAAAATAAATATAGGAAAGGAGGAAAAATGGCAAAGATTGAACCTTTGGGAGACAGGGTAGTGATAAAACCAACGCCCCAGGAAGAGGTAAGCAAAGGAGGGATAGTTTTACCAGATACAGCCAAGGAGAAGCCCCAGGAAGGCAAAATTATTGCTGTCGGTCCAGGCAGGTTGACTGAAGACGGTAAACGTATCGCTATGGAGGTGAAGAAGGGAGACAAGGTTATCTATTCTAAATATGCTGGCACAGAATTTAAGCTGGAAAATGAAGAGCTGGTTATCATGCGAGAGGGTGATATTCTGGCCAAGCGCAGTTAATAAAAGGAGGTAATCGAATGGCAAAGCAAATTATTTTCGGCGAGGAAGCAAGGAAATCACTAAAGAACGGTGTAGATACGCTGACCGATGCTATCAGGGTGACTCTGGGACCACGCGGGCGACCTGTAGCACTTGATAAAAAATGGGGGGCTCCTTCTGTTCTCAATGACGGAGTTTCTATAGCCAAAGAAATAGAGTTGCCTGATCCCTTTGAGAATATGGGGGCGCAGCTTGTGAAACAGGCAGCTACTAAAACCAACGACCAGTGTGGAGACGGTACCAGTACATCCACTATTGTAGCTCAGTCTATTATTAATGAGGGCTTTAAGAACATCGCTGCTGGAGCTGATTCCATGGCTCTAAAACGTGGGATTGATAAAGGAGTAGAGACCTTAGTTGATGGACTCAAGAAAATGTCTATACCGGTGGCTGGTAAGGAGCAGGTAGCTCAGGTAGCCGCTATATCAGCCATTGACCAGGACATCGGCAACTTGATTGCTGATGTTATGGAAAAAGTGGGTAAAGATGGAGTAATCACTGTTGAAGAAGGCAAGGGGCTGCAATTCGAGACTGAATTTGTTGAGGGGATGAAATTCGATCGTGGCTATATCAGCCCTTATTTCATCACCAATGCCGAACAAATGAGAGCAGAGCTAGAGGATCCCTATATACTCATCACTGATAAGAAGATTTCGGCTATAAATGATATCCTTCCCGCTCTGGAAAAAATCGTCCAGTTCTCCAAAAACCTGGTAATTATTGCTGAAGATGTAGAAGGTGAATCTCTAGCTACTTTAGTAGTTAATAAGCTGAGGGGAACGTTATCTCCACTGGCACTTAAAGCGCCTGGCTTTGGTGATAGAAGAAAAGCCATGCTTCAGGATATAGCCGTCCTTACAGGAGGTACTGTTATATCCGAAGAGGTTGGCAGGAAATTAGATTCGGTAACCGTAGAGGATTTGGGACGAGCCCGAAGGGTTATTTCTGATAAAGATAATACCACTGTCGTTGAAGGCAAGGGCGGGACAAAGGATATTGAAGCCCGGATCAAACAAATCCGAGCCGAGATAGATATAAGCACTTCGGATTATGATAAAGAGAAACTACAGGAGAGATTAGCTAAATTAGCAGGCGGTGTGGCAGTGATAAAAGTAGGTGGAGCTACAGAGACAGAACTCAAGGAAAAGAAACACCGTGTAGAGGATGCCTTGTCAGCTACTCGAGCTGCCGTAGAAGAAGGTATCCTACCCGGCGGTGGTGTTGCCCTCCTCAATGCCTTGTCGAGCTTGAAGAAGCTCAAGTTGGAGGGCGATGAAGCTACTGGGCTGAATATATTGAAACGAGCTCTGGAAGAACCTTTAAGATGCATTGCTGAAAATAGTGGCAGGGAAGGCTCAGTGGTGATAAATGCCATAAAGGAAAGTAAGATCGGAATAGGCTACGACGCACTAAAAGACGAGCTCGGTGTAAATATGGTAGAAAGGGGTATTGTAGATCCTCTCAAAGTCACAAGGAGTGCTCTTCAGAATGGAGCAAGCATTGCCACAATGATTCTGACTACAGAATCCCTAGTAACCGATATTCCCGAGAAAGAAAAAATGCCGGCGATGCCACCGGGAGGAGGATACGAGGGCATGATGTAGCCTCTGTGGCTGGAATTCAACTAAAAATTCACCATAATCAGAAAGAACCGCCTCACGGCGGTTCTTTCTGTACAATTCCAAACAATCGCCGCAAAGATTTTTTCTTAAAAAGCTCATCCTCCTTAATCGGTCCTGTTATAGCTAAATTAAGCCCACTTTCAGTTATTATCTCTCCGGCTACCTCTTTTAACTCATCTATAGTTATGGCATCTACAATAGAAATAACATCGTCTACGTTCAGGATTTGTCGCATTAATATCTCCTGGCTACCATGCCATAATGCTACATTCTGGCTATCCTCAAACCTTAAATATAATCTTCCCTTTGATAATTCTTTAGCTCTAACAAACTCATCGGCGAGAATTCCTTGTTTAGTTTTAGATATTTCTTCGAGGATAGCCGTCACAGCGATTTCTATCTTTTTGGGATCAACGCCGGCATAAATAGTAAATGATCCCGATTTCAGAAAATGCTCTGTATAGCTGTGAATATCATAAGCTAACCCCTTATGCTCCCGTATCTCCGTAAACAAACGGCTGCTCATGCCGGCGCCAAGGACTGTATTAAGCAAGTCAAGTGTAAAACGTTGCGGATGGGAGCGAGAAAAGCCATGAACAGCTATGCAAAGGTGTGCTTGCTCGATATCCCTGGGCTCGATACGCATCCTTGCTTTCTTTTGCCTGGCGTTAGTAATATAATCAGTCATTACTTCACCAGTAGCCCATTTGCCAAACAGATTTTCGATTTGAGCCACTGCTTCCTCATGCTGTATGTTGCCAGCGATGCTAAGCACGGTGTTATTAGGTATATATCTACGAGCAACGTAGTTCAATATTTGTTCCCTTGTTATCGAAGATATGGTTTCCCTGTACCCAATAACTTCGCGCCCCAGAGGCTGTTCCGGCCATAGCAACTCGTCTATGAGCATGCTTATCCTCTGCGGAGGAAGGTCCATGCTCATACTGATTTCCTCGTTGATAATTTGACGCTCTCGCTCTATTTCTTTGCTATCAAAGAGAGAATTGAGCAAGAGGTCAGATAGCACGTCAATGGCGATGGGAAAATGAGGTGCAGCAACTTTACACCAGTAGATAGTCAATTCCTTGTCTGTTGCACCATTGATCATGCCACCAACGCCTTCAATGTCCTGACTAATCTCCTTGGACGTTGGTCGCCGCTGTGTGCCCTTAAAGAACAAATGCTCAGCAAAGTGTGATATGCCCGCTTGTTCTTCGTTTTCGAAGCAAGAACCAGCACCTACGAGGATGACAAGGCATACCGAGCGGCTGTGAGGCATAGTACTAGTGATGACTCGCAAGCCATTATCAAGCACGGTTTTTTTGTACATGACCACGAATTTTACTTTGCTTCTTTGTTCAGAGTCAATAAGGCTTTGCTGATTACTGGTATTGAGTCTTTCTTATATCATGGTATAATCGACGATAGTAAGCCAAACTGCGGACGGGTGAATTATGACAATAGTAGCCGAAGACAATACTATGCGGATTGAGAAGCTTGAACTGGGTCCCTTCAGTACCAACGCATATATTGCAACCTGCTTAAGAACCAGGGATAGCGCGCTAATAGATGCTCCCGCGGACCCGAACATCATCAAAGAAAAACTGAAAAATACTCTGCCTCAATACATATTGTTGACTCACAACCACATAGACCACATTGGTGCTCTCGCCCAATTACGGGCTGAATTGAAAGTTCCCCTGGCTGCCCACGCTTCAGACGCAAAGAACCTGGCCCCAGACCCAGAGATATTACTGAATGATGGGGGCACGGTTCGGTTGGGAGACCTTGGATTTACAGTGCTTCACACACCGGGGCACACCCCGGGTAGTCTGTGCTTTGTAGTTGGTCGCTACCTGATATCAGGGGATACCATTTTCCCTGGCGGACCGGGGAGGACAAGCTCCCCCGATGATTTTAAACAGATAATCAACTCTATAACCGAGAAACTCTTTGTATTGCCAGACGATACGCAGATATACCCCGGCCATGGGAATTCTACTGTATTAAAAAATGAGAAGGAAGAGTTTGCGGCCTTTGCTTCTCGACATCATGAACCCAACCTGTGTGGCGATGTGCTCTGGTGTTCCATGTAGTTAAGGCTAAACAGTGCCCGCGAAAATCAGGCGGCTGATTACCACCTTATCTCTGTCCGGTAGAAAGCCTCAGCTAGTTCATAATCTTCCCCCTGGGCCAGTTCCCTATGTCGTTCCCTTAGACGTTCTTCCAATCCATCAGGAGGATAGTCCCCTACCTGGCTCTTGTGGCATCGCAGGGCGGCAACTTTGGTATCAAAGGTGGTGGTAATATCGGTGCGATAGTTAGGCTCTTGAGCGGCCCAGAGCCATACTTCTTTTACTCTGTGAGGCGGAAGCCCTTCATCCAGTAAATCAGGATAGGAATGAATATCCCTGGCGTACGGGAAGATAGCATCAAGCGTAACCTGTCCAGTAATTCGATGGTCACGGTGCCAGATATAGCGCCGGTATGGGTCGGCAGTGACTACTGTCTCAGGTTTGTACTTCCTTATCAGTCGCACAATCTCTTTCCTAAATTTCGGTGTATCTTCCAGAGCTTGGTCTGGATGGCGCAGGAAGATAACCTCCCTCACCCCCAATAGCTTGGCCGCTGCTAGCTGTTCCTTCTCTCTGATTCCGGCTAATTCATGCAGGTTCATATTGGGGTCGCTGGTACCCTTGTCGCCATTGGTGCAAACTACATAAATAACATCCTTTCCCTCGCCTGTCCAGCGGACTACAGTACCGGCAACACCAAATTCGGCATCGTCGGGATGAGGCGTAATCACCATCATATGAACTGGCTTAACCATTACACCTGAACCTTTTCAGTTCGCGGTACATGCTGGCAATTGTATAACATTCCTCAGGCTGCTACAATCTGAATTGGTAATGCCAGCAAAGGCCATTAGCAATTCTCCCTATAACATTAGAAACTATCAACCTTCAGATTTCGATAACTATGTCTTATTGATTACTGAAGCCGAGAGGCTTAACCCGACCGGGCGTTGTGCCTCACCGCAGGTTATTTCTGAGCAGTTACGGAAACCAAATTATTCCCCTGACCAAGACGTGTTTGTTCTGTGGCGCGATAATATTGCCGGCTATATGGATATCAAACCAGAGCTTGGCATTCGGCGGGTAGTGCTCGATTGCTGGGTAGCCCCGGAGCACCGCAGAAGGGGATTGGCAACAAAACTCCTCAGTTATGCTATAGACCGTGCCAAAGAGCTAGGAGCCGAAGTAGCCCATGTTAATATAAATGAGAACAACACGGTTGCGACGAGGGCGTTACACAGCCTGAGCTTCCGTCTTATCCGACAGTATTCCGAATTGAGATTAGATATTGCCCATGTTGGCGAACTAGATATAGCCGACACGGATCCACATTGCCACTATCTACAGCCTGGTGAAGAAGCCAAGCTGACTCAACTACAGAATTGTGCCTTTGATGGCGCCTGGGGTTACAATCCCAATACTGTAGAGGAAATAATCTTTCGTATCAATTCAAGCACCTGTTCTCAAAGGGATATTATTCTAGTCGACGATAAAGATAGAGCCATTGGCTATTGCTGGACAGGGATAAGCTGTGAGGAAGGAATACCCAGTATAAGGAAGGGGCAGATCCTGATGCTCGGGGTGGCCCCCGATTATAGGGGTAAAGGAATAGGCAAACAACTAGTGCGGGCCGGGTTAGCCCGTCTTAGAAGCAAGGGTTTGCAGATTGCAGAGTTGACTGTGGACAGTGAGAACAAGGCAGCATGTGCCCTCTACCGATCTATTGGTTTTGAGGTTCAGGCCAAAACTCTTTGGTACGCAAAGGTAATCAATCAGGACACAGGGATAAGGTAGTTAGCCAATACCAGTCGACAATCCCTGATAATCGCTTCAGCAATGTTCGACCAACTAAATTTACTTACTGTCGCCCGAATCGACTCGGCAGATTCTTCATCTGTGCGTGGCCGGGAAAGAAGCAAGGCTATTTTGTCAGCAAGATGTTGGGGAACGTTGTCTCTTACCACATATCCGGTCTCTCCTTCTCGAATAATGTTCTTGAAGTCACCTACATCAGTAGCCACCACCGGAGTTCCGCAGGCTAGAGATTCCAGAGCTACGAGCCCGAAGCTCTCGTAGTAAGAAGGAACTACACAAACGTCAGCTCCGCTGTAAAAATAAGGTAGCTGCTCATGCTTCACTAAATCCATAAAAGTAACTGAGTCCTCTACTTCGAGATTGCAGGCTAGTTTCCGTAGTTGTTCTATTTCGTGCTGGCTGTGTTCACCGCCACCGATTACCAGTAATCTCATTCCTTGAATATTCCGTAGATAAGGTAAAGCCTTTATCAATATATCTATACCTTTCAACGGATCAATTCTACCCACAAACAGAATAATCTTGTCATCGCCGAAGCCCAGAAACCGCCTGGCCCGTGCTCTGTCCAATGCCTTGAATTGCTCTAAATTGACACCACACGGCACCACACCGATTTTCTCCGACGATACGCCATAGTGCCGAATAAACTCTTCCTTTTCCCTCTCTGTCGGAGCGATAATGTGATGGCACCTTTGAACCAGGTCCCTTTCTGTCTCAACACGGAGTTTGAGCTCATCCTCGTCTAGTGCCAAACCGGCATCCTCCTTGATTGCCTTTTTAACTGCACCTAGTGTATGGAACATAGCAATATGAGGAATATGCCACCTTTGCTGTAAATGAACTCCTGCCAGCACGGAAAGCCAGTAATGGCTAAATATCAAATCGTACTGAAGGTTATTCTCCCTCTTGAAATTCTCCAGGTTGCCGGCAAAGTCAGGAAGATAGGAGTAGACAGCTAACTTATGTATCTCCTCGTCTCCCCCTGCCCTGAGGTGAATGATCCTTACATTTTGATTGAGTTCATAGATTTGGCGGTCCTCGGGATCATGAACGCGAGTATAGATATCCACTGAATGTCCCTGCTGACCCAACTCGCAGGCAATCTCCCGAATGTAGACACTCATGCCACCGGTGTCTTTTGTCCCTAGTTTTCCAACAGGGCAACTATGGGCACTCAGCATAGCTATTCTCAGTCGATTAGTCAGCATTAAAGCGCGTTCCTCCTCATTATTGTCAGGTGATAGTTATCTGGCAACTGTAGAGGGGAACTTCCTGGCCACCGAGTTGATATTTGTACGGTTCTCCACCTTTTAAAAAGTTCCACTTTTCTTTACCCCTTTCAATACTCTCTTTCAAACAAAGGACTTTGCAGAGTAGTCCTACGCTTAAATAGCTAAATTGTGGATCATATGCACTGTTATACAGATAGTGCGAGTCATCGTAGTCAAAACCGATAGTCATCGCTGCTGGTGCTTTATCAATCTGCAAGACACCTAATCTCAATAGCCCAAGCTCAGCCATAGCCTTGGCCAGTGACCTGAAAAACGATTCCCTCTTCTGATTCATAAAGCCGGCTTTTTCGTCTTTGCTCAATGAAAAGAGCTTCAAAAAAATATCCATATAATCTTCAACCTCTCGACCCACCTCAACACAATGATGCTCTACAGCACCAGTCTCCCTTAACCGCCTCAACTTCCTCCTAACTTCATGGCGTTGCTTGTTATTCAATATTGCCAAGTATTCATTCCAGGTAGCAGGTAAATCCAATTCCAGAGACACATCCTCGGGGTGGCAAAGAACTTCATACCCTCGGTTCTGAGCGACAGCTACGAGTTGAGTGAGCACGGTAGAATCAGGCCGCAAAGGTCGTAGGTCCAGCTTCTTTACACCACGCTCTTTCAAATCATCAAGCAGTACCTTGAAGAAGTCCTTCTCACTGCCTGCGACAATAGCAAAATCCAAATAATCAGAGACGTCATCGCCACCGATAAAGGAAGCAGTTTCTCCATGCACCATAAGTGAGGCAAAGCCGATGATTTCTTCCCCCTGTCGAAGCGTCCGTAAATACAGTTCATTTTCTCCACCAAATATCTCCCACCAGACCTTCAGCCAGGCAGGCAAAATGAAAATGGAACCCCACTTTAAGCAGTGACGTAACTTGTCCCAGGAAGAAATAATGCCGCCAAGACTCTCGACGGTCAGGGTGTAACTCATCAGTGTTTACCCAAGTATAGCGATTGACCGTACTTGAGTCAACCGTCTGACGTACGAAGTAAGCATACACAGCCATCCAAAGTTGCCGTCAACCCATTAGTTGCTTACCCTAAACTAAATCCAATTCATCGGCTGATCCTGAAAACAACTTCACTGGATACGGGATACAGGCTGTCTGAAGACCTCATCTTATGATTACGATGAATGAGCCAATGTTTGGCGCCTGTCCAACCTGACTCTACCGGCCTAGCATGTTGAGGCTAGTCTTTCTTGGTAAATTGCTGAACAGCTTCACCCATTTCGTCACCACTACCCGAGCCAAGACATATATCTGTCTCCATGCGGAGCCCTATATCGAGTGGTGTTGACAGAGCGAGAGTAGTCGCCCTTTTGGCACCTTGAATAAGGCGGGGATTGATTTTAGCTATTTCTTCAGCCAGCTTCTTGGCTTCAACCATAAGTTGATCTTTAGAATATACATGATCTACCAATCTAATCCGTAGCGCTTCGGCAGCGTCAATTCTTCGTCCTGTGAGAATCAGTTCTTTGGCAATGCCAGTCCCCACTATCCGGGGTAAGCGCTGCGTGCTTCCCAGATCAGGGATAACACCCAATTGAATCTCAGGAAGCCCAAATATGGCAGTATCACAAGCCAGACGTATATCACAGCAAAGAATGAGTTCCAGGGCTGCCCCCAAACAGTACCCATTAATGGCAGCGATAACCGGTACGGCCAGCTCTTCGTACATAGTAAATATCATCTTCAAATGGTAAAGGGAATCATAGCCTTGCCGGTAACTGGTAACAATTTCCATAGGGCTGCCCCCCGAGGCAACCATCTTCAAGTCCAATCCAGCGCTAAACGCCTTATCACCAGCGCCCGTTATTATAACAACCCTGACCGCAGGGTCTTCCTTGATAGTCTGTGCTGTTTGTTGAAGCCCCAGAAAGACATCCAGGTTAAAGGCGTTCAACGCATCCGGTCGGTTCAAGAGCACTACGCCAATGTTGTTTTCAATGTCTAGTTGAACAGCGTCCTGCTTTGCCATTTATCTCCCCTTTCACAGGTTACTCTCGGACTGATTTTACATTTCAACCACTACAAAGGTCAATTGTGTTGTCCTATGCCCATCCATTACAGCCTCCATGCACAGAATCATAGAGACAGAAAATCACATAACAGAGCGGTGTTCCTAACCAATCCTCGATATATAAGGTGATATTAGTCAGCTAGCAGTGTTATAATCGGTGTGAGACAAAAGTCCAGGCACGTTTTCAGAGGAATTATGGCAGTTCTACAGATTCGCACTTTGCCTGACTCCGTGTTGAGGCAAAAAGCCAAAAGAGTAACCAAGATCGACAAGTCTGTTCAGAAGTTAATCGATGACATGATCGATACGTTACACGCTGACCCTAACAGAGCCGGTCTAGCTGCCCCACAGGTAGGAGTATTGCTTCGCATAGCAGTCATAGAACTGCCAGAACAGGAACTTATCACTCTGATTAACCCTGAAATCGTAAAGAAAGAAGGTGAGCGAATAGTCCAGGAAGGCTGCTTGTCCATACCAGGCTACTTCGGGGAAATAGAAAGGGCGGAAACGGTGAAGGTCAAAGCGCAAGACCGATACGGTAAGCAATTTCGTCTTAAAGCAGAAGGGTTTCTGGCTCAGGCTCTCGAACAGGAAATTGAGCACCTTGATGGCGTTCTATATATCGACCATCTTGAAAGCCGGGAAAAACTGTTTGAGGTTATCCCGGAAGGAGAGGAATAGACAAGCTTTGCTATCTATTGATGGCTTAGCTCCAGAGCAAAACGACCACGCAATTCCAGGTGCAAACGAGCGACATCCCCAGGCTCAACGGCTTCAACAATCTGCCTCGCTTAAGCAAAACCAGAGCCGCTACTATTCCAGCGGAAATCAGCCCCTTAACCAGCATATTACTCCCAAATCTCGTGCCCAGAAATGGATTAAGTTCATAATGCCCGGTCCCTAGAGCAAGCCCGCTCAGCCAGGCATCGAGGATGTTCAGTCCAATGAAAACAACACAGAGCAGAATGGTTCTGCTTAAAACTGGCTCAGCAACCGCCCACTTTAATCTTGCCACTAATCGAGGCCTAGTACTTTAGTCCTGGTACTTAAGATTAACAACAGTCAGCGTATAGTGTCAAGATCCGGGGCTTTGGGATTAAGCACAATCGTAAAGAAGGTTTTGTGTTCTTGTAGGCAATACAATCCTTGACCTAGCTAGGGCTTTCTTCCCACCAAGTTATGCAGAGATTGAAAGCTTCCTCTCCACAAAAAGTGTCCTTGATTGTATAGTCGTCTTCGTCAACAACCTCGTCATTTGACGGCTCTACCCAGAGCCAATAGTCCTGAGTCTCGTCTTCAATGCGAAACTTAACCACCCAGTGGACCTGTTCCTCACCCCATTTCATACGCTCCACCCAGACCATGCAAGCCTCCAGTCCTTGCTCATAGGCATTCCACCAGAGATCTGCCGAGAAATATCCGCACTCATAGACCTCCGCTTGCCACACATTCTTATCTGTGGCGTCTTGAGCAAGGAAATCCAGAACCTCTTGCTCGGTTGCTGGCGAAACCATAGAGGCATCGTAAACCTCAGAAGAATAGGCGGAAGGCTCCCTCATCTGAGCTCCAGCCGCCACGCATCCAGAAATAACCATCAGCAGCGCTACTAGCGAGATAAGGATAACCAAAGCTAACTTCTGCTTCATATCTGCTACTTTCCTTTCCTTCATCAATTTACCTAGCCTCTTTCAAATGCTCTACCTATTTTTTTAAAAGAATCCCCTTACTGTAAAGCTGGTCCACGTTTATTTTTGACTGGATTTACTAGAGTGAAAGAGAGAGGGATAACCGGGCCTGAAGCCCGGCTATCCCCGTTTTATCCTTCTATCCCTCTAGCTGTGTCTTGCGCTTTCTTCTCGTTCCCCAGACCACTCCCCAGATAATCAAGCCAACTGCCGCTATTATGATAATGATGAGCCACCAGGCAACGGTTCGTGATGTCGTGAATGTATCGGCCAATCCGGCGACTTCCACCTCGTACTGGCCATATTCCAATTCGGACACGGTGAAACTCACCTGCTTGCTCTGTCCGGCACCCAGTGTCACTATCTCGGTATCTACCGCTTCCCCATTTAGCTTCAGCTCAACAGTATATGTGCCTCCCTGCCCACCGTTATTGGCCACATTGGCAGTAATAGTGACGCTTTCGCCGGTCTTGGTCACGAAAGTAGTCTTTTCCACGCTGGGTACTATGCTCAAGCCACTCGGTACAAAACGGGCAGGCTGTGGAGGAGGTGTTGGCTCAAGCTCAGCCAGCACGCCATATATGGAAAAGTGATTTATTGCCGCAGACAGGGTCAGTTCTGCAACACCACTAGGCCCCCCTGCTTCACTCTCCATCAGCTCCCAGACTCCATTGACATCGTCATAGTAAGCCATGGTTACGTTTACAGCGTTCGCAGGCACTTCAGCGACACCCAGCGTCAGGAAAATGTCCTTATCGAACTCGGCGTTCGCAGGAGTTATGTTGAATACTACAACCGCTTCCATGTTGTCTGGCAGAGCAGGTGTTTCCTCGAGCTCTCTGACGACGATCACGTAATGTGTCGTTGTGTGAACAACGGGTGCATGAGTCCCCTTCTCCAGGAATAAGTTGTGACTGAGGTCGAAGCTAGGTGCGAGACAATCCACTGCTAGTTTGTCATTACTACAATAGAGGGGCTTGTTGGTTATAGTTCCCTCCCAGTCCACGGTAAGCCCACCACATTCGTAACAGCAGGTACAGCTATAGCCACCGCCATTCCCATCTGTCCATGTCTTGGTGTTATCAACTTCATACGCTCCATAGCCGTCAGTAGCAACATCAATATCGATATCGCAAATACTCACTGTTGCCGAAGCATGTACGGTAGCAGTGCCTGCATCAAAGGAGTTGACAGTTACAGTGACCTGCCCCGAACCATTGGTCATGTAGGGACCGGTGCTCGTTATCGAGCCTACGCCGGAGTGCGTGGGGGTCACATTGACACCAGCAGCAGGCTCCCAGCCTGTGCTCTCGTCAAGGTACTTTTCAACGGCTATGGTGAAATCATGTTCCTGCCCAACCGGGTTTACACCGCTCTCGAATATCGAGATACGGGCGTCAACCCACCACTTCTCGGCGGGCTCGCTGTTGTTCGCTTCGCCGTCGGTGGATAGGTCCCAGTCATAGACCGTGGTAGAAGCTTTAACAGTAGTGGTACCGGTTTCAGTCGAGATCAGGGTGGTCTTGGCCTCGCCGTTGACATCGGTAAGGTCACTCTCGGGATTAAGGCTGCCTGGACCGAAAGTCACATCGAACGTAACAGTGGCACCGACAACAGGAATCCAGATAGAACCGTCGGTGCTTGTCTCCACGGTGGCCGTAAAGTTATGAGAGTCGCCCACAACATTGGTATCGTGCGGTGGGTCAATCGTGATCCGTGCATAGACCCACTCCTTCTCGGCGGGGTCGCTGTTGGGCACTTCGCCGTCGGTGGAGATGTAATAATCGTAGACCGTGGTAGAAGCCTTAACAATACTGGTGCCGGCTACAGTTGTGGTCAGGACGGTCTCGGCCTCGCCGCTGGCATCGGTATCATCCGTAACGGGATCAAGAGTGCCGGGGCCGGAAGTTACCTCGAAGGTAACAGTGGCACCGACAACAGGAATCCAGGTAGAACCGTCGGTGCTTGTCTCCACCGAGGCA
>Ga0255055_10001134_pt1 | contig 20060 bp, 15 predicted proteins | sample JV7_2_27_MG_FD_188633 | JGI IMG/M metagenome (GOLD analysis project Ga0255055, IMG submission 188633) | Seawater microbial communities from Jervis Inlet, British Columbia, Canada - JV7_2_27 | ecosystem: Environmental > Aquatic > Marine > Inlet | place: Canada: British Columbia | collected...
CACCCGGTGCTGGCGGCGCTGGTGGCGTCGGTGGCTTCGGTGGCTCTGGTGGTGGAGCTGGTCAGATTGGCGGAGGTCAACCGCCCGGTGGTGGCGGCGGTCCCGGTCCCGGTCGCCCGCGTAGACCGCCACGACCCGGCCCCGGTCCTCGTCGCCGGCGTGCGCTCAGATGAAACTCACTGGCCCGCAACTTCTCAAGCGCTTCAGCAAAGCGAAATCAGGGCGGTCAAATTGGGAAGACTTGTGGCAGGACATTTATGACCTGACTCTGCCATCGCGTGAAGGCTTCTATGAAAACGTACCGGGTGAGGAGCGCACCGAAGAAATCTATGACGAAACAGCGCTGGTGTCTCTTGCCGACTTTGTTTCGCGTATCCAGCAGGGCGTAATTCCTTCTCACCTTATGTGGTTCCGACTCGAACCCGGCCCAGAAGTTATAGATCCTTCGGCTCGTAAGGAGCTGCAAGAACAGCTTGATGTTGTCGGCTCGTTCATCTGGGAGGCGATTGTCAATTCCAATTTCGTCAATGAAGCGCAGGAAGTCATTACTGATCTGGCGATCGGTTGGGCCAATCTCATCATCGAGGACGGCATCGACGGCAAGCTGCTTGCATTCAAGTGCGTACCTCAGTGCCAAACCTTCTGGGACACTGGCGGCCCGATGAAAGAGGTCGATGGCGTGTTCCGTGTGCGCGAGAAGATCAAGATCAATGACATTAAACTGATCTGGCCTGACGCCATTATCAGTGACGCGCTTCAGGGCAAGGCCGCCGGAGATCCCGACGCAACAACGAACCTGGTCGAAGCGTCCTATCGTGATTGGCACGACAAGCGCACGCCGGTCTATCGCTATCAGATCGTCGCTGGCGAAGACAAATCGCTGGTGGTCGATAACGAGGAGCGCGGCCTCGGTGCGCGTCCCTATTGCACGCCACGCTGGTCGGTTGCTGCCGGTGAAGTCTACGGTCGTGGCCCATTGGTATCGGCACTGCCTGCTATCAGGACCACGAACCTCGTTACGGAGATGATTCTTGAGAACTCCCAGATGGCTATCTCTGGCCTTTGGCAAGTTGACGACGACGGGACCATCAACGTCGATAACGTGGAGATCGTACCGGGCGCGGTGTATGCACGACCTCCTGACAGTAGAGGACTCGAACGAACCGATAGTCCAAGCAACTTCAATGTTGCCGACATTGTTCTATCCCAACAGCAGGAGAACATTCGCAAAGCCTTATTTGCACAAAATCTCGGCCCGTTGGATCAGACACCACGATCCGCAACCGAGATTAACGCAAGGATGCAAGACCTTGCCGAACAGACAGCAGGACCATCGGGCCGATTGAAAGTCGAATGGCTCGATAAAATGATTCAACGCATCGTGTGGCTTTTCACACGTTCCGGCATACTGGAAATGCCGCAGGTTGATGGGCGCGCAGTGCGCGTCATTGCCAAGTCGCCGATAGCCAGGGCGCAGAAGTTTGAGGAAATTGAGAGAATCCGCGGTTTCGCGGGTGATGTCATTGGGATGCTTGGGCCGCAGGCTGGTCAGCTCTATATCGACCACGATGAGCTGGTTGACGAACTGCAAGCCAAGTGGGAAGTGCCGCAGAAAATGGTACGCAGTGAGGGCGAACGAGAAAGGATGATGGAAGGGGCGGCGGAAGCAGCGGCGTTACAACAGTCGGGAGGTTTGCCAGCTCAATCTGAAATAGGGCAATGACAGACGATGGAATCGGTAAAGACGTAAGACCACCCAAAAAGGACAAACGATCAAAGCCCAAGCAGTACATCGGGCCGGATGGATTGAAGCGTCCACCGAAGTTCGAGCATAACCTTAACGAGAGTTTTGCCATTATCTTCAGCAGCGCAGCCGGTAAGGATGTTCTCGATTACCTCAAATCTGTAACGACTGGTCGAGTATTACCGCCCGGTCTGGATGCCAATGCGTATCCATATCAGGAAGGAGCCCGTTGGCTGATGGGCATAATTGCTACACGAATCAAAGACGGTGAGGACAAAAAACCATGAAATATCTACTCAAATTACTATGGATATTCCTCCCACGCGAAGGCGAGGGCGAGGGTGAGGGCGAAGGCGAAGGCGATCAGAAGCCATTGGGCGGCGACGATCCTGATGCCAAACCGGACTGGCTTGCAGAGAAATTCTGGAATCCTGACCTGAAGGCTCCGCGTGTCGAGATCCTTGGTAAAGCCTACAACGAGATCGAAGGCAAGATGCGCGGTAAGACCGACGAGCTCAAGGATGAGATTCGTACAGAAATGAGCGCGGCAGCACCGGAGAATTACACGGTGAACTTGGCCGAGGATCTGAAGATCCCAGATGGAGTCGAGCTGGATTTCTCCGAGGAAGACCCGCTTGTAAGCTGGTTCTTTGGCTTTGCCAAGGAAAACGGTCTGTCGCAGGAAACCGTTGACAAGGCGCTGAACGAATACGTTGGCATCGAGCTTGGCAACATGACCGACGTTGGTGCGGAGATCGAGAAGCTAGGCGATCATGGACAGGATCGGTTGCTTAAGGTCCACAACTGGCTAGAATCAAAGCTCTCAGACGTTCAGTTTGCATCCATCAATCCGCTTTTGAGTTCAGCGGATCAGGTGGAAGCCTTGGAAGTTCTAATGAAATCAAGCGGGCCAGGAGACTTTGACGGCGACAGCGGCGGTTCCCCATTGACGCTTGCAGAGTTACGCACAATGCAAAATGACAAGCGTTACTGGCAGGATAAAGACCCGGCTTTCATCAAGACGGTCGAAGATGGCTACGCGAGACTTTACAAGGGGCAGTAAACAGCCTTATTATTCGGGTCGAAGGCCGCTACCAAGCGCCTCGGCCCGGGTTCCCCGGCACAACCGATTAAGGCGCCAAGTAGAGATAACCTGAAACGGTATCCTCAATCTACTTGGAGAAATAAATGCACTTGCTCCGATTCGTCCTTGGCTTCATCTTTCCGATGGATGTCAACTCGATCGACACGGCGTTTACGAAGCAGTTTGAGTCAGAGGTTCACCTTGCATATCAACGCTTGGGGTCCAAACTGCTCAACACTGTTCGACGTAAAACGAATGTCGTCGGCAAGTCCACTACCTTCCAGATCATAGGTAAGGGTATCGCTGGCACCAAGACCCGAGGCGGTCAGGTTCCGATTCTTAATCTCGTTCACACCAATGTCGAATGCACGCTGAAAGATCGTTATGGCGGCGAGTTCATCGACAAGCTGGACGAGCTCAAGATCGAACATGACGAGCGTGGAGCTGTCACAACCTCCATCGCCGGCGCTTTGGGTCGCGCATCTGATGCTGACATTGTTGCCATCACTGATACTTTCACGCAAGAAACGACTGATACGGGTGTGGTAACACAGCCGAAGGTCGAGGCAGCGTTCGAGTACATGGGTGAAAACGATGTTCCTGACGATGGCCAGCGGTTCCTTTGCGTTGCTCCGCAAGGTTGGACTGACCTCATGGGTCTTTCGCCCTTCGCATCTCTGGACTATGTTCCCGAGTCTGACCTGCCATTTCCAAAGGTAGGATTCAGTGCGAAGAATTGGTTCTCTTTTAACGTCTTCACCTTCTCAGGCTTAACGCTTACTGGTGGCACCGTTCGTCAGAACGTCGCTTACCATAAGACAGCGATTGGTCATGGGTCGGGACAGGACGTTCAAATGGACATCACCTGGCAAGGCAAAGAACAGTCGCATCTCGCGGTTGGCTCTATGTCGATGCAAGCCTGCATGATCGACCAGATCGGCGGGTATCGCATTCGCTCTACGGAGATTTAACATATGAAAAACTTCTTCATTAAATTAGCTCTCCGGTTCCTTCCCTGTGCATTTGACGCGACGAACATGAATCGTCTGCAACTCGGCACTTGCACCATGTGGGTTTACAAAACGGTCGAAGCGATCGCCGCTGTAGAAGTCTCTGGTTATTTCAATGACTACTACGAGCAGTTCAACAACGGTGACATCATCTGGGTTAGTGACACCAACCTAAACCTGATTAACACCCTCGGTGTTACATCGGCTGATGGTGCTTCTACTGTAACTACGCTTGTCGCTGTAACGTAAATAGCGGCTTGCTACAGGAGTTGGGCCGGGGTTAGTTTTCTAGCCTCGGCCCTATTTGCATATGGCCCAAGCAGATCGAATTGATATTTCCAACAAGGCTTGTCTCGGTGCTGGTGTAAACAAAATCTCCAGCTTTATCGACGGCACAGCCGAAGCTATTTTCTGTAACGAGTGGTACGAGCTGATAGCTACCGCCGAACTGTCGATTTACAAATGGCGCTTCGCTACCAAAACATACGATATAAGCAGCAACATACTCGCCGCGGCCCCGGACACGAAGTACAACACCGCGTACACGATACCGAACGATGTTCTCTCTGTTGATACCGTTCTCGTCGGCGAGACTCCGATTGAATATGATCGCTATCAGGATGAGATCCACACCTTCGATACCAGTAACGATACGGTAGTTCTCAAGTATCGTTATCGCGCTGATGAGAGTGCTTGGAATCCGTACTTCACGCTGCTTGTTGTTTACCGGCTGGCAACAATGCTTTCGTTCTCGATTGCTCGCAAAGAAGAAGTTGCGGCCTCGATGAAGGCACTGGCCGACGAACACTACCGGCGAGCCAAGACCGAGGACGCTCAGGCGCAGACAAACCAAAAAGTCAATCTTCGCAAGATTGTTCGCGCAAGAGGCGGGAGTCTCGATAAGTTCTGGCGTAGACGCTAATGCCAAAATTCCGCAACTACCAAACCAACTTCTCCGGCGGGTTGTTGTCTGATGGAATGCTTGGTCGCCTGGATCTGGCTCAGTACGAAAACGGTTGTAAGCAACTTGACAACTGGTGGCCCAAAGTAACTGGCGGTATGCGTCGTCGGCCCGGTTCGGTTTACCTGAATACTCCGACCAATGCCGTAAGGCTTGAGAGCTTCGTCTTCTCTGAGAGTCAAACCTATGTCGTTGTGTTCTGTTCTGACGACACGGTTCGATTCTACAATTTCGATACCGGCGCGGAGATCGACAATATCTCGCTGTCTGTGACTACCGACGAAACCGTGATTAAGGAAATGTCTATCACGCAAACGGCTGATGTCATGTTCTGCGCGCATATCAATTTCCCGCCGATCATGCTTCGCCGCACCGGGGCCAGTACCTTTGTTGAGGAAGTATTCGCTTTCGAGAGCAAATACATTTCTGACGCTGGTTCTTACCCATTAGCGATGCCGTTCGTGAAGTATGAGGATTCCGAAGTTACGATGGCCGTCGATGGTTTTCTTGATGGCACAAGCGTAACTGTCACTGCAAGCGCCGCCGTATTTACGGATCGGCACGATGGTCGTGCGCTTCGCTATCGCGGCAAGCAGATGCTCGTTACTGCCGTACCCGTCAGTCAACCGGCATTAACTTGCACAGCAACAATCAAAGAGGATCTGGATCGTGGCGCTGTACTTACCTTTGATCCGTCTGAGCATTCGGCACAGGATTTTCTTATTGGCGAGATTGTTGTAGGTCGCGATTCAGGCATCAAGGCTGAAGTAGTTGATCAAAGCAATGCGACCATCACCGTAGCTATGATCGCTGGTGTATTTCCCGCACTGTCAACCGAGGAAGTTGAAGGATTAGATAGCGGTAACATTGCCGTGATAACCGGAAACTCTAATGTGAATCCGGTAGCCGTGGCCGATTGGGATGAAGAAGCATTCTCGGACGAGCAGGGATGGCCGTCTGTAATCGAGTTCCACGCGCAGCGTCTTTGGCTCGCGGGTAGTTCCTCACTTCCAGCCCATATCTTCGGGTCAAGGACTGCTGCGTTTTTTAATTTTGATGTTGGTGACGCCTTCCCTGCTGATTCTATTCAGGTTGCCGTCGCTGGCAAGACGATCAATTTGGTTGTCGATATTGTCAGTGGTCGCCATTTGCAGATATTTACCGATGGTGCTGAGTTCTATGCTCCACAAACTGACGACCTTCCCTTGGTCCCAGAAACATTCGATCTTGTAAAACAAACGCTGTACGGATCGAAGCGGCTCATTGAGCCCAAGGTGTTCGATGAGTCCACGCTGTTTGTGCAAGCACAGGGCAAAGCTGTACGTGAGTTCATTTGGATCGACCAGCAAAAAGGTTATTCAGCAGATGGCATTTCGCTAATCGCTGAAGAACATCTCAATGATATTCAGGAAGTCGAGGTGCTGTATGGCGGCTACGACCGACCAGAGCAAATTGCTTTCTTTGTCAATGGTGACGGCACGATTACGTGGTATCACTCTGCACGCGCCGAGGCTATCAGAACGTGGGGCAAGTGGACGACGGATGGCGAATACAAATCTCTGACCGTCCTGCAGGACACTCTGTACGCCCTGGTCGAGCGCACTCCGACAGGAGGTAGTCCTACGATTATGCTCGAGCGTTTCGAGCTGCACATGACTGTCGATAGTGGCATCACGAAAGTTTCCAGTGGCCTGACGCCTGTTACCGGATTCACCAATCATATGCCGCACTTGCCGGATACCGAAGTTGAGGCGGTGGTAGCTGTCACGGCTGACGGCGCCGGGGATATTGGTGGCGCTGGTTCATCGGATCAGGAGCTCGACGCGGATTACTTCATTGGTCATATCACGACTGGTGCAACTGGTAGTACCGGCATTGGCGATGAGATCAATATCGAAAATGTCACCAACATGACCTGTGGCCTTGGCTTTACTCAGACGCTTGAGACAATGCCGATCGAAGTCAAGGATCAGCAAGGCGTAACAACTGGAATGCCAAAGCGTATCGTATCGGCTGATGTATTCATGGCATCAACGCTTGCAATAACACTTGAAGGGAACAGAATTAAAACCTTCCTCGGGGAATTGGACTTAGCAACAAGACCCTTGGCGATTACCGGACCTCGTAAATTTTATCTGCTTGGCTATAGCGAACGACCAACGCTGACGATTACGAATAATATCCCGGTGCCATGTGAGGCTCTTTCGCTTGGCGGTGAGGTGGAATACTAATGGATGGTGGAGCAAGTTTTTATATCGCGATGGCGGCGATGGCGGCAGGTACAGCCGTTCAGACCATCGACACAATGAACGCGAACAAGCGCCGCGAGGAGATCCTTGCACAAGAGCTTCGCGCAAACGAGCTGGCCGCGCTTGATGAGGAAAACGAAAGGCTTATTGCTTTGCGTCTTGCTAATGAAGAAATTCTTGCTGGTGCTGGTGGAGTTGATGCTTGGGCATCACCTTCGCTAATTGCTGCTAGAAACTTCAACTTTGAAATGGGGATGCAGGATATTGCAAACCTGCGTTACAACATAGCAGGCTCGCGAGCTGGCACTTCTGCTCGTATTGCAATACTCCGAGAAAATAGCAGGGCAACTCAAACTGCTGGAATCTTAGAGATTGTAGGCACTGCGTTTTCAGCAATGGATGCGAGAAGCCAACTTGCTAAGACAAAGATGGACCCCGGCGTATTGTCTGCTCAGGGAAATCCGATGTCGCCACTTCCGTCGAAACCATCAACCCTTACAGTCTTTGGGAATCCTAAATAATGGCTAGACTCCGCAGACAGATTGGGATCAATACCGCAGCGGTACGTTTGCCTGAAACGACAAGTGTTGGCCCTGCTCTCGTTAAGACGGCAACAAGCGTAGCTAACCTGGCCTTTGAAAGAAATGCCGATAGGGTTACGCAAGAAGCACAGATGGCCGCGGCTGCACTCAATTTTGAGCGCGACGGTGATGGCAATCTAACCGCTCCGAGTTTGCCGCTTGCAGAGAATGGCTTACTGGCTCCAAGCATTTACGACCGCGCTTACACACAAATGGTGTCAACTCGTTATCTCAATCAGATGAAGATTGATATGGCGAAGCGCCTGAATACGATTGCCACAGAAAATCGTTTTGATCCGAAAGCCTATGATCTGCTCGGTAATGCCTACGTCAACAAAATGACTGAGCTGGCACCGGATATGCTCAAGCCTGATGTGAATCAGAGTGGGCAGGTAATTACGGTTGAACACTACAACCGGATCATTCGAGTAACAGCAGAGCGCGATCACGCCGAAGCGCGTGAGGTACACCTTAATTCCATCCAAACGATCAGGAACGATCTGATCGGTTACGTTGAATCCGACGCACCACAAGATGTTATTAACGCACAAATGATGAAGCTCCGCGCTGCGATTGTAGAAGGCCGAGACATCAGGGAGGGCGGGTTCAGTTTTTGGAATGACGCAGAAATGTCCGATATGTTGGATGACGTTGAACAAACCTATGCTCTTTCGAGATTGGTCGCCAGCGTCGTCAACTTGCCAGATGATCCGGTTGCTCACGCTGAAGCGTTGCAAGCCTTGACTGATCTTGCTCTCGGTGAGGGCTCGATTCAAATGATTGATGAATTTGGCGAAGCGTATATATCCCCGGTGGCTGAGATTTGGCCCAACCCTGCCGACCGTATTGCGCTTTCCGCAATCGCCAGCGATGTACTTCGCCTGAAGGGAATTGCTTTTCAAGGAGTGCGTGATGCACGACTGGATCGCAAAGTGATTGATTTCTTTAACTGGTTCACGCCGCACGCTGTACACAATCTACCGAAGGGAATCCCATTAGACATAGACCGTCTTTACGATGAGTTCTTGAAGGCGGACGCTGATGTTAAGTCTTTTGGTTTCGACGACACATTACGCGAAGCTATTGCAGATATTATTTTAGGCACGCTGACTGGCGGCCCAAACATGACCCAATGGGAGGAAGATTTTATACCCGGTTGGCAAAGCTGGAATGAACGATTTGAAGCTGAAGTTCTTCGACTGCTTGACGGTGAACCAATGGAGTCGTACAGCAAAGAAGAACAGCGTGAAATAGCCAATGCTGCTTATGACACGATTGGTAGCGTACCTGGCGGTCACGATCAGACCCCAGATGGAGCGCGGGAGATCTGGAAATACTACAACGGCATGACCGGCCTCGAGCTAGATCAAGGTTTTTACGATGACCTGATTGATAACCCCAATCACCCGAGATGGGCGGATCTTGACTACTTTGTTCCGGGCCAGCTCGCGCATATCGGTATCTGGCAAAAAGAATTGAGCGACGCAATCATCGGCAGGCTTATGGACCCCGAGGGAATGAATACCTCAACCCTTACGCAGACAATGAGATTGGCCCGTAGGTTCTGGGACTCGCCCTCATTCAGAGACAATATGCAGGACAAGAACGCGCTCGGCCCGCAGGTTGGTGGTGCGCTCGAACTGATATTTGATAATAACGGAATGATTACTGCTGACAACGTACAGAAGGTTTTGGAGAGCTTTGGTCGTTCCGGCTACAACCCGCATATGAAATATGATGATATGTCCGATTTGGTAAAAGCCGAGTGGGAAGCAAAGGCTAAAGCCTATCTTGAAACGAAATTCACAAACAACTGGTGGGCGCTTGGAATTATTGGAATGGGTGTGAAGGGCGTAGAAGTGCCGCGTTGGTTTGAGGGTGGCTACAATCCTCTCGCGCCACAGCTCACCGGGATCGACGGGATCTACCAAGATCGGATTATTGGTAAGCTGAAACTGAAGTCTGGTCGCATGGACCCTGATAATCCAGACGCATTCTCTCCGTTCATCAATGACGCTGTAAACGAGGTCATGAAAGAGAATGGATTGGCTCCAACTAAGATCGGGTTCAGCGCGACCCGCTACAGCAATTACTATGAGTGGAGTGGTTGGCCTAACACTTGGCCGAGAGAGTTTTCAAGACCGACCTGGGCCATTGTTCAACGACCGCCTGAGTGGTATGTCGCTCAAGACAAAGATATTTCTAAGGGTGGGGTTGTCAATCGCGATGCAATGGTTTATGTCGAGGATAACTTCCAGAAAATTCTTAATGATTATAGTGAGCAAACGTGGCCGGGCGAGGAGCCGCATTATAAGGCTGGCGTAAATGCCGGTCTTCGGTATTCCGGGCTTAATACTGCACCCGACAGGCTCGGCCAGCCAACTTGGGAAATCGTTCTTCTCGCCAGAAATGGGGTTGACCAGAAAATATTGACCAAGCAAGGAAAGTGGGGAGATGTTCGAGTTCTGTTCACTTTGGAGAATGCTCTCAAGCGATACAGAGAAGATAGGCAAGCTGGTCGCCTTTTAGGATCAGAGGCTTCTGGCCGGATTCGGACGTACCATCAAGAATACAGACCGTATTACACAGGGCCGCGTCCGTGACAGGCAATCGCATATCCGACATTCTTGGATCGCCGCCGCCTGTTTATCAATCTGAGAAGCAGCGTCATGGCACTCGCATGGATGCGGTGCGTAATGCCTATATGCTGGATACCTCAATAGGACAAATGACAGTACTGGCTGCAACGTCCGAAGCATTTGGCGTTCCGTTGGTGAGAATGTTTCGTCGAGTCCAGCCCGGTTACAGTCCATACAATCCAGAAACGGAAAATCTGGACGGATTTGGTTATTGGATGGATGAGTTCAAAGATTCAACGTCGCCTGAAGAAACGGCGATGATTAAACAGATGATCGAAAACAATCTCGATATGCGTATGGAGCTCGAGGGGTGGGGCGGCACACGCTTGGCTACCAACTTCCTCGATCCTATCAACTTGATCCCTGTCCCATTTGCTCTTGGCAAGGGTTTTTCTGAAGGAGCGAAAGTCGCACTCAAGCGTGGTATTCCTATTGTTGCCGGCACTGAGATTGTTAGGCACAACATTGATCCGACTTCCACCGTGGAAGAAACCATATTTGCTACTCTTGGTGGCAGTCTGTTCATGGGTTTGATCGGTGGTGCTGTCGGCAAGATCCCGAAGAACACGATTACTGTTGGCGAAGCGCTTCGTCGAATAACTCCACCGCCCGGCACTACGAGTATGTCTGTTGGCATTCCGTGGTCGTATGGCGGGACCAGGGCCAGTCTGTTTGGTCGTGCAACTCGCGCACTCAAGTCTGCTGTTGGTTACGGAGATTCGATAGAAACTCGCGTTAATCCTGAATCTTTCTCGCTGAAGATTATTGACGACGACCCAAAACGTATCAGGGTAAATGTTCATTATGGCGAGGAAGGATCAATACTAAGTGCTGTTCGAGTTGGCGATGAGCTTCAAATTAAATCGCTATTCGTACCAGAAGAAATTCAGCGCAAAGGTATTGGTTCATATGCTGTTCGTATGGCCGCTAAGTATGCAGAGGATCACGGTCTCCGCTTGGTGTCAGACCATACTATGACGCCGGATGCTTTGAAGTTGTGGAAGTCTTTTGAGGCTGAAGGCTACAACGTCCACGAAAATAAGAGCTTCAGCACAGATCCAGACGGCACTCGCTTTTCAGTTGGTGATGAGGGCAGGCCAAGTTTAGATCCACTGTTCGAGCTCAAGCGACAAATTGATCCAGACCAAATGCCAGCGGAAGCGCGACGAGCTATTGAGGAAATGGAGCTTGCGGCAAGGGAAGCTGAAGCAGAACTGAAACTTCACCACAGGTACATCAAGGAGCTGAAGCAACTTGTTAAGCAAGCTGTTGCAAAAGCTGGAAAGGCTGTCGTTGCTGGCGGTGCAAAGACAAAGGCAACGAAAGCTGCAAAGATCCTGAAGGATGAGTTAAGGCAGGCACTCAAAGATGAGAAGGGACTTCGTGATAATGCGATGCTGGCTCACCGTCAGGCTCAGGATATAAACATCAGATCAATCGAGCTGCTTGACGCACAAACTGTCAAGGATTGGGATCTGTTGCCGACTGGCTACAACAAACTGTTGGGCAAGCTGGATCAGTTTCCGTGGTGGAGGCTACTCAAAACACCATTGAGAGGGATTGCACCGGACCTGGCCGTTCGCTATCAGATGTTTGCACTGAAGATCGCGTCGACGCCCGGCCTGAACAACAAGGGCAACAAGCTCAAACACTCAACCGGATCAAGCGTTGAATCTCTTGCCATTATTCATACTGGCCGGTGGCTGGCTGCTACCCGGGAAGCTCAGAACATTTACCGCAAGTACATTGGTCATGGTGCATCGTCCGGACAGATCAAGCATTTTGTCATTGACCAAACTCAGCGAGTCCGCGGAGCGCTTGAGAAGTTTGGCACTGGCGAAAAGCCGACGAAGACCCCTGATGGATTTCTCACCATTGAGGAGTTTGATCTTCAGATCAGTATTGCGATCGCGCAAGGTGGTAAGCATTCAGAGGCCGCGGTCGCTAAAGCGGCGGCTGGTTATGTCAAGGCTTTGAAGGAGCTTGGTGACGAAGCCAGAAGGCTTGGGATTACTGCCACACAGAAAAACATCGCTCGCCGCATCGAGAATCTCAAAAGGCAAATTGATGACTTTAATGAGAAGTGGTCGGAAAAATATGACACAAGGCCAAGAAGTCTTGATGATCTCGAGGCTGAATCTAAAGCACTTGACGATGAACTTCGGGAATTTGCGACAGAGTTAGGAGTTAGCGATCCTGATGCCTATATCAATTTAACTCGTAGAGTCTTGTTAGCAGAAAAAGACGATGCTGCACGTTCTGTTGATCCCGATACAGGCAAGAGTTTTACCATTGATGAGCTAATGGCTCAGGTAAAAAAAGAAGGCGGTACTCTTGAGCTTGGTGCAGAATTTTCTCGCCGTCGTGGTTACACACCAGAGGAGATTGAGGATTTTGTAAGTTGGCACGATCAAACTAAAGCATATATTGATTCAGGACAAATTAGTGCTAATGATCTGGCGGCATTAACAAAAGAAGTTGGTGATGCGTTGAAAGCTCCATCACAGCTCTTGAGCCTACCGGAGTTACCGCCAGGTTTAAGGAGCGCACGCGACAGGTGGGTTTTGGAGATTGAGGAACTTTTAGGTTTGGAGCAAGCCTACAGGGTTTCAGATAATCCTAGCTTCATTCACCGTATGTGGATCGCGGAAGAAGTAAAGGCTCAGGAGATTGAGCTAAAAGCTATGCTCACCCGCGAGTTCAATCAAAATCCAAAGCAAGTATTCAAGGATGCTGAGGGAAATGTTGTTCGTGAACATCCAGACGTAATACTTGCCAGAGTGAATGAGGCTTATGCTGGAATCTTGCATGAAGCAGATACCGGCAACAATGGCGCGTATGCACCAAAGAGCTCACACAAGCGTCCGTGGCTTGAAGCTCGTAAGAAAGCGATCGAGGATGGAACATTTCGCAATGCCGATGGCAGCGAGGCAAGCCCCAAGACCAAAGAGGTAATGCTAGAAATCATCGACGCCAAGCTCGAGCAGATTGCTCGCGGCGGCGGCGGTGGTGGAGTGTCCGGCCCTTTAATTGCCCGGGAACTTGATCTTGACGATGTATCGCTTCTGAAGATGGGTTTGATCGAAGGCAATGTTAATACGTGGATGCAGCACTACGTTTCCCGAACTGCCCCAATGATCGAAACTGCCAGAATGTTTGGTGATGCTCGGGCGCAGCAGTTTATTGATGAACTCATTTCAGACACATGGGCGCGAGCTGAAGCTGAGACTGATCCAAAAATAAAGAAAATTCTTTATGAGGAAGCGGAGGGCGGTGCTGTTGCGATGAACGATCTTCGCGACATCGTTCACGGCACATGGCAAATCCCCACTAATCCTGATGCGATTACTCCGAGAATACTGAGGATGTTGCGTAACTTTAATATCCTTGGTGCGATGGGTCGCTCGGTAATGATGGCCCTGGGTGACATTGGCAACGTGGTTGTGAGTCAGGGTTTCACTCGTTCGCTTGGTCACGCTTTTGAGAGTTTTGCATCTGGTATTACTGATGGCAGTATCAAGATGATGCGTAATGAGGTTGACTTGGCCGGCTCGGTTAGTGAAGTCATTCTCGGTATGCGTTACCACCAGATGACAGACTTTGGTATTGCGGTTGGTTCGTCGAAGTATCCCGGCTTGGCGCGGTTCGAGCGCGGGCTTGCGAATGCTTCGCAACGCTTCTTTCTTTACAACCTTCTTGGTCCTTGGACCGATATGGCTCGGCGTTTTTCTGGCGGTATGTTGCAATCTAAGATCATCGAAAACTCTCTCTTGTGGAGGGCAGGCAATCTTGCAGATGATGAGATAACTATCATGACCCGGCTTGGCATTAACGAGAAACAAGCCATTCAGTTCGCCGAGGAATGGGAAGCAAGCGGCAAACTCAAACATGGAAAGATGTACATTGCCAATACTTCCGAATGGGTGAGTGAACAGGGAACGCGAACATTTCGTGCTGCGCTGAATACCGAGATCAATCGCATGGTGCCGACGCCCGGCGCGGTCGACAAGCCGAAGGGGTTGCTCAAAGGGGAGTGGTGGAAGGTAATCGGCCAGTACCGAGGTTTTAGCATCGCCGCCACACATAGGATCATGGGCGCTGGCATCCACCAGAAGGGCGCTCAGAAGTACTCAGGACTGGCCTCGATGGTCGGGATCGCCATGATGGTCGACGCCTTCAAACGGCCTGATTACATTCAAATGCCGTTTGAGGAACAGATCCTCAGAGCTGTGGAATTGAGCGCAGTTACAGGCATTATTCTTGATCTGAATGACACGCTCGAGCGAGCCACCGCCGGCGCCATTGGAATACGACCAATGCTCGGTATGGACATTCGTGAGCGCAGTCCCAATTGGGCTAACAGGATGGGGACATTGGGTGCTGTACCTAACCAGTGGTTGACCCTGATGTATGGCCTGACGGCTGATGAGGCTGAGACTGACGACCTTGCCAGAGCGATACGCTACATGATTCCATACAACAATCTTCTATGGTGGAACGAGGCATTTACAAGAGCGCAGCGTGCATCCGTAGACTTTATTGAGGACAGAGAACAATGACTCAAATTACCGTTCCAGATGTAGCAACTGAAGTTACCTACGCAGCGACTTCATCGACGACCGGCCCGTTCACTGTGCCGTTCATGTTTTTTGAAGAAGGTGATGTGAAGGCTACCGTCACTGACATCAACGATCTTGAAACTGCGTTGGTTGTCACCACGGATTTCACGTTCGACAGCAAAGATACTCCGGTAGGACAGGAGGGCAACGGTTACGAGGGTGGCGTTATTTCCCTGAACTCTGCCATTGGTGCTGACGGCGATTCCTCGATCCGCATTTACCGCGATACCGTTGTTGCCCGGACAGCCAACTATCCGAACACCGGCCCATTTAGTATGCCGTTGCTCAACGATGAGCAGAACAAGCACATTGCGATCATGCAAGAGATTGAGCGCAACATCATTGATACAGCTCAGGAAATAATCGGTGCTGAACTTCAAACTCTCGATGACGTTTGTACGCTTGGCAATATAACCGATCAAGACATCAATCTTAACGGCAGCGATCTAATCGTAGATGGCGGCACAATCTTTATTTATGCAGACATCAATTCGCCGCCTGAGCTTGGATCATTCAATGCTCGTTTGGAAATCTGGGATGCTGCTGGCGATAGCAAGATGTTCGACCTGGGTTTCACCAACGCCGGCAACCTTCAGATGGAGAACTTTCAGAACGGCGGCACGATGGAGTTTTACGTGCATGATGCCGCCAACAACATGACCACTGTTTTGACTGCTGATCCTGATGGAGATACACACCTAAACGCTGACAATGAGTTGGTTCTTCAGTATCGCAATCAAGATACTTTGATCGTAGCTCAGTATGAAATACGGTGTGATCGCGAGCTCAAGATCCTTGAGTCGGCTGCTGGATCTATTGCCGGCGACACGGCTGCTTACGGTCAGGTCTGGGTCAAGGATGATGTACCAAACACGCTGATGTATACGGACGATACTGGCGTTGATTACGATCTGACTCACAACCCCACTCCAATCAACAACCAATCGGCCAGCTACGAATTTATTCTTACCGATAGCGGCAAGACCGTTAGATTTACTGGTGGCACAGTTTCACAGTCTTACACCATTCCTGCTGAATCGGCCCTCAACTTTCCGTATGGCACGATGATCGGCATTGAGAACGATGGCACAGTACCTATCACGCTGGTTATCACCACCGATGAACTAAAGTGGGCGAAGGACAATTCGACAGGTACTAGGACGCTGGCCGCGGGAGCTGCGGCGGTCATTAAGAAGGTGGCCTCAGCGAAGTGGAAGGTTCATGGTTCGGCGCTGGTGACGTAATGAGCTTGCTAAAACAACAGTACGCATTGCAGGACGAAAGCTGGATTCAAGGCGCGATTCAGGTACGAGCTGCTGCTGCGTGGTTTGATAGCAGCGTGCATGGAACGGCAGAGCAAGACATACCGAATCCTGCTGGCGTCCAGGTCGGCGACACCTTGTTCGTTTTAATAGCTGAAGCGAAACTTGGCGCATTTGCCGGACCCATTGCGCCCTCTGCTGGTTGGAGCGTTGTTGCTTCTGGTATCGCTGCACCGGCCTTTGGACGTTATCAACTGTATTGGAAAGTGGCAGATGGCACAGGAGCCGATGTTTTCAGATTGCCTTATGATGGTGCGCCTGCTGTGCCTGCCAGAATCGCGCAGATGGTTGCGATCACAAACGATGGCTACCCCGGAACAGCGCTTTCAATGTTTGATGAGACAGCCACCTATGCTGCCAGCGATGCGGATTGGGATGTCGCCACAATTGGTGTAGGCATTCACGCAAACAATACGGCGCTTATCTTGGTCTGCTGCCGGGACGCTGAAAATGCTACTTACCCGATCAGTGGTTCAGTCGTAGACAACAACCCAGAAACTATGGAAACGCTAGGCGAGCACTTCGTACAAAGGGACACGAACCCGGAAGATGCACTTTGGGCCGGATGGTATTTTATTTTCCAACCGACGTCGGCAGCGATGGCGGCCTTTGAACAGGGCTATGCTCCTGATCCAACGACCGCCGATGACTCATGGACCAGTTACACTAGATACAGGCAGGTATAGAATGTTTACTTTCTTTGGACGAATGATGCAGGGCAAGCCGGCGAAACCAGCACCTACCGGCCACGCAACAGATGATCTACTCATTGACGATAATGGCGATCATTTATTCATTGACGACTCGAACAACGATGTTCGTAAGATAAACGATTAGAGGATTCGACATGGCTGACTCCACATTACCCAATCTTGTTGCAGTAGTAACGCCTGCGGCTACCGATCTATTCGGTGTCCGACAGAGCGGGGACACCCGAGACAAGAAGATGACTCGCGCCCAGGTTCACGCGCTCCAGAGCGGCGAGCATCTTGTACTACCACAAGTCGACGAGGTAGCGACACCAACGCTGGCCTTTGGCGACGGCGATAGTGGTTTCTATGAGAGCGCAGACGATACGATCGACATAGGTATCGCTGGCGTTGCGAGGTGGCAACTTTCCAGTGACAATTTATTGGCTGTCGCGGTTGGTGGTCCGGCAATTTTTAACACCCCGACGAACGGTGTGACCCCAATTTTCGCAATCAACAATGACGGGGATACAGGTATTGGCTCGGCTGGAGCAGACAAACTCAGTCTCATAGCGGGTGCTGTTGAAGCTCTCCGTTTAACCTCGGCGGGGACTGGCGTTATTCAGTCACCAGCAGCAAAAGTAGGATTAACGGCAGACGTTAGCTCCATTCAAGGTGGCGGCGTTATCCTTTCGTCTTACAACGTCTTCACAACGGTTGGCACGGCTGGTGATGCGGCAACGCTCCCTGCAGTATTCACCCCCGGCACTGTGATCTACATCAAGAACGATGCAGCCGCAAACGCAATGGATATATTCCCTGCCTCCGGCAACGATCTGGGCGAAGGTGGTGACACGGCATTGTCCTTGGCCGCGGGCGAGTCTGTAACCTTCCTGGCGACGGCAGCCGATAGCACTTGGACAAAACTGATTGCGCCTCCAGCCGGTGTCACACAGACAGGCACGAACGCCAACAACCAAATCGCTCACTTCACAGAGTCGGGCGTCATTACCAGTAATCCCGGTCTGACTTGGGATGGCAGCACCCTTGAGACTGTAGGCATTACAACAATCATGGGTGGTGACATCAAAGCTGGCCCCGCTGGGGCGGCGATGCTGGATAAGACTCCAACGAGGACTGCCCCTAGTCTCGTACCATACACCGGCGATCAAGATACTGGCTTTGGTTGGGAGTTCGCCGATACCATGTCGATCATCATTGGTGGCGAAGTAGCCGTGGAGTTTCTGGAAAACGCGGGCGAGACGACGATGGCCTTCGGTAACAGTGTAGGGCAGACTGCACACACAGGATCATCGCAGGGCGATGGACCCATAACCAAGCAGTACAATGAATACTCGACCGTTGCTAATGCTGGCGATGCTGCTACGTTGCCCCTAAATTTCAAGGTCGGCACGACGCTCACTGTCATCAACAACGGCGCGAACAGCATGGATGTGTTCCCTTATGCCAACGACTACATCGACAGCTTGGGACAGAATGTTGCATACGCTCTCGCGGCTGGTGACTCGATCACGTTCTTCGCCACAGTACAGCACAGTAATTGGGTAACTCTAGTCCCCCCTGCTTCTGGTGGTGCTGACCCATTACTGCTCGGTGATGGTGATGCTACGAATCCGTCGTTTGGCTTTACCTCCGACTCGGAATCTGGCTTGTGGTCGCAGGGTGCAGGCTACGTCAATCTCAGTGTTGGTGGAATTGAGATGCTCCGCGTATGGAACGGAGATACTGACAACTTCAAGTCATTTAACTTCTCGCCAACTGGTACTTTTGGCTGGCGCTCCAATCCTACCATTGCCTTCGGTGACGGTGACTCTGGGTTCTACGAGGATTCAGACGACTCGCTTGTCGTTGCAATCGGTACGCAGAACAGGTGGCAATTCACTAACACATACATGGGCGGGTATAGCTCTGCTGGTGGTGCATTCATAGACACCAACGGTCCCTCCTCGGCCCTACCAAGCGTAGTACCGTACCGGAATGATGCGAATACCGGACTTGGATTCAAGCGATTCGGACAGATGCAGGTTTGGGCTAACGCGGACGAGTGTGCTCGCTTCATGGGTGGTGAGGGTGCTGAACCATGCACCTACTTCAACGGGATCGAAACAGATTTTGTTTCTTCTGGTGTGTCCAACGGCACGACCACGATTACTAAGGCTGGTGAGAATTTCTTAACTGTTGCAGCAGTTGGTAACTGGTTGAATATCCAACGGGCGCAGACCACACCGGCAGATGAAGGCAACTACATCATCACAAGCGTTGTGTCCGACACCGAGTTGACCGTTGACCGTGCATTGGCTGGTAGTGATTCCAACCTTGAGTTCAACATCATGAAGGAGGGTGGTGGATTCATGAAGGCTGGCACTAAGTGTTATCTTGCATTGGAAGCAAGTAACGATGCCACAGCACCGACACTCCGGTTTGGTTCAGGTGATGCTGGTATGTATCAACCTGCTATCGGCAATATATCAATCGCTGCAGGTGGCGCTGAAGCATTGCGAGCAGAAGATCCAGCAGACCTGGCAGCAACCGAGACTTCACTTTGGTTATATGACGATGACAACGGCACGATGGAACAGGTGACAGTAGGTGCTGCTGATTCTGGCGGTACAAACTTTAAGGTACTTAGGATACCGAACTAATTTTGTGAGGAACTAAAGGGAAGGAAGAAATGAAAATTATTCAATTGCAAGATGCTGAGGTAAAAGTACTGCTCGAGATCATGGACGCCGGCGTTAGGAATCTGGGTCTGGCCTGTGCAAACAACGCAGCGGTGATCCTCAGTAAGATCAACAAGGCGGATGTGATACCGGATACGCCACCATTAGAAGTCGTCAAAGATAAATAGGAGATAGCAATGGCGAAGTGTTTAATTACTGAAGCCACCGCAGCCGGCAAGTTCGGAATGCAGGTGATGGGCCCGGGATCTGCCACGCAAGCAGTGACCTATACTACGTCGACAGCGAGTGTTGCGTTCGCGGCTGACACCAATCTAGTCCGTGTCATTGCTGATGCTGATGTTTACATTGCTTTCGGATTAACTCCGACTGCAACGGCGAACAGCATTCGCGTGCCAGCCGATACGGTTGAATACTTCGGTGTCCATCCACTCGACAAGGTGGCGTGTTACGACGGCAGCTC
>Ga0255055_10001135_pt1 | contig 20019 bp, 19 predicted proteins | sample JV7_2_27_MG_FD_188633 | JGI IMG/M metagenome (GOLD analysis project Ga0255055, IMG submission 188633) | Seawater microbial communities from Jervis Inlet, British Columbia, Canada - JV7_2_27 | ecosystem: Environmental > Aquatic > Marine > Inlet | place: Canada: British Columbia | collected...
GTTAATTTTGTCGATTTCATTCGATTCAACAGTAGATAATGACCTGGTGTTGACATCTTATATCAAAATTATTGATTTGATAGGTAATTCTTTATCTGATTTAATTCAATAGAATTTTATTTAATAAAAAAAAAAAAGATTTTAGAAATTTTTATAAAAAAACATTAAGAATTTGTTTGTTTGATCTCTAGTCGTTTTTATTTAATTTGTCATTTATACCTGCAATCGCTTTAACCATGTTTTTGCGGGCTTCAATGTCATATTGAGATGTAATTGCTATCTCTTCCATTACTGGACTTCCACCTCCATGGTAACCCCCTACCATATGAAGTCCTCCGGTTGCAGAGCATAGCATGTCTCCAACGTATCGCCATAATTGTGCTGCATTTTCGGGTGCTATCTTTGGATTTCTTGTAATGTATTTATAGAGTTTATCCTTTAATTTAGGATTAACAAAGTCTCGCTCGTGTGGAAATGTAGCCGGAATACCACCCGAAATGTCCGTAATTATCTCTGCTTCACGATATACATTCTCTCCAGTTAGGCATCTTCCAACATTGGCATAAATTGAGTTAGGAATAAAACTTCCTGGGCCATAAGGCACTAGGCCCACACCAGGAACGTATACTTCGGATCCTCCTAGATCAGATGCGGTATATCCCGCAGCATAGCCAAGCTCCGTAACCAAGATTAATTCAGCCAATTTATGTCTTACATGTGAAGCTTTTGCGATATTATTGTATTCTGCAGCTAAAGCAGCTGTTCCAACCATAATCTCACCAATTGCAGGTTTGCATCCCGAATAGCTATGTCTGTGAAAAAGTCCAAATAGTAAAGCGAGTGTTCCTCCATGTTGGTGTTCACCGCACAAAAAGACTCTTTCCCAAGGTACGAATACATCGTCAAATATTAGATAGGAATCTGTAAATCCAGGCATAAAACCTCGAGGAAAATGTTCTCTTTCTCGTAAATTATGAATAGTTACTACTTGGCTTACTCCTTCATAATCGCCAGGTACCGCGAATGCTACAGCATAATCTTTATCTTCTGGCCTTAGTGCTCTTGTAGGGATAACAAGTAGTTCGTCAGAAACAGAAGCTTCTGAAATGTGGAGTTTACAACCTGCTACTATAATTCCGTCTTTTTTTTTTTTCTACCACATGTACATACATATCAGGATCTACTTGATCAGCGGGTCGTTTGCTTCGATCCCCTTTTACATCGGTTTGTGCACCAGCCGCAACCAAATCTTCTTTTTGAAATCTTAACAACCACTTTTTAAAATTTTCATGGTAGTTAGTTTCACCCTTATTTATTTTATCGCCCTCATACGAAACGTTGTATATGGCATTAGCAGCATCGCAACCCATGCATCGTTGAATACAACGTCCAACTTTCTGGCATAATTTACGCGTCATATCTTGTTTTTTATGAAGATCATCAGTACTGTGGTGAATATGCGTAAATCTATTAATTATTTCACCTGTAAGATGAGATTTTACCTGAATCAAATCTTTAAATTCTGGATCATCAAATACATCGAATGTAGTTCCAATTGTATTTAGACAAGGCATTTGAAGCTCATCTAATCTATCAATCTCTCTTCCATCATAATAAAGATTTGATTTCATTCGACCTAAATCTTTAATGTACTGTTCTTTCGTTCTAACCATTTTTTATCATTTTATTATTAATTTTTGGAAATAAAAAATTTTTCAATATCTGTTATAATTTTTGATATTAAATAATAATAATTTAATACTTATCTTTAGGGTTTATCACTGGTGATAAAGTTTTAAAAAGGTTATATTTTTTCTGGTGATGCATAACAATAAGCACAATTATGCTTACACCGAAATATTCCCGAATATCCTCCAATATCTTTGGATTTAAAACAGCCACAACCCTTTCTTTGCCCTGTATCTTTAATTTTTTGAATTTTTTCTTCAATTATTCGCTCAATTTTATTGGCATCTATACAATGAGCTTGTTTTATTCCCATTGTGTCAATCAAATCTGGTTGACAGCAGGCTTTAATTTGAATGTTGTATTTATTACAAATTTCTAATAGCGAGTTAAGAATTTCCTTTTTCTTAGTTAAAGATGGATCAATAGGGAGATACCCTCTCTTTTGCAAGCGCTTATTCACTTTTGAATAGATCGTTGCAAAGGAAAATATCATTTCCTTCATTCCAAGGGCAGAAACATTTTCTATAATATATTCGAATTTATCTAGATTACTTCTTATTCTTTTTTCATCCTTTCTTTTGTATAATATGATAGGGTCAAATCGAAAACTGATAGCTTTTGATCCAAACTCATTGATCAACCAATCTAACTGAGAAAATCTCTCTTCTAAGGAAATCTTAAGATTTTGCTCTAATTCAGAAGGCGAGTTAATCGTGAATTGAAAATAATGCCCCTTATACGATCTAAAGATTGGAGTGTTATTTTTATAAGTTTTTATCCATTCTTTAAAGTTCTTACTCCACCACACCCAACATTTTACATCTTCTGTTGATAATGATACTCTGGATACTTGCTTTCGATTGAACGGATTAATTACATCCACATATCCGTTGTGAATTTTTTCCATTACCCAATCCATCAAGAACGCAGGTATATCTGTTCTACGAGAGCACGATATTATTGGGGATTGTATAATTTTACTGAAATTATTTGATTTACTATCCATTCTTCACTTAAACTTTCGCTATTAGACTAGTACTCCTATAAGATAAGACACTACTCCTACTTGCATTATTACAAAGATAAGTTTTCGTAACTTTAAGGTATTTTCCTTTGTTTGATTTTTTAATAATGAAATTGATAAGAATACATAGGAAATCACTGGTATTAGAATAAGTACAAGAAATAGCGGATCCAAATACATGCGAGAATCAATTAAAACAAAAAAGGGTAATGGATCCATAATTATTATTATGACATAAAAGACAACTGAAGCCTTTGCTGCAGCTTTAAGTCCAAATTTGTTTGGTATGGAATTAATACCTAATTTTTTATCACCTTCAACATCAGCTATATCAAACATGATTTCTGAACCTAAACCAACAATAAAACCCATGAAAGCAAAGTAAATGATTATCGGTTCTAAACCTGTATCTGTAACAAGAGAACCAAATAGAATTGTTCCAGCATAAGAATAAGCAATTAAAACATTCTTTACTATTACTAATTTCTTTAGTCCCAAACTGTAGATATAAAAAGCCGGGATACTAATTAAAGCCAAAAATAAAGCGACCCCATTTAGAAAGAGAATCAGTATAAGATTGATTGTTAACAATAATATCGCAGTTATCAAAGCTGATTTTCTACTAAGTAAACCTAATACTAAAGGCCTATCACTTCTATTATTCTTAACATCAATTTCATAATCAATATAATCGTTTATCGCAAATGCTCCAGCTTCAGATACGAAGATAATTAAAAACCCTAAAATATATTCAAATTGAAATCCTATTAGATCTCCCGCAAGTATTCCGGAAACAAAAAAACCAATTGTTCCAAATACACATAATTCTATTCTAATTAATTTTAAAAATCCGATTATTTTTTCCTTAAACATATTAATTACTCATTAAGGGTCTTAGATATTTAGTAATATAGAAATTTTTACTACTCGAAATAAACGTTTATATAATGTTTTATAAGTGAAGATTTGAAGCATTTCAAATATGTAATCTCAAAATACAATTTTGTAAGAGGATGAATAAATTATAATTTGAATTAAATAATAAATCTATTATAAAAATGAATATCGTGTCTTCTAATATTATTTATTCAAAAAAGGTTGAAGATGAGCCTTTTAAGGAAATTCGTAAAATTCATGGTTCTCAAATCATTTCATCAGATTATCCAGCTTATCTTGTTGATGAAAGTAAACTGGAAGGAACTGCAGATTGGTTATTTTTTCCAAAATCAGAAGGGGAGATAATTTCCATTATTGATTACTTAAGAGAGAAAAAAATACCTGCTTATATTAGTGCTGCTCGGACAGGAATTGTAGGTTCCAGTGTTCCTAAATGTGGTTCAATTTTTTCAATAGAAAAAATGGATAAAATGCTGGGATTTGGATTTGATGAAAGTGAGGGGAAATATTTTTGCAGGTTCGAACCGGGTATTACTTTAAAAGCAATTAATGATAAAATTCTGAAAAAAGAAGTCGAAAAAGTTAAAGAACTTACTCCACACGCAATTTCACGATTTATTGAAGAAAAAAAATCTTATTATTATCCTATGGACCCAACGGAAATGTCTGCTTCAATAAGCGGTACAGTAGCAACAAATGCTTCAGGGGCCGGAACATTTAAATATGGTGCGACAAGGAAATGGGTTAAAAAAATTCGGGTTGCGTTAGCATTTGGAGAAATTCTAGAAATTCAGAGAGGGAAATATTTCGCTTCAAATGATGGAACATTTATTATAAAACAAACCAACGGAACCGATTTAGTTTTTAAAATCCCCTCTTATGAATTCAATACTAATGTGAAAAACACAGCGGGGATATATGCCAAACCGAATATGGATCTTATAGATTTATTTATTGGAAGTGAAGGAATATTCGGTGTTATTACAGAGGTTGAGGTATGGATTATAGAGAAACATCCATTAATCTCTAATGTTTTATTTTTTAATTCAGAGGACGATGCTCTTGATTTTGTAAAAAAAATCCGGAATAATCAAACGGTTAATCCTGAATTCATAGAATTTTTTTCAGGTGAATCATTGGATCTTCTCAGAAATGTTCAAAATAATAATCCCACTTTAATAAACATGCCACAAATCCCTTTTAAAGCAAGATCGGCAATATTTTTCGATCTTCCATATTCCGAGGACAATTTGGTCTCCTACTTTAAAAAGATAGATAAAATGGCTAAACAATGCAATACGACATTGGAAACAAGTTGGTCGGGTTATGACAATAGAGAATTTGCACGATTCAAGCATTTTAGACATACTTTACCTGAAACTGTAAATTCTATTATTGCTGAACGTAAAAGGCAATATCCTGATTTACACAAATTAGGCACAGATATGTGTGTTCCAGAAGAGAAATTTGGCGAGATGATGAAATATTATCATTCTGTTTTACGGGAAGCATCATTAGAGTATGTGATTTTTGGTCATATAGGTGATAATCATGTTCATCTTAACATTCTCCCAAAAAATACTGAAGAACTAGAGCTTGGTCTAAAAATTTACGAACAATTTGCAAAAAAAGCAATTGAGTACGATGGAAGCGTTTCTGCTGAGCACGGAATTGGAAAAATAAAAATGGAATTTTTAAAAATCATGTATAATGAGAAGGAAATTGAACAGATGCGGGTTGTCAAAAGAGCTCTCGATCCTTTATTACTATTCAATTGTGGAAATATCTTTGAGATTAAGGGGGAATAAGAAGTGATAATCGTCGTTTCAATCAAACAAGTTCCTGAAGCAGATAAAGTTGCGGTAAATCAAGAAACAGGGACTTTAATAAGAGAGGGAGTTGAATCAATTCTCAATCCATTTTGTGAGTATGCCTTAGACATGGCTGTTAAAATCCGGGATGATAACCCTGATATTGATGTTGAAATAATGGCAATCTCAATGGGACCTCCTCAAGCAAAAATGGCGTTATTGCGTTGTTTAGAACTCGGAGCTGATAGAGCTTTTTTATTGTCAGATAGGGCATTTGCGGGTTCAGATGTTTGGGCAACTGCTTTAACATTAAAAGAAGGTATACGGAAAATTGTACCCAAATTTGATTTGATATTATGCGGAAAGCACGCTATTGACGGAGATACTGCACAAGTTCCAGCGGAATTAGCCGAAAATTTAGGTATTCCTCAAATTTTCTATGGAATTGATGTAAAAGTCGATAAGAAAAAGATTCGAGTTAAAAAAGAAACCGAAAATGGTTTTCAAATCATAGAAACCCGTACACCTGCTTTAATGACAATTAGTAAAGGACCATCTAGTATTCGCAGACTTCCATCAATAAAAAATATAATTGAAGCACGAAATAAACCTTTAGAAATTATTACTGCCGAAGAATTGGGCATAGAGAAGGAAAAATTAGGATTAAATGGTTCTTATACACAAGTAATTAATATTTTTGCACCACCTGCAAAAGAAACAGGTAAAATTATTGACGGTAGCGATCCTGGTAAAGCAGCCGAACAGATGATGGCATTTCTAAAGGAAAAAAAATTGATAAAATTGAGGTAGACTGATTTAAAATGCTAGAAATCAATGAAGAAAACTGCACTGGATGTAAGATTTGTGAAAATATCTGCCCATTTGGTGCTATATTTGTTGATCCAGAAGATAAGAAAGCAAAAGTCTTGGACACCTGTACTCTTTGCGGAGCTTGTATAAACGCATGTAGGTATGATGCACTCACTATCAAACGTAAAATAGCTTCAAAGGAAGATTTAGAAAAATATAGCGGAATTATGATTTGGGGTGAATTGGAGAAAGATGAGGTCGAGAATCTACAAATAAAAAATGTGGTTTTTGAACTCTTAGGAAAAGCTCAAGAATTAAATAAAACACTTAATGAAACAATATCGGTTGTTATTCTCGGACCTCCGGGAAAAATCCCACCGATCGACCAATTATATCATTATGGCGCTGATGAAGTTTATTTATGTGAGCACGAACTACTAGAAAATTACTCGACCGATGGTTTTACAACTGCTATTACTACTTTGATTATTAATGAGAAACCGTCAATATTTTTCTACGGTGCTACGGTTAACGGGCGTGATTTAGCACCAAGAATTGCCGCAAGAATTGCGACTGGCTTAACCGCAGATTGTACTGCATTTAATATAAATAAAGAGAAGCAGCTAGTTCAAACCCGACCTGCATTCGGAGGGAATATTATGGCTTCAATTATATCCCCATTTACAAGACCTCAAATGGCAACCGCACGACCTAATAATTTCCCAAAGCCTCTTTTGGATACTTCCAGAAAGGGAGATCTTAAAAAATTTGAAGTTAAAATTGAAAAACAGACCATTAGAACGAAAATTATTGAAGAAACAATTTTCAAAGATGATACAATAAATATCGAAGAAGCCGACATTCTCGTTTCTGTAGGAAGGGGAATAGGAAATAAAGAAAATTTGGAATTAATACAAGAATTGGCACGAGAAATAAAAGGAATAGTGTCAAGCTCCCGCGCTTTAGTCGAACTCGGTTGGACATCTCATCCTATACAAGTTGGTCAATCTGGAAAAACAGTAATTCCAAAATTATATATCGCCTTAGGAATTAGCGGAGCGATACAACATTTAGTTGGAATGAAAAGCAGCGATATAATAATTGCAATAAATGCAGATCCTGAAGCTCCGATATTTAAAGTGGCTGATTTTGGAATTGTAGGTGACATTTTTGAAGTTATACCTCAATTTCTAAAACAACTGCGTTCTGAACGAAGGAAAAATTAGTATATAATTTAATTTTTTAAACCTTGTAATATTTAAGATTAATATGATTCCCTCTATTGAATGGACCCTCGACAACAAAGTTAAGATGATTGATCAAACTCTACTACCACATAAACTTGAGTTTTTAGAGTTTGACGATTTTAGATCTGTCGCAAATTCGATCAAAGTTATGAATATCAGAGGTGCCCCGGCAATAGGCGTAGCAGCTGCAATGGGTATGGCGTTAGCTACGATAGAATATAAAGAATTAGTAAAAGATAATTTCCTCGTTAAAATGGAGGAAGCTGCTGATGTAATACGCAGTACAAGACCTACAGCATCTAATCTTTTTTGGGCAGTAAATCGAATCTTGAAGATAATCAAAGAATTCCCCGATAATCCTTCAAATATCTCTGATCTTGTCATTGAAGAAGCAAAAATAATGGCACAAGAGGATATCAATGTTAACAAAAACATTGGTAAAAATGGTGCTTCTTTATTAAAAGATGGAGATGTCGTTTTAACTCATTGTAACGCGGGTTCTTTAGCTACTGTTCAATACGGAACTGCATTAGCACCTATTAGAGCTGCAATTGAAGAAGGTAAAAATATCAGCGTTATTGCTGACGAAACAAGACCAAGGTTACAAGGCGCTAGATTGACGGCATATGAACTCCAATACGATAAAATCCCCGTAAAAGTAATATCAGACACATCCTCAGGATTGTTGATGAAGCTTGGAAAAGTTGATAAGGTAATTGTAGGAACCGATAGAGTTACATCAGATGCGGTGTTTAATAAGATTGGCACGTATCTAGTAGCCTTAGCTGCAATGGATAATGAAATTCCTTTCTATGTTGCTGCTCCATCTTCTACGCTCTCACTTTACGAAACAGTTAAAGATGTTACAATTGAACAAAGAGACAGTGATGAAGTATGTAAAGTGTTAGGAAAAGTGCAAATCGTTCCTGATGGTGTCGAGTGTTTAAATTATGCGTTTGATATTACACCCTTTAAATTAGTGACTAGCGTAATTACAGAGGATGGTATTTTCTCGCCAGAAGAATTATTAAAAAAGTACAAGGTTTAATAAAATTAGAATAAAATATGTGTTTTAACTCGGAATGATACAGAAATGAAGCTTAATGAACAACAAAAGGATGCCTCTTTTAAAATTTTTATTTTTGCCGTGCTCCAACTTATATTTTTTAATCTCCAGTTGATTATATCTGTGATTTCAGGCAATTTTAATTGGACAATTGAAAGATTAACATCATCTTTAGCTGGTATCTTCTTTCAAATTCTCGGACTCGTTTTACTTCTTAATGGAATAGCCTTGTTTGTATACATCGTAATTTTCCTAATTCTTTTAGCAAAAAACTAATCAAAAACAATTAGATTTCTTAATTCCTCTAAGCTTTTTGTTTTTGAGATTTGTGTTCTTAAACTAGTTGAGTCTTCAATATTTTTTGTAAACCATATTGCATTTCTTCTCAATTCCATAAGCTTAAATTTCTCATGGGAAAAAGGCATATCGATCGTATCATCTAAAAACTCATCAACGCATTCCTCGTACAACTTGAGGTATTTTCTCACTTTAGAGAAACTGTTTTCTTGTTTAGGCTCTATTCCCTTTGAAAAATATTGATTAATTTGTTGAAAGATTTCTGGATTTCCCATTGATGCTCTTCCAATCATAAGAGCGTCAACATTAGTAAATTCTAAGAATTTTTCCGCAGTTAACCCTCCATAGATATTTCCATTTCCAACCACAGGAATCTTGACTAATGATTTTATTTTCTTTATAGTATTTAGGTCAAGAGTTGAGTCGTAGTATCGGTCTTTTACTGTTCTTCCATGAATTGTTAGGAAATCAATACCTGAACGATTCACAATATCAGTTATTGTTTCAATATTATTTGTATTATTAAAGCCGGTTCTCATCTTAAGCGAAACAGGTCGTGAAGAATATTTTACCGAAGCTTTGAGCAAAGTTTCCAATACATCGAGATTCTTGAGGAGATACCCCCCTTCTTTAGCTTTTACCGCTCTTTTGGAGGGACAACCCGCATTGATATCTAAGACATCGAATTGATAGCTTTCCAGAAAGTCGATGGAACTTTTTAAAGCGTCTAAATCTGAACCAATTAATTGTACGCTTACCGGTCTTTCTTCCTCGATTTTGTGCAAAAATCTCAAGACACTTTTAGAATGAGTTTCAATTCTTTTGGTATAAAGCATTGGAACACATACTAAACCAATATTGCCAAATTTCCTGCAAAATCGCCTAAATGGCGCCGTAGATACTTGCAACATAGGGGCTAAAATTAAATTATTTTCTAAAAAGAGCGATCCTAATTTCATTTTATTTGTAAAGCATTATTTTTTAATCTTTTACATTCTATAAACAAGAATTTTTTAAAAAACTTCAATTTATCTAATTTAGAAAGAAACATTATACTAAATATAACTAAATAACTAGATCACTTTTTCGAACAATTGCTTAAAATGTCAAGTAACTTAAAAGAGTACGTTTTCAAGGTAAAACCAACTGAAATTACGTATCAGGATAAAGAGCCATTAAAATTAAATAAAGATTTTATTTTCTTTCACAATAAAATAAAATTTAGGAAGGAAATTACTCAATTACAAAATATATTTAAGGAATATACCAAAACCGCACTTCAAGCTTCTGGAATACGAGATTCATATTTAAAGGAAGAGTTTTCTGAGACTTTCTATATCGTTGTTTTTACTACTCACGAGGTTGTCAGAAAGGCAAATGAAATTATTGAACCTCATCGTCTTATCGAATTAAAAACAGGATGCTATTATCTAGAATCTACTTCTGAGTATATGCTTTTACTTGCTAAAGATTTAAGTGGGTTAAAATTTGGCGTAACTACGATGGAAGATATTTTTTATCAAACTTTTAAAGATTATTTCGCTCAGAAAAATCCGGATGACTATGTAAAAATTAGATCCTTTAAGCTTTTAAATTGTATTAAATAATCTACTTACTAATTTTAAGGAAAGAAATTAAAAAAAATAATTATTTGACAAATTGCCATGGTTTCTGCCTTTTTAACCGATAAGCCCTCTCTGCATATTCCAAACACATTCTGTGTGTATTAAAAAAAGCTGCTAAAGCTATAGCATTCTTACTTCTAAACAACCATTCTTCGTGGTTTAAATAAGTTGGTATAATTTCATTTTCGAGAATCTCATAAATTGCTTTCGAATCAATATCCCAATCATTAGAAACTCCAGAATCATTTGGATCTGAGTCGTCAGGACCAATTGCCCAACCTGCCATATTATTCTTACGGTATCCTTCTAACCACCAACCATCTTGAACGCTAAAGTTCAAAACACCATTTAATGCTGCTTTCATACCACTTGTGCCACTTGCTTCTCGATATCTCTCAGGAGTATTGAGCCAAATATCACATCCAGATACCAACATGTGAGATAAATCCATGTTATAATTTTCCATCATCACAACCTTCACTCCATAATTATCATAGAGATATTCACCAGATTTATAGATTTCCTTAATATAATCCTTTCCCATTGTGTCCTTGGGGTGAGCTTTTCCGGCAAATATGAATTGAATCTTGTCTTGACAGATGCTTCCAAGTCTATCAATATCCCTAAATATTAAAGTAGCTCTTTTATAAGTAGCGAATCTCCGAGCAAACCCTATAGTAATACGTTCCTCGTCTAAAAGATTCCAACTGTGTCCCTTCTGATAGTTGATTAGATTAAATTTATTCTCGATATGTGCGTCAAATATGTCCAAGTCATCAAGTTCAATTGCATTTTGAAGAATTGACGGATTTGCTTTCCAATTAGGCCATTTCTTATTAAAAATGTGACGAAATGGTCGACTAACCCAAAATCCTAAATGGATCCCGTTTGTAATTGAATCAACTTCATACTGAGGAAACATTTTTCTGGAAATATCACCGTGTTTTTTTGCGACCCCATTTCTATATCGCGAAAGCCCCATCCCTAGATAAGTCATGTTAAAACGACCATTATCACCTGCAATTTTGCTTATTTCCGAAGGCATCCTATTTTCAAATACTTTATCAACCAAATCTTGATCAAATCTATCGTGTCCTGCTGGTACAGGAGTGTGAGTGGTGAATACAACCTTATCCTTTACTTTGTCAAGATCTCCGTTTAACATATTATATAGTTCCACAATAGAAAAAGAACCGTGTCCTTCGTTTAGATGATAGGTTTCAATGTTGTTGTATCCCTGAGAATTTAAAAGTTTCACGCCTCCAATTCCGAGGATCATTTCTTGTACTATTCTATTCCAACGAGATGTGGAATCGTATAACGATCCCGTCATTTTTTTCATCCAATCTTCGTTGCCTTCAATATCTGTAGTTAATAAATAAATCGGGAGAATGTGACCTGATTGACCTATTACTTTATATAGCCAAGCTGATACTAAAACTTCTTTATCCTCAATTTTTATCGTTATTGGCTTTTCAACTTTTTCAAACTCGTAAAAAAAGTTCCACGAAATCTCTTTTTCCTTCTGTTCACCGAGTTCATTGAAAAACTGATAAAAATAACCAGAACTATAGCATAAACATAATCCTACCATAGGAAGTTCTAAATCTGCTGCAGATCTAACTGTATCACCAGATAAAACTCCTAGTCCACCACTGTAAGTTGGAATGTTTGAATCTACAGCGATTTCCATAGAAATATATGCAACCTGAGTGCTATTTTTTAAGTCTTTGTCAATTTCCATAATTAATCATATCTCTTCTGGGTTTTAAATTTGAGTTACGATTTCTCTTATTTAATACTATCTATATTATTTTTAAAACTCTTGTTTTAAAATTTTATGTTAAAACGATTATTTTGTAAGATTCAATTTACTATTAATAAATTTAAGTTTAAAGTCAGAGATTGTCGTGAAAATAATAAAGAGATACTAAATCATAGCTAGTTTTCGTCAAGTTTTACTGTTGGACTTTCAAGATTGACTTTCTTTGAAATTCCGTGAGTATCCAATCCTTTAACATTTAGCATATCTAATTTTTTCATAAAATCTTTATTTTCAAAATTAGGAATTTTATTTATGAGATTTGGCACGGGTAAAGGATTAATTAGATTTGGACTTAATAATGTATTCTTTTTTGTGAGGTAATCTTCACTTTGTTTTTTGTTTTCAATATGTTTTTGAAAGAATGGATTTTCTGGTCTTATGTTTTCGATTTTAACGTATTTTTTAGCTATTAGCGTATCAGGAATAGTAGCTTTCGACATTCGACAAATAGGGCAGTTATTATTATCCAAACCGTGTATGCATGACATGTATTATCACTATTTTTAATTTGACTACTGAATTGTTTAAATTAATTTTATCTTATATTTTTTTTTATAATATATAATAAAACATGAATAAATTTTATGGGGATAGTAATGACTAATAATTTTCTTAAAGAAATTAAATCTCAACCTCAAGCGTTAGAAGAAACCTTAAAATATATCGTAGGAGAAGGTAGACCTCAATTTTTAAAGATTAGAGATTTTATAAAAAAAGGAGGGATAACTAAATTAATTTTTACAGGTATGGGTTCAAATTACATCAGTTCATATCTGCCATATTACATTTTAAACCAATACGGAATTGCTGTTGAAATGCGAGAGGCAGGAGAATTCTTGTTTAATACTTTTCCACGAGTTAAGCAAACCTGTTTTAAGGATACCGGAATCATAATGATCTCTCCGTCTGGTGAATCTGAGGAAATCCGGGATCTCCTAAGGGATATTAATGCAATATCTATAGAAAACAAACCATTAACGATTGGTATCACTAATAATCCCGACAGTTATCTTGCTTACATGACCGAATTGCAAATTTTTATGAATTTTGACGAAGAAGTTTCGGTCACTTCAAAGAGTTATGTGTGTACTCTGCTTATGCTTTACATAATGGCTAAAACAATCATAGGGGAATTTTTTACAACTGAAGAAGAAAAACAAGGCGTAGAAGAGGTTTTAAGGGAAATTAGAGATTTATTGCAGAACCAAAAACAAATTAACAAAATTTGGAAAGATTTTATACCTACTTTTGGAGAAAAGATTGAATTTTTAGAATTTCTCTCGAGAGGTTCTTCACTTACAACGGCTCACCAGGCAGCTTTGAATTTTAAGGAAATTGTTAAATCTTATTCGGAAGCAAATTCTATATCAACTTTTCAGCATGGGGGTATAGAATGCTTAAACGAGAATACGAATATTGTAATTCTTTCGTCGGACAAAGATAATTTTGATTTAAATGTTCAGTTTATTGAAAATCTAGTAAAAAAATGGGCATTTGGGAGATTATTACACATTACTAATCAAGAATTTGATGAGGAAGTAAAAAAATTACACGATAACTCAAAGATTTTTACTTACAAGCATGGAATAAAAGATCCACATCTCGCACCTATTATGGAAATAATTGTTCTCCAACTATTGTTTTACAAGATCGCAGAAAAAAAGGGAATTGGTTAGAAAACTTAAGATATTATCATTAATTATGCGTAACTATTATTTAATTCTTTTCAGTCATTAGGAAATATGCAATCAACAGCTTCATCACACTCATTTAAAAATTATCTTTTCTTTTGGTCAGGTCAGCTTTTTTCGTTGCTAGGATCTACTATTGTTCAATTTGTAATAATTTGGTGGATCACAATTGAAACTAAGAATCCAACAATCATTTCAGTGGCAGCTTTCTTTTCATTTCTCCCCCAATTCATTTTTGGACCGCTAGCAGGTGTGTTTGCTGATAGGTGGAATAGAAAAATCTTAATAGGACTCTCTGATTTTTTTCAGGCTATCACGACTTTTAGCCTAGTATTATTGTTTTTTTTTGATATTCAAGAAGTCTGGGTGATTATTTTAATAAATAGTTTTAGAGGATTATTTCAAGGATTTCATTGGCCTGCAGTAAACGCTATAATTCCTTTAATGATACCCAAGGAACATTTAAGCAGAATGAACGCTATTAACTATATTTTCACTGGTTTAGTTACTACCATGGGACCCGTTATCGCAGGTACTTTCCTACTAATCTTACCAATAGGTCAAATTTTCTGGGTTGATATTCTGACTTTTGTGTTTGCTATAATACCTCTTTTATTAATAAAAATACCTCCACTCCCTAAAAAAGAACATATTAGAAAAGAAAAATCTTATATTGGAGAATTTAAGAGCGGATTAAAAGCGATCAAAATTGTACCAGGTTTGCTTACTCTCCTTTTTGTAGCAACAATTTTAAATTTTCTGGGGACCCCTTATGGCATTTTTATGATGTTTTATGTAGAAGAGACACATTTGGGGACTGTAGAGAACACAGCTATCGTCCTTGCTTCAATCCAAGCAGGCATGTTCGTTGGGGCTATAATCGTCGTTATAAAAAAAGTCTGGAAGAAAAAAATAGTAATCATATTTCTTGGAATCTTTGTAGGGGAAATCGGACATTTGATATTAGCTTTTGCTCCGCTACAAAATTTCATCGTTATAAGTATAGGAGGTTTTATCTTTGCGTTTATTGTTCCTTTTGTCAACACTATGTTTTTAACAATTCTGCAGACAGTAATTCCTCCAGACAAGCAAGGTAGAGTCATGTCAAATGTAATTACGATTGTTACGTTTGCATCACCGTTAGCGATGATAATTTCAGGACCATTGGCAGGACTAATGGGTATTAGAACTCTTTTTATGTTAAGCTCGTTTTTAAATATCCTATTTATCGCAATTGTTTGGTTGTTTTCTAATGTCAGAAACACAAATTACGATCGAGTATACAAATTAGATGAGAATAATAATAATTGAAATAGTTTTTAAAAAAGGTCTTTTTAATTATTTTATACATTCCAATAATAACTTTTTTTGAAAAAAGATGACAAAAGCTATTATACTATCGGGAGGATACGGAACCCGCCTACGACCATTATCGTGTAATGTACCAAAATCTTTAATGCCAATCGTCAATAAACCTGTTATGGAGAGGCAGATTCTTCTTTTAAAATCCGCGGGTGTTAAAGAAATTGTTCTGGCTGTAAGCGTAATGGGTGATATTGTTAAAAACTATTTTAAAGATGGATCCCAGTTAGGAGTTAGAATACATTATACGGAAGAAAAACATCCTTCTGGAACTGCGGGGGCAATTAAAATAGCTGAGCCCTATTTGGAAGAGGAAAATTTCTTCATGCTAAACGGGGATGTGATCTTAAACTGCGATCTAAATCAAATGCTAAAATTTCATATAACTAAAAAAGGTATTGGAACTATTGCTGGAAAGGTTGTTGATGATCCTTCACGATATGGTGTGTTAATAGAAAATGAAGATACTCACCAGTTGTTGGAATTCCTAGAAAAGGACGAATATACTCCTCCAAATGGGAAAATAGTTCCCATGCCTATTAATGCCGGAGTTTATTTATTAGAACCAGAAATATTTACTTATATTGAACCACATAAAAAAGTATCAATAGAGAGACAAGTATTTCCTATTGTAGTAAAAAAGGAACAATTATATCATCACCAAATAAGTGGTGTATGGAAAGATATTGGAAAGCCGTACGATTTACTCGAAGGTAATATAATTCTAATGGTGGAAATAATGAAAAATCTAGAAACTGACGTTAAAAATTTAATAGATCATTCTGCTGACATCCACCCTAGCTCAAAAATTTATTCGCCGTGTACCATAGGTGAAAATGCAGTAATTCGAGGTAATAGTACAATTGGTCCAAATGTAATAATAGGAGAAAATGTGTTTATTGATAACAATGTCGAACTCAGAGATTGCGTAATCTATAACGAATCATATGTATCAAGCAATGTTAAAATCGAAAAGGCTATTATCGCTGATAATTGTCACATTCAAGAAAATGTAACACTAAAGGGAAATAATGAGAACCTCGTAATTTTAGCCTCATATGTTGAAGTGTTAAAGAATCTCGAAATTTTAGCGCCTGAAACAATTTCGTTAACAGTATGTCACCACGAGGTTTTGAAGGAAAGTATGAAATAAGTTATGAATGAACATCCAACACCAGAGAGCATTTACTCTAAATATGTTGATAAAAAGATAGGAACGAAACACGCTCTAAAATTATTTGAATCCATCATTAACAAGAGCGATGATGAGGAAATCAGAGTAATTGTGTTAGATTATATCGGTAAATTAACAGTTGATGATGAATTAGCCTTCAGCATTATTGAAAATTGCTTAATTTCTGACGAATCGCCTATCGTTAAATTCGGTGCCGCGAAAACTTTCATCCATTACTTTACTGATCGTGAAATAAAACCGTTACTATGGGCAATTGATAATGAAAATTCAATATACTTTCTTAAAAATCTAATCGACTTATTAGAAACTCAAGAATATCTTCAATTTGAACAAATTCGGAAAAGAATTTATAAAAAAATAACATCTAAATATAATTTAAATTCATTCGACTCGAAATTCATTCTTGATATTGAATATCTTGATTATATGAAATTTCAAGCCGATTTTAATAATTTTCTCGAGAAATTTGAATTATCTGATGCAGATAAACATACTTTGCTTAAAGAAAATACTGAAATTGGAAATAAAGGCTTGGGTAAAGTTAAGAAAGCTGAGGGAGGTTTTATAATAAGTTTAATTCTTACGGGTATTACTGAAATTCCTTCCTCAATATGTAACTTAAGAAATTTACAGGAATTGGAAATCTCTAATTGCAAAATAGAAAAATATCCCGAAAAATGTCCAAATCTCCTGTCGCTAAAACGGATTATATTCAAAAAAAATACAATAGATAAAGTTCCTAGTTGGATTCGAAATAACAGTTAAAAAACTTATGGAGCATGTAAAATGGAAGATTTGAAGGAAAATGGTTTAAAAATATATAACGCAATTTTTCAAGGAGAAAAAGATGTCGAAATTGACGAGATTCAATACCCTATAAAGAAATTTTCAAGCGGAATTAAATATGTTGATTTATTTGGGTATCGCTTTATAGAACAAAATTACAGAAAAAAATCAGAATGGGGGAAAAAAGCTCGAGAAGGACACAAAATAATGTGGATAATTAAAGGAAGGAGATACATTTCCCAAATACTAGATGGAGAATATACCGAATTGAAGAAAAAATCAGCGTAAACCTTTTTTTTAAAATTTAATTATTAATTTCCCATTATTTTATTGACAATTAGCTCTAAATAAGACAATCTAATGGATTCTTGTTTTTTAATCCCGAAATTCTCTAAAAATTGAAAAAGTATCTCCCTATTTTCATCTACTTTCTCATATGATTCTGTTAGTAATTCTACTTCGACGAAATGTTGTTCCAAAATTGGAATATAATCGATCAAAGCTTCTATTCTTGTATCCTTAAATTCAAAATCATATAGTTCTCTTTCTTTAATGACAGTAAATACTTCTTGAAATCCTAATATTTTAAGAAGATTTTTCATACCTTCAATTTCATTAATTTTTACTTCGATCTCTTCTCTTGTTTTGGTTGTTGTATCAATTTTTTTTCCTTTATAGGTTATAAAACAATTGATTTTTTGAGCCAGCTGTTTATTATCCCTGTTAAATTCAATAGACTTTCTTAATCTTAATGCTTCATCAGTCTGTTTAAAATCCCTTAAACCCTTTGGCATGTTAAAATAAGTATCCTCATGATGCAAAGAGAGTTTGTATACTCCATTAATATCAAACTTTTTCCGTATAGGGTTTGGATCGGAGATTTTAACTTTAATCTCAACTTCAATCATAATGCTAACCTTTTTTCGATTAATAACAAATATATAAAATTAATTTTTATTAAGTAATAATAGTTTCACTTAGAGTTGATTTTTTATATCCCTGAATTCTAAATCTATTCGAAAACTTGCAGAACAATACGGATATCTACCTTATATGATTGAAAGGTATTTTCAATTCTTAGGGGAAGATCAAACTAAACAATTATTAGAGGCAAATGAAAAGCCATTAACACCTTCAATAAGAGTTAACACACTTAAAATAGACAAAGTTACTTTAAAAAATAGACTGCTAAGCAAAGGATTTAAGTTAGAATCGATTGATTGGATACATTACGGTTTAAAAATCAAGAAATCTCCTTTAAATTTAGGATCAACTCACGAATATCTTCAAGGATTTTATTATATGCAGAGTGTTGCTCCAATGTTACCTGCTTTACTTCTCGATCCAAATCCAAGTGATATTGTGATTGACATGTGCGCAGCTCCAGGTGGAAAAGCAACACACTTAGCACAAATTATGAACAACAAGGGAAATTTAATATTAATAGAAAGAAATAGAAATAGGATACCTGCTTTAGAGATTAATCTTCGAAGATTGGGGGTTTCCAATTCAATTATTATAAATGAGGATGCTGTGAATCTGTCAAAAATGAATTTAAAGGCAGACAAGATTTTATTAGACGCACCTTGCACGGGGGAGGGACTGATCAGGCAAGATTCTAGTAGAAAAAGGAGTAAAACCATGAAAGATATCAATAAATTAAGTAGTATTCAAAGAAAATTACTGAAAACTGGTTTAAATTCCTTAAATCCTGGAGGTCAACTATTATACAGTACCTGTTCGATCGCGCCAGAAGAAAACGAATTAGTTCTAGATGATGTGCTAAAAGATAATTCAGACTTCGCCATTGTTAAGATACCTTATAATTACGGTGTAAAGGGAATAATAGATGTTTACAATAAAACGCTCAGAGAAGATATAAAATATTCTCAGAGATTATATCCTCACATACATAATACAATCGGTTTTTTTATTAGTTTAATTCAAAAAGTAAAGTAAAATTCATGAATAGGTTGAATTCGGGATTCATTATTGTCTTTTTCTTAAATAATAACCCTTATCTACAAGATTTTGAGCTATTTTTTGATTTAATTTGAGATTTTGAAAAGAACTAGAATCAATCGTGGCTCTTGCTATAGCTATAATTTCGTTCTTCTGATTAAAAACTGCGAGAAGATCATTTCTTTTTAAATTGGAGGGGATCTTAGTTATTACGCTCTTAAAGATATCGTTTCCATAGAGAATTGATTTTTCTCCTTCTTCATTTATAGTAATTTTATTACTATTTGGAAGTATCTGCTGATTACGCAAAAATTCAACCCCTTCTAAGCTTAAGTGAAAAATTCCTTTCTTTATGAAACCAAAGTAAATACCCGCTGTATTTATATTCTCGTTTTTTAATTTTCCTTCTAAAATATTACTACCTTCGTATGGAACTAAATAGATTAAAGGGAATTTGCTTTTTGCCTGCTCATCGTTAATAAAAATATAGAACCTGTAATCTTTTTTCTTAAAATACGATAATACTTCGGATGAAAGTTTTAGAAGAGAATTATTAATAATTGATTTTTCAATTTTATTAATTAATCTAAAAGTATTCAATTCTCGTATTCTCCGTTAAAATAAAAAGAAATAAGTAGTTTTATAATTATTAATCAATAAAGTTATTAAAAAATACTGTTGTCGAAAAATGGGCATTCGTAAAATTGAGGACGAAATAGATTTAAGAGAAGC
>Ga0255055_10001136_pt1 | contig 20012 bp, 17 predicted proteins | sample JV7_2_27_MG_FD_188633 | JGI IMG/M metagenome (GOLD analysis project Ga0255055, IMG submission 188633) | Seawater microbial communities from Jervis Inlet, British Columbia, Canada - JV7_2_27 | ecosystem: Environmental > Aquatic > Marine > Inlet | place: Canada: British Columbia | collected...
CGGGAAAATACAAAGGCACGGCAGTGCCTTAATCGGTGCGGGTGTAACCGGGTGCTTTGCACCCGGTTTGAAAACACCCAATGACGGAATTGCGGCATAAGGGGTTGTAGAAAAAAACGTTTGAATAACGGAACGTTTTTTTGACAACCACTATAAGGCTCAGCTGGCAAACCGGGGGTTGCGTTCATATATCTTGAATATAATTACGATTTAGGATATAAATCCAAGCAAATTAAATATGTCAAGATATTGTTGGAAAGTCAATTGAGCTGAAAATCATGAGCTTTCGAAAACCAAACTCGTGTGAATAATTATGGATATTCTGATAACCAATGACGATGGTATTTATGCACCCGGGCTGGGAGCACTTCATAAACGCCTGACGGCGCGACATTCCGTTTCGGTCATCGCCCCGGATCGTGAGCAAAGTGCCGTCGGACATGCGATTACCTTAAATGAACCGCTGCGCGCAAACAAAGTGTCTATTAACGGGGCTTTTGAAGGATATGCCGTAACAGGGACGCCGGCCGATTGTATTAAAATGGGGGTATTGGAGATTCTCGATTCCAAACCGGATATGGTGATTTCAGGAATTAACCCGGGTGCCAACGTCGGCGTGAATATTAATTATTCCGGAACGGTTGCGGCCGCCAAGGAAGCGACGTTATACGGCATGCCGGCTATTGCGGTATCCATACATAGCCGTGACGTCCAATATTATGACGAGGCCGCCATCTTTATCGAGGAACTGGCAGAACAGCTGTATGTCAACCGGCTTCCGTTTGGTACGTTTTTAAATGTCAACATTCCCAATCGGCCTTTAAAGGAAATTGCCGGCATCCGCATCAGCCGACTCGATATGGATTTTTTCCCGGAATTTATTGATAAACGGGTAGATCCGCGCAAGCGGACCTATTATTGGCAGGGATGTGATTCGCTGCCTGCGGGGAAATCCACTGATATTGACGGTTCGGCCTTGTGCGAAGATTTTATTTCGATTACACCCATAAAGTGCGACCAGACAGATTATCGTGTACTGGAGGACCTGAAGAGCTGGAAAATTGTCGTCCGATCAAAAGAGGAGAAGCTTTCTCAGAAATAGTAGATCAAGTCTAAAAGCACAAAAACAACGAGTGACTAAAGTGAACTAAAGTTGGAAGTGCCTAAAGTTTCGGTGTCGCTTCGCTCCAGCATCCATTATTAAAATGATAGAATTCCTTAACTTTAGTCACTTTAGATCACTTTGAACTTTAGCGCACTGCCTTTGATGCATTTTTGAGATGGCTTCAAATGGGTAACAGATCAATGGCAACAGGTTAACCTTATGTTCATTACACTCGAAGGTATCGAAGGTTCGGGCAAAACTTCCCAGATGGGGAGACTGGTACGGTTCCTTGAAGACAGGGGATTTGAATGCGTTTCGACTCGGCAGCCGGGGGGCACGCTTATCGGGGAAAATATACGATCGATCCTGCTGAATCCATCTAACAGTGCCCTGGAGCCGATGGCCGAATTGCTTTTATACATGGCTGATCGAGCCCAGCATATACTTGAGCTTATCAGGCCCAGCCTAAAGGCGGGCAAGACGGTGATATGCGATCGTTATTTTGATGCCACGGTGGTTTATCAGGGCTTTGCCCGGGAATTGAATATTGAGCTGATACAGCAATTGCATCAACTTTTGTTTGATGATTTAAAGCCGGATGTCACGCTGTTGCTGGATCTTTCTCCTCAGGTAGGTCTGGCACGTGCGTGGGGACAATTAAATACCGGCCAACGAGCCGGGCATGAAAGTCGCTTTGAAGCCGAAGCCGTTGCGTTCCATGAAAAAGTCAGGGCCGGGTATCTTGAACTGGCCCGTCTTGAACCGGATCGTATTCGAATCATCGATGCTGCCCAAACACATGATCAGGTGTTAGCCGATATAAGCAAAATCTTATCATCCTTTATTGATAAATCATAACATAAAACTGCCGGCCAAGCTTGAGTATTTTAACCCCGGCGGCACCGTTAAAGATCGAGCGGCTCTTTATATGATTGCGGTTGCAGCTTGATGATTATTCTGATCCTGAAGTTCAGCGACTGCTCAACAAAAGAGATAAGGCCCGCTCGGAGAAAAATTGGGACCTGGCATATAAAATCTGACGCCAGACGACAAGGAATCAGATGTCAAAGGACAGACGAAAGATGAAACCGATATATTTTCCCTTTACCTATGTACCCCGATGGGTGGCGGAAACTTTGGCCACCTGTTTTAAGCAATTTACAATCTATCGGCCCACGGGCAGAAAAATGCCGGATGAGATGCAGCTCTGGGTCGATGCGAATGTGATGGAAGTCCGTGTGCCTGTGCAGACAGCGGATGAAGCGCTTGGAAAGGTCGTCAAAGATTTCCAACCCTTTGCCAGCCTGCACGATGATCGTAAGAGCCTGAAAACGGCGGTCCTGTTTGGGCAGAAATTTGGCATTCCTTTTTTTGGTGAATCCGCGGCTTCCCAGATTGTTTCGGATGTGAAAAAAGGCAGCAAGTCGGAATCTGCCGAAGCGAATTTCGATCCGTTGTTTTGCGCGCGGGTTTTTCTCGATTTTGCCCAGCAATTCGACCGGCAGAGCGATGAATTAAATCAAGGGCTCGGTGTTAATAAACGGCGTTCGCACGATCTGCTAGAAAAACTAAGCGGCGAAAAAGATACGGGTTTACCTGTCACCCCCCTTACGGCTGAAATCAAAGTCGATGATCCCGGTGAATACATGGCGCTGGGTCGGCTTCAAGCCTGGATTCGTCTATTTTTGGAAGATACGGTCAACTCGGGGCTTTTTGTGACCAGCAGCCAATCGGTTTTCGATCATTTGATTGAAAACCTGACAGCAGTTGAAAAGATTATCCAATCTGAAGGGCTGCCGGTCATGGCTGCTTTAGATGATGCCGCCATCACCTGGCGAGATCCGTTTTTAAAACAAATGAAACGACTTGTCGAAACCCAGTGGCCGGCAGCCGAGGGCGCCTTTGCCGGGGTGCCCCCGTTAAAGGGTGAGCGCTCAAAGGTTACGCTCACACTGTATCTGTTGCCCGGCCAAAGCCCGGCGGATTTATTTGCCCAGGTTTTAGAGGATCAGAATGTCAATCCAATCAAACCCAATCAGCGGGTTGGATTTAAAAATACCCTGATCGGACTCATCGCGCAACAGCCCTTTAATCCTTAATCTTGTTTTAACAAGATAAAAATTACAGGTAAGTTTCCAATATCCATAAATGAGAATTATTTGGCATCCATTAAAAAGGTCTACCGGATTAAATTTTGCGAAAAAATATCATCAAGGCTTGACTCGCTTTTTCAATTGGTATATTGACGTTCCTCTAAAACAGAATCCAAGGTGGATATCCAGCACCTTAATAAAAACCTTATTTGAAAGGAGACTTATATAATGGCTTTTAATGTTGTCGTAGACGCAGAAAAATGCGCAGGTTGCGAAGAATGCGTAGATGTTTGCCCGGTTGAAGTATTTGAAATGAAAGACGATAAGTCAGTAGTCGTGGATGAGGATGAATGCCTTGGCTGCGAAAGCTGTGTCGAGGTTTGTGAAGAAGGCGCGATTACCGTAGAAGAGATTTAACTCGTTTTGACCCTCTGACCATTGATCCTATTTCGTAAGCCGGGTCAGAGGGTCTATTTCTATTGATACGCCGGATAGCTAACCTTTTTGATTGGTTGTTTTCAAACCGGGTGCGAAGCACCCGGTTTGAACCGCAACGTTTAAAGCCCTAACGTGTTTTTGTCCATATCCAAACCCACATCCCATCCCGCTCGTCCCGTTTTATCATCAAAAATAGAAGCTTGCCGCTTTATCTTCACCTTGCCTGCGTCAGTAAACTATGTTAATCGGGTATTTTATACCGCTTTCCATAATAATGTTCCGAAATGTTGACCCAGGTTGCCATGAAACAATATGTGATCGATGAACTCAGGCCCGAGGACCATAATAAAATTAAGGAATATTTGGATGAGGCCTATGGCACTGCTGAAATGGGCGCTATATACTGGGTGCCGGTAGCAGCAGATATGCTGACTGAAATCCAACGTGAGCATGTCGATTGTCAGCCCTATTACTTTTCCATAGATTTGGAGTGTAATCGGTTTGCCCTCGAATTGTTAGTCCGCACCAAAAAGCGGGTCAGATGCGCCTGTATCGGGTATGCCTCTAAAGACCAGCGAATCTGGATAATGGAGGCCGTTGATGCAATATTTGAACGTCTGGATATTGCAACCTAACAAATTTGAAAATTTTTGATTGACGGGAGGTGGAGATGATTCGGACCCTATACGTTACGATCTGGGTCGGTTTTGTCACCCTGGTGGTGGGGGTATTGGTCATTGGACTGTCATTTTTTGTCCGATCGGCCAATCCCTTGCACAAAATTGCCCGGTTTTGGGGGAAATCAGTTCTGATGGTCAGCCGGATTAAAGTTTCCGTCAAAGGGCTGTCCAACATTGACCAGGCGGTTCCTTATATTTACATGTCCAACCACCAGAGTAATTTTGACATACCGGTTCTGCTGGGACATCTTACGGTTCAATTTCGATGGTTGGCCAAGGTGGAACTTTTTAAAATTCCGATTTTTGGTCGCGCCATGCGCAAGGCCGGTTATATCGGTATTGACCGATATAATCGCGAATCGGCTTTTAAGAGTCTTAAAGTGGCAGCAAACAAGATTAAAAGCGGTGTATCGGTGCTCTTATTTCCGGAAGGCACCCGCAGCCGGGACGGTAAAATACGGCCTTTCAAAAAAGGAGGGTTTGTCCTGGCGGTCGATTCCGGTGTTCCCATTGTCCCGGTTGTTATAACGGGCACCCGGTCTATAATGACCAAAGGCAAGTTTCGAATCAATCCGGGCCATATCAGCATGGTTATCCACAAGCCGATTGACACTTCGGCTTACACGCGAGAGACGAAAGGAGCGCTTATGGAAAGCGTTCGTCGCGTCATATGCGACAGTTATGAAACCAGCAAAATGGATGAACGCGCATGTTAAAAATTATCCCTCTAGGCGGCCTTGGAGAAATTGGCCTGAATATGATGGTATTTGAATACGGGGGCACGATTTTTGTGATCGATGCCGGGTTGATGTTTCCCGAAGATTATATGCTGGGCGTGGATTTTGTCATCCCGGACATCGATTATCTGCGTCAGAACCAATCCAGCATCGCGGGAATCGTTTTAACTCATGCGCATGAAGACCATATTGGCGCTTTGCCGTACGTGCTAAAAGAGCTCAGAGCACCGGTTTTCGGTACACCCTTTACGCTGGCGATGGTCCGGCAAAAACTGGGAGAATACGAGTTCATGGGTTCAACGGCGTTGCATTCAATATTACCGGATGAGACGTTGAAACTGGGCCCCTTTATTTTAGAGTTTATTCGGGTCGGCCACAGCGTTTTAGACGGTGTGGGGATTGCCATTCAGACCCCTTTGGGAAGAATTATTCATACCGGTGATTTTAAAATCGGATATGGTTCCGTTGATGGGATGGCAACCGATGTAAACAAATTTGCTAAATACGGTGAAGACGGAGTTTTGGCCCTGTTATCAGATTCCACCAATGTGGAACGGGAGGGGTACCCGATTTCGGACAAAGAGATCTGCGAAACCCTGATGCGGATTATAACCGGAAGCAGCGGCCGTGTTATTGTGGCGCTGTTTGCATCCAATATCGCTCGCATTCAGGTGATCCTGGATATTGCCAAAGCCAACGGTAAAAAGATCATATTTGACGGCAGAAGCATTGAAGCCAGTGTGCGTATTGCAAGGGAGATGGGATACCTGGACATCACGGATGACAAGATCATCCAAATTGATGAGACCGCTGACTATGGTGATGAAGAAATCATTATCATTACCACCGGCACCCAGGGTGAACCGATGTCCGCCCTGGCGCGAATGTCAGCCGGCACCCATAAGCAAATAAAAATAAAAAAAGGGGATACAGTGGTTCTATCCTCTAAATTCATACCCGGCAATGAGAAGGCGATTGCAAAAATTATCAACAACCTGTATCGGAAGGGCGCTGATGTTATCTACGAGAAAATATCTGATATTCATGTATCGGGGCATGCGTTTCGGGAAGAACTCAAACTGATGATTAAATTGACCCAGCCCCGGTACTTTATACCGGTCCATGGGGAATACCGGCACCTCATTCTTCATTCGCGGCTGGCCAAAGAAGTGGGTATTCCCAAAGAAAACATTTTACTGGCCGAAAACGGACAGATTGTCGAATTTGATAAAAAAGGAGGCCGGGTGAACGGCCGGGTTCCCACCGGCCGGGTGCTCATCGATGGTAAAGGCGTCGGAGACGTCGGCCGCAGCGTCTTAAAGGAACGTCGGGTGCTGTCAGAAGAGGGTATGGTTGCTGTGACCATGGCGTTTGACGAAGAAACCGGCGTGGTTGTTTACGGACCTGAGATCGTTTCCCGTGGTTTTGTCTTTGAGACCGAAAGCGGTTACCTGCTAGAAGATGCTCAATGTGTGATTTTGGAGATTGTAGAAGAGGTGACGCCGGATGTTGCCAATCGGGTAGATAAAATCCGATCAAAGATTAAAACCGCGTTGCGGCAATATTTTTTCTTTACCATCGGACGCCGGCCAGTTATACTTCCGTTTATTATGGAAGTGTGATTGGCCGCTGGCTACTGGCTGTTGGTCAATAGGTGTCAGGTTTCGGGTGTCAGGGATCAGAGGACAGAAGTCAGACGTCAGAAGACAGATGACAAAAGGTTGAGAATGAGGCTATCCTATCTGACTTCTGTTTTCTGTCCTCCGTCATCTGTTTACTGACACCTGACACCCGACACCTGAAACCTAAAAACGACAAGAAGGCAACAGCCAGAAGCGACCAGTAGCCAGCAGCCAGAGGCAAGCAACCAGTAACCAGAAACAAGCTTATGCGCAAAGAAATCGTCGGCATATTTTGTTTTTTTCTCGTCATTTTTACCCTGATCAGTCTGTTGTCTTTCAGCCCGGGGGATCCCTCGATACATAATGCCAAGGCCGGGGGCTCCATTCACAACCTGTTTGGTGTGCTCGGTGCACATGTATCGGGTGCCTTGATCGGGTTGTTCGGGCTGGGCGCATTTTGGATTCCGCTTTTGCTGCTGTTGACCAGCATCCATTTTTTTGGGGATCATCCGACCCAGGCTAAGATTTCAACTCTGATCGGTGGTATTTTGCTGGTGGTCACCACCGGCAGTCTACTGGCGACGCGTCAAAATGCCTATGTCATGTTCGGCAGCCATTTTTCAGCCGGCGGCCTGGTCGGCATTCCATTTAAATCATTTCTGATAAAATATACCAATTTTAGCGGCGCGCTGATTATTTTGATCCTGTTGTGGATCGTCGGATTTATACTGGCTACCGGTTTTTCACTTATCGCCTTTTCCTTACGATGCTGGGATTGGATTTCAGCTATAGCGGACCACGTAATGACCCTATATCTTAAGTGGAAGGGACGGCGCGAACGATCAAAGAAATTCGCTAAAATCGACCGCGAAACCACCCGCAAGAAGGCCCAAAAAATAAAAATCAAAGCATCGACGCCCAAACCCATCAAACCTGTTGCGGCTCCCAAACAGGAGGAATTTAAGTTTATGCGCACCGGGAAAGGCTTCCAGTTGCCGTCGATCAATTTCCTGGAAGAGCCGGAATTTAGGATCGGTTCAGCAGACGACGAAAATTTACGCATGCAGTCCCAGCTGCTTGAGAAGAAGCTGGATGATTTCGGTGTTCAGGGGAGGGTGGTCGAAGTCGCTCCCGGACCGGTGATCACCACTTTTGAATATGAGCCGGCCCCCGGGGTGAAGATCAATAAAATTGCTAACCTTACCGATGATCTGGCACTGGCCATGCGAGCAATCAGTATTCGGATTGTGGCCCCGATTCCGGGTAAAGCGGTCATCGGGATTGAAGTTCCCAACACCAATCGTCAGATGGTCAGATTCAAAGAGGTCATCGCATCCAGTGCGTTTGAAAAATCAAAATCAAAACTGACCCTGTGCCTGGGCAAGGATATTGTCGGTAATCCGGTCGTTGCTGAATTGGAAAAAATGCCCCACCTGTTGATTGCCGGCGCCACCGGTACAGGGAAAAGTGTGGCCTTAAATGCCATGATTTGCAGCCTGCTGTACAAGTCCAAACCGGATGAAGTCAAAATTATTATGATCGATCCCAAACGCATCGAGCTATCGAACTATGATGGGATCCCTCATCTGATCACCCCGGTGGTCACCAATCCAAAGAAAGCCACCCATGCGCTTTTTTGGGCGTTGCGTGAGATGGAAAGACGATACGAGCTGCTTTCTGAAATGGGTGCCCGCAACATCAAACAATATAATAACAAAGTGGCAAAGGCGGCCAAGCCGGCCGATAAGGAAGCACCGGAACAGCTGCCCTATATCGTGATTGTTATCGATGAGCTTGCCGACCTGATGATGCTTGCGTCCCGGGATGTTGAGGTGGCTTTAACCCGGCTGGCCCAGATGGCAAGAGCCGCCGGCATCCATCTGATTTTAGCCACCCAGCGGCCGTCTGTGGATGTATTAACTGGCATTATCAAAGCCAATTTCCCAACGCGTCTGACATTTCAGGTCTCTTCGCGAACCGATTCGCGAACCATTATCGATACGATTGGTGCGGAAAATCTACTGGGTAACGGGGATATGTTGTTTTTACCACCCGGCACCGCAAAATTGCAGCGTATTCATGGCGCCTATATTTCTGAGACCGAACTGAGCCAGATTAATGCATTTTTAAGAAGCCAGGAAAAACCGGACTATGACGAAGAAGTTACCGAAGCATCCGCCATCGAAACTGCAGAATCCGACGATGATGACTATGATGAACGTTATGATGATGCGGTGGCCCTCATCACCAAGACCGGCCAAGCCTCTATTTCCATGATTCAACGCCATTTGCGAATCGGGTATAATCGAGCGGCGCGCATTATCGAAAAGATGGAAAAAGAAGGCATCGTCGGCCCTTCAGACGGCGCCAAGCCCAGAGAAGTTCTCGTCACCAGCTATGATCGTAAGATTTAGCTGGTTTCTGGCGACTGGCCGTATTAGGTTTCAGTGTTCAGGTGTCAGGGCATTACGCAGCATACTGAAACCTGAAATCTCTCTGGGATCGCTTGCAGCCCATGGGCTTCGAGGCCATCGGTAGGCCCTTCGGGCCAAAGACTGACACCTGAACACCAGAAGTTAGTGACCAGAGGCCGGGAAATGACAATCGGTATCGACCAAAAACTTCTATCAGCAACCAAAGGCTTTTTAGATGAGGATGAAGGGCGCTGTCTTTACGAGATTGCGCGTAAGGCCAGCCGATTGGGTCCGTGTCTGGAGATCGGCAGCTATTGCGGCAAATCAACGATCTATATCGGTGCTGCCTGTAAAACGAATGACGGCATCGTGTATTCCATTGATCACCATCGGGGGTCTGAAGAGCAACAACCCGGCCATGAGTATTTTGACCCCGGGCTTTTTGATCCCAAAACCGGCCGGGTGGATACCTTTCAAGAATTTCGCAAGACGCTTGAAAAAGCCGGCCTTGAAGATACGGTCGTAGCGATGGTCTGCCGTTCGGATGTGGCTGCCCGCCTCTGGGCTGCACCCCTGGCCATGGTTTTTATCGATGGAGGCCATTCGGCTGAAACGGCGATAACCGACTATGGGTGCTGGGCGCGTCACATTTTACCCGGAGGATATCTTTTGATCCATGATATCTTCAAAGATCCTGCCGAAGGCGGCCAGGCACCCCATCATATTTATAAATTGGCGCGTTCTTCGGGACAATTTAAGCGCTTACCCATAATAAAAACCTTGGGCGTGCTTCAACGCAAAAAATAAACACGCTTAATTGTCTTTTTTGCGGTCTTCAGAAATCAACCAGAAACTGTCTTAAAAATTGCAGATCACGGTTTTAGGTTGGCCGGTTGAGCCCGTTGAAATCGGAAAAATGTCTGATTTTATTTTCACTGGGAAACGGGCCAACGGGCTCAACCTAGCAACCGTTTTCCTTTCTTAAATAAGCCACCAGACTTTTTCCAAGAATTGGATTCAGCAATTTATCCATCCAACTCACCAGTTTCGGCTTTTTCATGATATCCCAGGACAAAAAGCAATGGTAAAGGTTCACCAATGCGGCATCTTCGCGTTTAGGCCCCACCAAACATTTCAGCCACCAGTAGGGCGTATGCAGGCTGTGGGCATAATGAAGCGCCCAGCGTTTCACGCCACAATTTTCCAGCAACGCAATGAGCTTCTTTTTTCGGTAGATCCGGATATGACCGTTGTTTGAATTCGTGTATTCCGATGAAAGGGCCCAGCAGATGCGCTCCGGCCAGAAACGCGGAACACTTACCACGAGGTTGTGCCCCGGCTTTAGAACCCGGATCAATTCGCGCGCAGCGCTTTCATCTTCTGCAATGTGCTCCAATACTTCGGAGCAGATAACCAGATCAAAAAAATTGTTCTTAAACGGCAGAGCGTTTACATCTGCCATTGCCAGACCCCACATGCCGCCGCCGTTTTCGCCCAATCGGTCGTGAATTTTTAACCTGTCTTTTGCCTCGACGAGCTCTGCATGGTTTATGTCGGCCCCGATGGCGACTACGTTTTTGAACCGGTAAGCGGCACCGGTGTGCCGGCCCGATCCACAACCGATATCCAGGATGCGGTAGTGGGCTTTGATGTCCAGCCTGTTAAAATCGACCGTGATCACAAATCGCCTCCCGATAGGCTGCGACGGTCTTTTCAGCCGCTTTGAGCCATGTAAAGTGTTGATGCACCCGCCTGTAGCCGGCGCGGCCTAATTTTTGGGCCTGCTGCGGGTTTTCCAGAATCGTCAATATCGCGCTGGCAAGCGCGTGATGATCAGCCGGCGGCACCAGGATACCGGCGTCACCCACGACCTCAGGCAGCGCCCCCCCGGTGGTGCTGATCACCGGAACAGCGCATGCCATGGCTTCGCCCACCGGCAATCCAAATCCTTCATACACCGAGGGCACAACCGCAGCTGTTGCCTTTGCATATTCGCGCACAAACTGCTCATTGGCGATGCGACCGGTAAAGGTGATTAGATTTCCAATGCCCAGTTTCTGAATTAATCTCTGGCTATATCCATTTTTTTTAGACGTTCCCACAACCGTGAGTTTGACAGGGTGTGTTTGAGCGACCTTTGAAACCGCCCGCAGCAGGTAGTAAAGTCCTTTTAAGGGCATATCGGCACTGTTGGTCACAATCAGACGATCTTTTTTCCGGGGGATTTCAGGAATCGGATAAAATTGATCGGTGCTAATACCGTTGGGTATGATTCTGAATCGGTCCGGTGAAATATTAAAATCGCGGGAGATATCCCTGCTGGCAGTTTTGGATACGGTGATGATGTGGGAAAGTTTCCTGGCAACGCGTTTTTGCATGCCGATAAAAGAATACCAGCGCCACTGTTGCATTTTTTCCCATATCGTTGGAGCGGACCGGACGGCGATCTTCCGATCAACGGTGATGGGGTGGTGTATGGTGGCGATGGTAGGCAGCCAATCTTTTATGGTCATCAGAGCGTATGACAGTCCCTGGTTGTCGTGAACGATATCGTATTTATGGAGCTTGTTTCGCAAAAATTGACGGGCTCGCAATCCAAAGGTAAAGGGCTCCGGGAAACCCATGGTCGAAACTCCCAACCACTCAATCAGATTGATCGGCTGTGAAAGTTCTTCCAGAGATGGCATCCGGAAGAGATTATCCGGGTTGTACAGATCAAGGGATGGGGGTTGATAGACCGGTATGTCGTTATCAAGGTCCGGCTCGGGGGGGCCGACGATGACCTCTACCTGATGCCCGAGATCTTTGAGTGCCCGGCTTAAATTTTTAAGATAAACGCCCTGGCCGCCGCAATGCGGATTGCAGCGGTAACTTAAAAGGCAAATTTTGAGGGGTCTTGACGCTTCTGTAGGCATATTCGTAGCAGAATTGTAATTTTTGGAGCTTTTTCCAGCAAAAACTGTTTGCCAGAAGCCCAGGGAGTGAAGATTGAATATTGACGATTGACTATTTAAGGAATCCTATCATCTTTAATAGTTTCAAATGGCAGAGCCTCGCGACTTCCACCCATCATCAATAGTCAATATTCAATCTTCAATTCTTCCGCTGTCTTCTGTCATGATTTTTGAAATTTGGCAATACCTTTGAGCTAACACCTGGATGCTTGCGGCTAAAGTTTTTGCCCAAAGTGTCGATATCAAACCTGATGGCTATGACAGCCGATGGTGGTTGTAATCTCTTGAAATTATATACAAATGGATAATGAACAGCAAAAAACTATTTTATTTGTGGATGACGAAGAGAGTATTTTAAACGTTTCCAGTGAATTCTTTCAACGCAAAGGCTACCAGACTCTGACAGCCAAAAGTGGCGTTGAAGCACTTAAAATTCTTGCGCATCAGAGCGTAGACTGTTGTTTTACCGATATCAATATGCCCGAAATGAACGGGCTCGAGCTTGCCGAAAAAATCAGAGTAAACGACAATACCATGCCGGTGATCGTTATGACCGGTTATCCCTCCCTGGAGAATACCATCCAGACTATTAAAAACGGCGTGGTTGATTTTCTTATCAAGCCTGTCAACTTAAAACAGATGGAATTGAGCGTCCAAAGGGTAATTCAGCAACGCAAACTATTTGTTGAAAATGTTCTCCTAAAAAAGGAAGTTGAAAGCAAAAAGCGCCTGGAGAAATTAAACCAGGAATTGCTTTACAAAGTTGAAGAACTAAATATCCTTAACAAAATAATGAGCAAATTTGCCGCCATCAGCACCAGTACCGATGTGTTCAAACGGGCCGTTGATATGGCGCTGGAGATTGCCCATGCTGATCTGACAAGTTTTTATGTGATCAATGAAACCGTTCAAGAACCGGTAGAAGTGTCATCTGCAGCGACGGGTCAACTCTCCGGTCCCACAGCGTCCCCAGCTCCTGAAACCGGTCCTGGCATGCCGCCGACGCAGCACCTCAAGAACCCCGGGCCGTCCAAATCAGTGCTCATTATGGAGGTTGTGTCGGATAAGATTCCGCTATTAATTGCTGAAAACGGCGGGACCAACGGTTTGCCACAGGATATAAACTCGGCCATGATCGTGCCACTAAAAATCCGCGAAACCGTCTTTGGTGTCTTAACGGCATTTGTCAATCAGGGCGCAAAGCGGTTTACCGAAAAAGATCTTTATTATCTTTCATTTCTAGCGCAAAGTGCAGCGCATGCCATTGAAAACCTGGCGCTTTACGAAAATATATATGAGAATCTTTTTGCGACCCTATACGCATTTGTAAAAGCGGTGGAAGCCAGGGACTTATATACTCAGCAACACTCCAGCCGGGTAACAGGATTGTCCCTGATTTTAGGTCAGCATCTTGGCTGCTCGAAGGAAGAACTGGATACTCTTAATTTTGCCGGGCACCTGCATGACATCGGGAAAATCGGAATTCGGGATGATATCCTCCTAAAACCCGGGAGACTGACTTCCGAAGAATTTGAGAAAATAAAAGACCATCCTGTGATCGGAGCCAATATTTTGGAACAGCTGGGCTTATGGGAACAGGAAAGACAAATTATTCGATGCCATCATGAACGATTTGACGGCAGCGGTTATCCGGATGGGATAAAGGATCAAAAAATTCCTTTTTTAGCGCGCATTTTATCTGTGGCGGATGTATATGATGCCATGGCGTCTGAGCGTGCATATCGCAAAAAAATGGAGGACGATGTTATTATTAAAATTATTAATGAAGGCGTCGGTACCCAGTTTGATCCGAATGTTATTGCTGCCTTTAATAATGTCTATAAAGAGGGAAAGATCAGCCATTATATGGAAACCGGTGAGATTAACTGATATCGGATTCGTTGAATAACCGAAGCGTTTTGCATTGGGTAGCTCCTGGAACAAAAAAAAGCGGGGTAGCCATTTTGCTAAACCGCTTTTTTTGTTATACTAATATTTGGTCGGGGCGAGAGGATTTGAACCTCCGACCCCTTGAACCCCATTCAGTTCAAAGGGGTTTTTCAAGTATCGGTAATTACATAAGTTACCGATTTCATTAGGTCCGAGTGTATAAACAATAGAAGCAAAATAGGCTAAAAAAACTATTACGTGTCACATTTTGTCACAAATTTTGGGGATAGGCGGATTGAAGATCAAAGGTGCAACCTTAAAGCTCCGATCATTAAATTGGTCGGGGTTTTTTATTGCCATTTTATGATATCTGCAATATTGGTGAACCTTTGATATTCTCAATATACTGCGCCACGAGCGCACTTTTTCATAAAGTGTGCGTAACTGCACAAAAGATGAGGGTGGGCCCCTCGGAGCCGGCTTGCAGGAGCAGGCTTCAAACCACCTAAAGCTGCGTTGGTAAAGAGCCCGAATTGTAGAATTTATTAAGATGCTGAATTTATTTTAAATATTCTTGAAATCTCGCTTTCTTAAAAATAGCCCCCAATTCTATCCCCAACATTTGTGAATGAAAAACAGTGAACTCGCTAGTACATCAAAATTTAGATTTTAACAATGGTTTTGTACTTATTGTGGGTACTACTGATTTGATTAGCTACTAGCGGGTTTTTGGACTGCTGCCGATCCTGTTGGGTACTTATGGAATAGTAGGGTGCTTCTGAAATCAAAAAAGCAGAGCCATTTTCAGACCCCGCCAGAGGTTCTATAAAAAGACTGAATGAATAAACTATTTAAAAATAATATTTAATCCCTCCTCCAACAACGAACATATTCGCATCGAATTTCTCTTTTGTAAATCCGGGGAGATCCACATCAGCTTCAATTTCGTTCCATATATATTTAACGTCTAAATTTAATGCTAAATTAGGCATAAATAAGAAATCAAATCCCCCATTGATATGATAACCCCAGCTGTTATCCACGTCTACATCTGCGCCTGGCCCGTAAATGAATTCTATCACACTATCGTTTTGATCAAAATCATTAATAAAGTATCCAACTCCACCTCCTAAATAGGGAACTATTTTGTTTTGGATGGGTATATTGAAGCGTCCAGTTAAAAGTATAGGTATTTGTTGTAATTCTCCAGCCGTTCCAGATGAACCGCCACCAGTTAGATCGACATCTGTCTCCACATAACCACCACTTAACTCAACTGAAAAATAATTTGTAAAAAAGTAACTGAAATTCCCATCAAACATAACTGCATCATCTGGTTCTGTATCCACTTTAATTCCACGGACTGTATAATCATCATCCGAATAGTTTACATATGAAACTCTTGCTCCAAGACCAAATCTTCCTTGCAAATTAAGTTGATCTTGAGAGAACGATTGCGCTTGATCGACTCTCGGAGTGAATGATCCAGTTTTAATCACCTTCAGCTTTCCGTCTTCATACTTGATTGAAAACTCTACTTTACTTCCTGTATCAAGATGCTTCATTACCCATTTATCATTTCCTAGATTCATTAGTTCTACTCGGTCACCGGTTTGGCAACCACCTATCTTAGACGGATCAACTACAGCAGCATCAATGACGCTGCCTTCCGGAATATTTGATAGATTAACATTAGTGTAATCGCCATCAGCTTGAACTCCTAATGCTTCTTGTAAAATAAGAAAACTAGCATCACTTTCAGCGTAGGAATTTGTGAAAATACATACTACTGCGAAAATTGAAATAAGAAAAAAATGCAAAGGGGAGTATTTTTTCATCTCTCAATTCTCCTTCATTTTAAATGAATTAATAAATACTTTCATCCATATTTTTCTTACTTTATTTTATCAATTTCTTTATTTCGCACTTTTTTATTATTTTTAATCAAAAGAATTCCTCGATGCTCTGCATCGGGGTTAATAAGATAAAAATTCATTTTGATACCTCGCAGCTCTGCTGCGGGGTAGTTCATTTTTTCTTTCCAGATAAAACTATAATGCTAATACCAACAAAGATGGATGTTATGCCGATTGCAATAAAGTAGTGATACCGCAGGGATAATTTCCCGTATAGGTAGCAATAAGTTGTCTGTCCCCCACATCAGGTATTGGTTTTGCAAACGGATACAGAACCAATGGAATGAAAAACCCACAATTATTAACAGGATTCCGATTCATTTATTTTTTCCCATTGGCTTTGATCTCAAGCCTCTCTCCTCAAACAAAAAAGCCAAGCCACCATTAAAGGCAACTCAGCTCTTTATTTAAGACAGTTTGCATTTACCCAACCTTCCCCCAAAGAATGGGTACTGCTAAGTCTTCAGTTTACCGAATAAGTTTGTTTTAAACAGATATCTATACAATCTCTTCTAGATTGTTGTCAACTAGTTTCCTAAGATCTTGATAGGTATCTATTTATATAGTTATATAGGGATTTCTTTTTGGTGTGTCTCTGCCTGCGTTTTTTTCGGATGGTATCAAGGCGGGTTTTTTGCTGCTACTTCCAGTGGGGTACTTATGGGGTTTTGGGGAATTGCCTAAATGGTTTCAAACTAGTTGGATTAATCTTTAACGGTTTCAATGATCCATCTATCCTGTCTTATGGCATCCGGTTTGATTCTCCCAGTTTGGTTTCCGTTCTTATCAATGATTTGATACTGGTTACTTCTTATGGGATCAGGCGCAATTCTTGCTTTGGCCTTTCCATGTTTATTGTAGATCAGGTAATGATTCTCACCCCGGAGCGGATCTGGTCTGATGCTACCCTTGATCTTAAATTGGCCCGCTACTGCCAAAGATGTAAATGATAGGCACAGCAAGATTACAACTATCTTTTTCACGATGTTACTCCCCCTATTGCTGATTTCCTGTAATATAAACTACTTATTTAGAATAATCAAAGGATTTTAGTGGGATTGTTTCTTCCTGGCGTGTCTCTCCCTGCGCTTCTTCCGGTGGGCGTCAAGGCGGGTTTTAGTTGCTGCTTCCTGTTGGGTACTTATGAGGTTATTTCTTGGTTGGTATAGGGGTATTGGGTTTTGGCATTAGATGGGATTAAATGCGAAAATATTTCGCTTTTCAAAAGTTTTGAAAGTTCAGAAGAATGAATGCCCGCTTTGTGAGCGATTTCATCCTCAGTTAATTCATTTGCTAATCTGCAATTTATAAAAGTTGAATATTACATCAGCTAATCCAACAAATTTGCGCCTTCTCTAAATTTCACACTAAGGCACGAAGTCCACAATTTTCGCAAAGCTAAAATTTTGTATATTTGTCATTGTGCAATCTACAAAAAGCATCAGCCGCAATAGAAGCAGAAATTTTCAAATCAAAAACCTGCACATCAGACGATACGGTGTCACCATCTAAAAGCCCTTGCGATATCCAGATCATACCTGTAAAATTGCCAATGTTTTAGTTTTCTCAATGGAGGTGAGTGATCCATGGCATCAGCAACTCTTGAAAGACCTGATGAAAATCCGATTGAAAAGATTGCCACGTCGGTCTATCCACCGTTTGCACTGCTCGCAGGGATGCAGCTCGATTTATTTACAGCGCTTAAAGAAGGGCCTATGAACGCTGAGCAGATCGCGGCAAAAATAGGTGTGGGCTCAACTAAACTAAAAGCACTTTTATACGCTTTAGTAGTTTCGGGATTTTTAAATGTGGAAAGCGAGTTCTTCAGCAATACCGGTGCAGCTAACCGCTTTCTTGTGAAGGGCAGTCCGTCATGTGTCGGGGATATACACGAGCTTCTTTCAACCATGTGGAATGCTGCACTAAAAACTGCTGAGTCTATCCGAACGGGAGTACCGCAAGCGAAACTTAACTACTCAGACATGTCGCAAGACGAGTTACGACAATTTTTTTGTGGTGAGCATCCATACGCTGTCGAATACGGTCGTGATTTGGTGGAAAGATATGATTTCTCTTCGTACACCACATTGTTAGATGTTGGCGGTGGCTCTGGGGGATTGGCTATAGCTGTGACTGAGGCTTGCCCTCATATTCAAGCGACGGTCATCGATTTACCGAAAATCACTCCAGTCACGCAAAATTATATCGATGAAGCAGGCGCTGGGAACAGGGTGAAGGTGGTAACGGCAGACGTCGTTCGTGATCCGCTATCCGGTTCATATGATGCTGCGGTCATGTCGGCATTTATACAGGTGCTTTCTCCTGATGATGCCTGCTGTGCCATAAAGAACGTCGGCAAGGTAATGAATCCAGGAGGCGAAATCTACATTAGGGGCTATGGAATTATCGATGATTCACGCACGTCACCCCAGAAATTAGTGGGATTTAATCTGGTTTATATTAATGTCTATGACGAAGGTCAAGCGTACACAGAACAAGAGCATAAAGATTGGCTGGAAGAAGCTGGTTTTAGCAACTTTAGGCGTGCTATCCTGACGGATGGAAGCAGTATTATCACAGCCCGGAAAATCAAGTGAGGTGATACCCCCTTAATGGCCACAATTCGATGTTGCTTGCTGTATAGGATATGAGCAGGTTAGTTCCCTACTATCTTTAAATTTTTTCAGGTTTTAATGAGCTGAGGTAGCTCGAACGTATCAACGATATTGACGTCTTTAAAAACCTGAGATATCCATTTCATATCACAAGTTTCCTGATTTAGTGATACTCTCAATAAATCTGCAATTTTTTAATATTGAGCCCAACCACAATATGTGGCATCCACCATAGTTTATGAAATTGAGCAATATTTATGAAAAATGTGCCAATGAAGATAGAACAATTAGGTTTCAATAAGTGGTTTCTTGATAGAATTGATCCTACAAAATTAATTAATCACCAAATTGCAAGAGTTATTACTGTCAATAAGGATAGTTATACCATTAACAACGGCAAAGGTGATGTGCCGGCCGAATTAACTGGTAAACTCATGTTTAGCGCCGATTCTCCGTTAGATTACCCCGCCACAGGAGATTGGGTGATTGCTCGATATTATGATAATGATTCCTTTGCCATCATTAGTGAGATTGTTCCAAGAAAATCCGTACTAAAACGGAAAACATCCGGTAAGAAGATCGAGTTTCAATTAATAGCCACTAATATCGACACTGGTTTAATCGTTCAATCACTTGACACCAATTATAATCTAAGACGATTAGAACGCTATTTGGTCATGATAAATGAGAGCGACATCCAACCTGTTGTATTATTGAGTAAAAGTGATCTGCTGCCCGTTAATGAGATAGATAAAAAGGTTACTGAAATTCATGCTCTAATTCCTGACATTCGAGTAGTGCCTTTTAGCAATGAAGACAATACGAGGCTGAAATTTGTTAAGGAATTATTGATTCCCTGGAAAACGTATTGTTTGCTTGGATCATCGGGGGTTGGTAAAACTACCTTAATAAATAACCTTCTGGATGAAGTGCGACTTAAAACCCATAGCGTTAGAGAAAAAGACGGAAAAGGTAGACATATAACGACCCGCCGTCAATTAATAAATTTGAAAAACGGGGCAATGATCATAGATACACCAGGTATGCGAGAACTCGGAAATTTTGCTGTTGATACTGGTATTCATAGTACATTCGATGAAATAGCAGAGTTATCAAATCAATGCCGCTATAATGATTGTTCCCATACACAAGAGCAAGGCTGTTCAATATTGGCTGCGTTAAAAGACGGAATAATTTCACAGGAACGTTATCAAAATTTTGTAAAATTAAATAAAGAATCTGCTTTTTATGAAATGTCATATTTAGAGAAAATGCGAAAAGATAAAAAGTTTGGAAAATTTGTTAAATCTGTCATGAAGGATAAAAAATACAGAAGGTAGAATCCAACATTAACGAGTTTTTCTCTTTTCTTGGGTTACTACAAGATATAGTGGTTTTAAGAGCTTATTGGAAAGGAGTGATATCTAATTAGCGTTTTATCCATAGTCCCGCCGAAAAAAAGGCCAAAACTCTGCTGTTAAGCTCTGGCCGTATCAGTTAATCAGATTGTGGTATTTCGGTGCGGGATTATTGATAAAACGGTGATGT
>Ga0255055_10001137_pt1 | contig 20010 bp, 19 predicted proteins | sample JV7_2_27_MG_FD_188633 | JGI IMG/M metagenome (GOLD analysis project Ga0255055, IMG submission 188633) | Seawater microbial communities from Jervis Inlet, British Columbia, Canada - JV7_2_27 | ecosystem: Environmental > Aquatic > Marine > Inlet | place: Canada: British Columbia | collected...
AATTTCATCTGCCTTCCTCCTTTAAGGGTGGTCAAAAGACCGCCCTTTTTATTTCTTTGACCTTCCAATTTCTCTTTTTTATAATGTCACAACTAAGGTACTGAATGGTATTATTAATTGAAGTTTTTATCTTCACTTATGCAAATGGATTAATACCGTTTTTGTAAATTAAAAAAACATCATATCTAAAAACAAATATTCACCTCCATTCTGACTATCCCATCTTTCAATATCGGTGGTGGCCCCAATTGTTGAAATACCTCGATACAATAGCCGATTTCTTGTCGGTCATAGTTTTTCGTGCTATGATTGAAGTAATATTTGTCCAACTTTCGTTAAATTTAGGTATTGAAGGGGTGTTTTTGGTATATAAATTGCGATGATTAAAGTTTGATCTTGAATCATGTAATTCTTTTAGTGGTTAATTTATCACTACTCAATACAAAAAGAGAGGGGAAAGAGATGAAAAAAGCATTTGGTTTAGCTATCTTTATTATGCTCTTCTTTTGTTCAGCAACTCTAAACCCCTTGGATGTGAATTAACAGCGCAATTGTAACTCAAGCACTTACGATAACTCACATACTTTCTGTATATAGCTCTTAACCATCCAAAAAAACTCTGCCATTTTTCCGGAAATGGCGAAACCTACCTGCCGTAACAGGGCACGGTGTTGCATTTCCCGCTCAGCGGGCCTTAGGTCTTCCGTGATTTACAACCGACTTCGGGTTGGTTGTTATCGCACCACAGATTTGAATGTCAAAGAGCAACCCAACTTCCCTTCAAGTGCGTGTCAATTGGAAAGTTTCACTTGGGTGTTCCAAAAGCACTATCTAAAGCAATCGATTTTCGATTAAATAATGATATAAAAGCACCCTAAATGTGAAATATCGACAGGCAGGGGGCCGGCGCCGCCACCAATTTTTGCGCTCGATTAAAATGTGATCGAGTTTTTTGCGATGGTTTCGATAAAAAGTGGTTTTGCTCATTTTGGGTCGATCGCCTTTCGGATTTCAACCAGGCCTTCTAAGCGCTCCCAAATAGAATAATCGTACTGCTTTTCAGCAGTTGTTATGCTTTTCATTTCAAACCTCCATTTTCATGTGATAATAATTTCATAATTTCTTTTGTGCGCAGAAGTTTTTCCAAAATTGTAGACAGAATTGTAGACACGGCAATTTTATATTCAAAAGCCTGGTTTTACTTAATAATCTTGTTTTTATATATATACAGGGGAAATATAACCCCTCTGTTTTGCCTATATAGCGTCTATTGAAATGATTTCGGTGAGTTATATGCTATTTTTAGGTGTCTACAAAATCGTCTATATTTTTAATTACGCAACATAAATCCATTGCTTACTTTTTTAATCCCAACTGATTTCCTTGGCTCTTAGCAAATTTTTTAATGCACTATCATAAATCCACAAACCGGCTCTGTTAGCACCGGTTTTCTGTTTCAACTCATAATCCTTTAATTGTTCACGTTTTAAATGTCGCCGAATTGATTCTTCCATTTTGGCTATGGCGTTGTCTGCATCTATTGGGTCATAAAGTTCGCGGACATAAAGTTGCCAGTTGCAAATGGCAATGGCATCCTGAACGATTTCAACATCAATTTTTTTCTTGAAGCTATTGACAGCCAAAAGTTACATAAATCTGAGAGAATAAGTGTCCAGGCGTTTTGCGTGTATCGAATCTTCAATTTTCATGTACCAATCGTCATAAAATTTTCTTGCATCAGGTGTGAAGTCCAACACTAAACCATTCCCGATATGATCCCTGATTTTGATCGAGTCATTTCGCATTTTCTGTGTATCTCTTGAGGGTATAATTGGTGGAATAGAATGTTTGCGTTCCGCTGTTCCTGGTACTAAAAAAACCCTATTTGTAAATCCGATATGGATAAATGATGGGCTGTAAATTCTCTCATAAGTTTCTCGAGTCGTCGCTGCGAGCATGGAAAGATAGGCATTTTCGATTTTTATGTCATGCGCTTTAGTATGAGTTTCATACAGATTGTTTTCAAATAATGAATTAACAATTGGTAGCAAAACTGATGTATCGATCTGGCACTTGCTAACAAAGGTTTTCAATTCGTCAAATACAAGCAATGTGCCGATAGGAACAGATTCTGCAATGGGATCAGATTTTTTTAAAACCTTCTGCATCCCTTCCGCTGACCCTATCCCCCAACAGACATTGAAGTCCTTAAAAGCAGACAAAAAATGCATCACGACTTTATTTAAAGTGGTTGATTTCCGCTCCGATGCAGATTCACCAATTAAAACACCATAGATGCGAGGTTGAGTTTTTAAAAGGCTTTGGATCGTTAATTTCGGAGCGAAATATGCACCCAAACATATTAAATAGGATATGAATAAAAAGTGCTGTGGTGCTTCCATGCAATTGCCGTATACCCTTGCGAAATATCCCGCAGGGCCCTTCATAACCTGAAACGGAAAAGATAATGAGGCCTGAGGGTCTTTAATAGGGGAAGTAGCTTTTTTGCTTTCTTGCCTTTCAGGATGATTCCGTCTGTCAGTATTAAAGATAGATTTTACAACGTTCTCTACCTCTTTTTCGTTTAATGGTTCGTCTAAACGAGAGTTCCACCCGATAGCTGCTAAATTGGCCGTTTCCATATTAATCCCTTGGTTAACCCACTTTCCGACAAGCCTTGCTAAGGTGGTGTTTCTTTCGCCTTTTCGAACCGGCTTAAATGTAAGGGGTTGGGTTGCTGAGGATTTATCGTCGTTATGGTCTGAAAAAAACTCGATCATCTCAGGTGGCATATCCAGAAGGTCATCAAGTCCGTGGACTACCTTCGATTTTCTCTCCCAGGTTGGTTTCTTCCCGCGACTCCAAAAACTCATCAAGCCATTCGCGTTTGATGAGGCGCTTGCCTCGGATACGGACGTATCTCAGCCCTTCATCCTTAATCCACATTTCGACGGTTCGCTTCGATGTACAGCAATAGGGGGATGCAGTTTTGATATCTAACCAACCGGCTATCAATCTGATTTTTCCTGGAAACATTCTTCTGGCGCCACACCCAAGACCTTGCCTACTGAGATGATTCTTGGATCATTGGGCCTTACCCGCTCGATGCCGTTGATAAGCTTGCTGAGCACATTTGGATTTATTTCGGCTAACCATGCAATTTGGTAAGCTGGCTTCCGATTTAATTTTATAGCCGCTTTTAGTTTTTCGCTTACAAGGATCATAGGAACCTCCAATCTTATTTGGTGAATAAGAATTATTCAGCTGTTGCCCTTAATTGGTAAATTCCTAAATGAGGGCATATTTTCCCGAAGAACCTTGGATATGTGCTTGAAATAATGATGTAAAAATCTTTAGAACTTCACTGAGGGAAAATAGGAAATTTCTTTTTGCAGGAATGTCTTTGAGATGTTTTCTTTAATGAGAGATTTTGTAGTCAGATAACTTGGGTTTGATTGCTGAAAAATATCTTTGTTTTATATCCTTTTTCTTTTTTGTAATGATCGACAAATATCGATTCTTTATTACCAAATAATTTTTGTAAATGTTTGTTTAACCTTTTCGCGGTGTCGGGCAAAGTTGAATCATAATTAATGGTCTGTCGTGAAATAACACCCTGATTTTTCGCAAACATTTTTAACAATATCCAAATTGCGTTTGGTCTTTTATCATTAGTTCTGTCATCTGCCATTCCCAATTCACGGTAAAAAAATCGCCCGTTACCATTCGGTGTTTCAACTCTGACTACTTCTTCATCGATTAAAGTTATTTTTATTTTATCCCACTTAGTGCCAGGCTTGCATGGAAAAACCTTATCTTGTTGGCCTATATTGTGTTCTTTTTCAAATTTGAGGACATCATTCTTTTTAAAGATAAACCTTTGCGCTTTGGCAATTTTCTCACTTGCATCATCTTCGTCTAAAGTCAGAGTGAAACTCATTATAAAACAATCTTTAGGTTTGTTGATAATTTTTAAAGGCTGAGCCTTATAAGAACTTTCTGCTAAACTCTCTGCATACCAATCATATAAGGGGCTATTCTTGTCGCAGGGATTTCGCAAATCTGTGAGGAAACCCTGTTTATCAAAAATATATATATCCGTATCAGGATAATTGCGAATAGCTTCTTTAATTTGCTCCATAGAATATTCTCTGCGCTTTTCTAAATTATCCGAGTTAACAACTTTTTTACCATGCTGAGTATAGGGTTGAAGCCCCTTTTTGAGCAAATTAAAGAGCTCAAAATCTTCAAGCCCCCAACGATCAAGTACCTCATTCCAACTACGCCACTTTGTCATGTTGCGCACCTGTAACGCCCTGATTGTTAACCAGGGGAAGGCCGGTCAGGAAGCCGGCTTTTCGGGTGCGACCCTATCCCCTGAGAGTTAAAATCATCATAATCTTATATCAATATTGAGGCCTGAAAACAAATGAAGAATCGGTTTGATGTATCGCTGGTAGGTCGACTTGACAAAATTCAAAATTACAATTTGCTTGACTTGACATCCACCAATTATGATATCTGTATTTTTACCAGAGTTGTGATTACATCTACATATCTGGATTTGGGGTAATTTGTGATATTTTATGATGTCACAGGTTTTCAAAGGCGTGGATTTTTGCAGATTATCTCAATATATCAGTATTTTCGTGATATCTGGATTTTGGTAAAAATCACTACTTTTGAAATTCATCAAATGTATAAATGATGGAGAATAAAGAGCCTAATCGCCTTTATTATCTATGCGACTATTTGCAATTTGGGTTAAAATGTAAGATAGTTCCTCATAAGCTAAAACTGGATGAATATTTCTTTTAGAGATAAAAATGTATAGTAACTTTTTTGGATTTAGCGCCAAACCTTTCGAATTGACACCAGATTCCAATTTTCTTTATCTTTCCCATGAACTAAGAGAGGTTTTTGCCACTCTTAAATACGGAATTATTCAAAGGCGTGGATTTATACTTTTGGTAGGTGAGCCCGGAACTGGAAAAACAACTTTGATCAACTCTCTAATTGATATATCGGGCATTAATGCGAATTTTGCCTACATCTTTAATCCAGATCTGAACTTTAATGAGCTGCTGCACACAATACTGATGGAGTTTGATTTAGCTTCTGTTGATGAAGATTTATCAAAAACTAAAGCTATGCATAGATTAAAAACATTTGTGAGTGAGCAATTTGAAAAAGACAGAAATGCAGTGATTATTGTGGATGAAGCCCAATGTCTTGATATAAAGACATTGGAAAAGTTGAGACTACTATCTAATTTGGAAACGCGTAAACATAAATTGATACAAATCATTCTCTCCGGACAACCCGAGCTTGAAAATACACTGAGCCAAAAAAGCCTTACCCAGCTAACGCAACGAATTGGCCTGAGATGTCGTACCAAACCTTTTAACGAAAAAGATGCATACGAATATATAGACCATCGCTTAAAAGTGGCAGGTTACAACGGGCCGCAGTTGTTTGCTAATAAAGCTAAACAAACGATATGGACATATTCGAAAGGAATACCCCGAATAATCAATATAATTTGTGACACTTCCTTACTAACTGGATATGGTACAGATCAAAAGAGAATTGATTCTTCTATTGTTAAAGAAGTAATTGATGATCTTAATAAAGTGCCTCTGGACAACTTTGATTATCCTCAGGATAAATCAAAAGACACGATCAAAGAGGTATTTCAAACGCCATTAAATAAATCAGATGAAATTCTTGAAGTGTCACCAGAATTGTCAGAAAAAAAGGATGGAGATAGTTCTGGTATAATCGATAAGCTTAGAAAGAAATTATCTCGCAATCAGGAATCAGAGTCTGTCGTAAAAAAAGAACGACGATTCAGCGCTACTTGGATCGCCGTAATTGCTGGAGTCGCTATAATAATAAATATTTTTATTTTATTCCTATTTATTGGAAGTTTTAAAGAATTTAAAAATGAATTTTCGTCGAAATTGGAAGCTATAAAAAATAATTTTCAATCTCAATTGGGCGGCATCGAAAACAGTATAAATAAAGCGCCATCTGATGTTAATCTTACTAAAGCGCCATCTGATGCTAAACCTACTATTGATAAAAGCTTGCCTGTAAGTAGTCCTGATGTTGAAGATGATAGAGAGAAAAATACAGTTGTTGTTATTAAGGGAGAAACTCTTTATAGCATAATATTAAGAGTTTATGGAAAAGCTGACCCGAAGATTTTAGATGCTATTCTAAAAATTAACCCTGAAATCAAGAATCCTAATTTTATCTTCGAAAACCAAGTTATCAAACTTCCTGGTAAGGCAGATTTTGATTAGATTGTTTTTCCTTGCGCATCCACAGGATTTTGTTCAATTTTAAGACCTAATTATTTTCAGATACTGTCAATCACAAGACAGACATATTTTTGCCTATCTATATAACACTGCCTTCTGCATGGTTCTAGAACCTTTGATATGTCCAACAAATCAGTAGATATCAAATCTGAAAATTGTTTGGATATTCGATTTTAATCACAACTTAGAAGGGTGAATCTGAGCCTATAGATTTGCCCTTTTTATTGCCTCAAAGCCGCATTTTTCGGGCCTACGGTTTGACACCAGATTTAATAATGCGATAGGCTGCAGATATCCATTTCATATCTGTAAAATTGCGATAGTTGTGTTTCTCTCAATATATCGGTAGTTGGCTGATATTTGCTTTCTGGTAAATCATCATTGATTTAATCAATCCTTTTTATTCCTTCAAAAACCCACCCGCAGGTAAATTATTTAGAATTATGAAGTTTTTTCTATAAATTTTCGATACTTTTTTTCACAATTTAGTTTACTTGCTTTTTAGATGTTTCAGCTAATTGTTTGAAATTATTAGTATGTTCTAAGAATCGCTCTAACCTATTAATTTTGTACGATTTTTGCATGTCATGTATAAAAAAGCAAAGCATATTCTATCAGCGAATATACCGGATTTTGAAATATGACGAGAAAGATAAGAGAATTGAACAAGAAATTAAGAAATAACTCCAATGCGGCTTTCAAGAATTTAGCAGATGCCTCATTTTCTGAAAGGCGTTCTGTTCTTAAAGACAGACGCAAGTTGCATACATTTATAATGAATGACAGGCGAAGTGGAATTGCAGATAGACGAAGAAAAAAAAGGTCAAACTAAAAAATGATTAAACACAAAGTTATAAAGTTAATTTATTTTTCTATATTTTTTCTGTTAACCATGAACTTATCTGCAATTTTGACAAAATGCATGTACTCTCAATATATCAAAATTTGACTGCATCCTAAAAGATCGATAAAATACTTTTGGAGAAAGAAACAAAATTCATGAGATATAATGTTTTTTGGCAATAAAATAAATAATCTTGCTATAATTGTTGTTTTTTATGGTCTATGGTCTCTTTGGGCAATAATATCATTGTCCGGCTGCAGTGGAACCATCCCCTCAGCAAGTACCCCAATGAGCGGTAAGGTAACGTTATTATGGAATGAGGTTCCAGGTGCTATATCATATAACGTCTATGGATCCACATCACCGGGAGTCACTAAACTCAGTGGTTCTAAAATCAGTAACGCGACAAACTCTTTATTAATCAATCAATTAGAGCCTGGCAAAACTTATTACTTTGTCGTAACTGTGGTTAATGAACAAGGAGAGAGCGAAGAATCAAAGGAATTATCATATACTGCAGTTGCAGATAAAATCGGGCTTATTTATTGGAATGAAGCGCTGAGTGAAAAAATTGCTGGTGATGAAAAATCTTCAGGTGATTTGGCCAAAGAAAATCTTCAGTCAGCCAAAGAAAGACTCGCTGACTCTGCCTTCTATATTTTTTTTGAGCAAAATTCAAATGAACTTTCACCCAAAGCCATAGAAAAACTGGATCGGATTTATGAAATTCTGGCAAATAACTCAGCCGCCAAGTTGACGCTCAATGGCTATTCGGATTCTATCGGTGCTCCTTCTTATAACCAAATGATCTCTGAGATCAGGGCCAATTCGGTTAAGAGCTATCTATCGGGTAAGGGGATTAAGCCTTCCCGAATGATGGCTTTCGGTCATGGGGCCCAAAAATTTATAGCCAGCAATAAAAGTGCAGAAGGAAGACGTTTAAATCGACGAGTTAAAATTGAACTCATTATTCCTTGAAACAAACCATTCTATTCCTTACAAGTCTGATAAAACTAAACACCATCAAAACCTTTGATATCTCTCCAACTAATCGCAAATGAGCCAAAATTGCAGATATGCCTTATAGTATCTGTACAAAATTTGATCTCTAAAAACTTCAGATACTGTAAACCTATCTGGACTTTGGGTGACCCCTGAAATGTTGTGATATCTAATTGTCAACCGATGTTTTGATGTACCTACCAATTCCGCAAAATCAAGAATAAATCAGGACAAATTATTTCACCTTTGCAAATCCTTGCAAATGGTTGCATATAGGGTGCGAAATGGGGCAAAATTTCCGCAACCGAATTTTGATAACCTACTGATTTTATTAAGAGTGGAATGTCTTTTTAATTCTGCAAAACCGCAATTCGTCAGTTCGACTCTGACTGCCGCCTCCAGAATTAAAAAAAAAGCCTGCAACATGATATTGCAAGCTTTTTTTAATTTTGATCCTTAATCAACATGGTGGCGGGGTCCAGCATCAAATCGGGTTGATCCCCCTGGGAGCCGGGGCCTTTAATAGCTTTTATTTGAATTTGTTTGCCAACCGGAACCAGCTGAATGGCTACTTCGAATAAATCGGCGACCTGAATCAGTTGCGCAGGGGTACTGCTGGGACCGGGTTCCTCGTGCCTGTGGGTTCGAACGGTAAACCACACATGCATCCCCTGGCGGCTGGCGAGGTTCTTTAAATCCGCCAGGTCCTGATTGACCGCATCGTCGAACGGGAGGCCGTCAATGATTATGGCATGCGGCTTAAAAATATCTTGCTCGATTAGGTCGGTAAGTCTTTCTTCAAGTTTCGGAACGCTGAAGCCTTCCACACGAAACGTCATAATGAACCGATGGGGCAGAACCGTATCCCACAGCTGAACGCTTTGATGGATAGCGTATTGCGTTGCAATCCGGTTAAAAACCTCCTTATACCACAGGCTTACTTTTTTTACAGGATCATCAAGACTAATGTGAAGAACTTTTTTTTCGCGAAGCATGCTGTTTAAGGCCAGCTGAACCAAGAAGGCTGTTTTGCCCACACCGGCCCGGGCCATTACGGCCCCGAATTCGCCTCTATTAAGGATATCATCGCTTTCATATCCCATCCGTCGCAGCGGATTTTTCAATATGAGCTCATTTTTTAGCATGCCGATATTCCTTTCTCTAATATAACAGATATTGTCTGTCAGTATTCCCGGTATCTTTTTCTTAAATTCGGGTTCCTTGAAAGGAAACGTTTTGCCCTCGAATTCAAACTGTCTTCGGGTGTTAACAAAAGAATTTGTATTTTTGAAGCTCTTTATTTCAGCCATTTGATAACATTAATTCATAACACGCAACATTTTTTAAGCAACATTCTTTTTTTCTTCCGCCGCTTTTTTCATCAACTCGTCAGCGATAGATTGCGGAACCTGTTTATAAGTGAGGAATTCCATCGTAAATTGCGCCCGGCCTTTGGTGACCGATCTTAAATCAGTGGCGTAGCCAAACATTTCAGACAGCGGGACCTGCGCTTCGATGACACTGAAAGGTCCCTCGTCCTGTGTGCCGACAATCAATGCCCTGCGCTGATTTAAAGTCGCCATTACCGCACCCTGAAATTCAGTGGGTGTTTCCACAACAACTTTCATGATGGGCTCTTGAATAACCGGCTTGGCCTTGGCGTAGCCCTGCCGGAAAGCGCCGCGGGCCGCGGCCTGAAACGCAACATCGGATGAATCCACGGAATGAGAGGCGCCGTCATTGATGACCACCCGAATCCCGGTGATTGGAAACTCCATTTTGGGTCCTTTTTCCATGGAATTTTTAAAACCCTTTTCACAGGCGGCGATAAACTGGGTCGGAATCACCCCGCGCACGATTTTATTTTCGAAAACAAAATCTTCATCCTGGACCGGCTCCAAATAGCCGGCAACCCGTCCGAATTGACCGGCACCACCGGTTTGCTTTTTGTGAATATAATCGAACCCCGCTTTCTGGGTAATAGTTTCACGATAGGCGACACGGGGCGGGCTGGTGTCTACTTCGGCCTGATATTCGCGCCGCATGCGTTCAATGTAGACTTCCAGATGGAGTTCACCCATCCCCGAAATAATCGTATCACCGGTTTCCTCGTTCACATAGGCTTTAAATGTCGGGTCTTCTTTGGTAAATCGCCCCAGGGCTTTGGATACATTGATCTCTGATTTATTGTCCTTGGGAAAAATGGCCAGAGATATGACCGGTTCCGGCACATGCATGGATGTCATGGTTAAACTTATTCCGGGCGCGACGAAGCTGTCTCCCGAAGCGCAGTCAACACCAAACAATGCGCCGATATAACCGGCAGGAATCGTGTCGATATCCTCCATCTGGTCGGCATGCATGCGGATGAGGCGGCCCACCTTAACTTTTTTACCGGTACGCACATTAACGATCGTATCCCCTTTGGTCAGAGCCCCCTGATAAACACGGATGTATGTTAGCTGACCATAAGGTCCGTCTTCCAGCTTAAACGCCAGGGCAACCAACGGTTTATCGATCGTATTGGAAAGTACAATCGTTTGCTCATCATTATCCATATCCATCGCCTGGTTTTCAACATCGAGCGGGCAGGGGAGAAGTCGGGTCACCGCATCCAAAAGGGGTTGGATTCCTTTATTTTTATATGCAGAGCCCATGAAGACCGGTGTCAGCCGGCCCGAGATGACACCCTGGCGTATACCGTCGATAATCATTTCATCGGTGACGTCTTTTTCTTCCAGAATGGCTTCAGTCAGTTCATCTGAAAACATGGAGGCCTGATCGATAAGGATTTCTCGGTTATCCAGGGCGGTTTGCATTAAACCCGCCGGAATTTCCTCCAGACGGACCTTCTCACCTTTATCGCCGGCAAAATAGACAGCCTTCATGGTAACGAGATCGATGAGGCCGTCAAAATCGGCTTCCAGCCCTATGGGAAGTTGCATCGCCAGCGCGTTATGCCCTAATTTTTCTTTAAGCTGTTTGATCACCCGTACCGGGTTGGCGCCGCTGCGATCGCATTTGTTTACAAACCCAATACAGGGCACTTTGTAGCGTTTCATTTGTTGATCGACCGTTATGGACTGGGATTGGACTCCGGCAACGCCACACAGCACGAGTATGGCCCCATCCAGGACCCTCAGGGAACGTTCGACCTCGATCGTAAAGTCTACGTGGCCCGGGGTGTCGATGATATTGATTTCGTGGTCCAGCCATTCGCAGTAGGTGGCCGCCGAAGCAATGGTGATGCCGCGCTCCTTTTCAAGTTCCATGGAATCCATGGTGGCGCCGACGCCATCTTTTCCCTTGACATCATGCATCGTGTGGATGCGCTGGGTGTAGTAAAGAATGCGCTCAGTCAGGGTCGTTTTTCCCGAGTCGATGTGGGCGCTGATACCGATGTTTCTGACGTTTCGGATGTCTTTTTTCATTTAGCTTTCCTTAGCACTTGGATTAAAAACCCCCATCTGCTGAGATGCGCGATGGGGGTGATTAAACAGTGAAATGTAAAACGCCAGTATTTAATGATCAATTTGGCTTTTGTCAAGCAATTTTTTTGATCTGCGACCCTTTTTAAATCGTTTGGTGGCCGGGCGTTTTCTCAAGAGCACATAAGTAGCTCCGGCGCCCCCGTCACATAATCGTGCGCTGGAAAATGCCATGAGCCACTTTCGCCAGGGACCGGTCGTAAGCCATTTAAATACGTTTGTCTTTAAGATCGGTTCCGCCGGTGACGAAAGGCCACGGCCATGAATGACTAAAACCATACGTTTTCCGTCGGCGATGCTTTTTTTTAAAAAGTCCTCAAAGATGTCCCTGGCGTTTGCGACACTGAGCCCGTGCAAATCTATGTGCCCCTGGATCGAAAACTCTCCGCGATGAAGCCTTTCAGCGACTGCGCGATTGATCTGATACCCGGTACCTTCGATATATTCAGCTGTGTCCGCAACGACAAACCCTTTGCCGGTCCTAACTAGTTCTTCCAACTGGCGCAAGATTTCAGATTCCGTGTTGTTAGCCGCAACGGAAACAGGCGACTCTTGGGAAGGCTGCGCGGTGCAAATGTTTCGCGGTAATCTTACGACATCCACCATGGCCTCCTCGAAGATCGTCTGGTCTTTTTCGGGATCTGTTTTGTCAGGGGTTGATTTTGAGGGTGAGGAGGCCGCAGCCTTTTTGAGCGCAATAGATTTGTTTTCCAAAAGGGCCTTTAGGCCTTCAAATGGACGGAATCCGCCTTTATGTCCGGAAGATTTCATTTGATGTGCATATTTTCTGAAATTGCGGGATTGTTTCATACTATATGGCTTTTTCAATCAGAAGACAAATTATTGTTGGTTTGGTCTCAAGTTTATGGGTTCGTGTCCCATGGCTAAGCTCCAAAAAGCCGGGCCTGTAATTCGAGCGATTGTTCTATTTGAGTTGATTTATGGTAGATTCGTATTATTATTGGTATTTTCAAGACATACAGATCAATGGGTATAAAACGAATGCATGCAAAAGGGTATTAGGATGGATTTGAAACGCCTTAGTCCGGCTAAAGTCGTCAATGCGCGCGAGGCTGTATCCAAAATTAAAAATGGCAGTCGTGTTTTCATCGGCACAGGATGCGGCGAACCCCAGCATCTGATCAAAGCCATGGTAGTTGATTCAAATATCCAGGATATTTTGATCTATCAGATGCTTTCGTCGACGCTTTCCGGGTTCATTGATGATGAATCGTTTCGCCGACGGTTTTCCCTCAAGCTTTTTTTTATCAGTCAGAGTATGCGCAAAGCGGCATTTGAAGGAAAAATTGATTATATTCCGGCGTATTTGTCTCAAATTCCGAGGCTGTTTGCCAGTCAGCGTATCGGGCTTGATGTTGCACTGGTACAGGTCAGCCCGCCCGATAAATTCGGATATTGCAGCCTGGGTGTCTCAGTGGATATCACCCGATCGGGATTGGAAAACTCAGGCATGGTCATTGCCCAGGTGAATCCGCGGATGCCTCGAACCTGGGGCGACAGTTTCGTCCATCTTGATGAAATCGACTGGTTGGTCCCTTTCGAAGAACCCCTGGTAGAGGTGATACCGACGGTAAAAGATAACGAGATCGCCCGCAGGATCGGCCTTTTTGTTTCCCAGCTTATTGATGACGGGGCCACCCTTCAAATCGGCTTCGGACATCTTCCTTATGCCATCCTCCACTATTTAGATAACAAGAAGGATTTAGGTCTTCACACCCAGCTGATTACCGACGGTCTGCTGCCTTTATTTAAGAAAAATATCATTACCAACAAGAAGAAAACATTACTGCCGGGAAGAACCGTGACCTCTTTGTGTATGGGCTCGGAAAAACTTTACGCGTACGTCAACAACAATCCCGCCTTCTACTTTCGATCATCGGAATTCGTGAATGACCCGACTGTAATTGCGCGCAACGATCATCTGGTCTCTATCAGTTCGGCTCTGGAAGTGGATTTAACCGGTCAGATCTGTTCGGACTCCATGGGCTACTTATTTTATAGCGGCATCGGGGATCAGGTTGATTTTTTAAGAGGAAGCTCAATGTCGAATGGCGGATTTTCGATTGTCGCATTACCGTCGACGGCCCAAAATGGCGCGGTATCACGTATAGTGCCCCATTTAAGTGAAGGCGCAGGTGTGGCCACTACCCGCGGGGATGTGAACTTTGTCATTACCGAATACGGAATCGCCGAACTGCAGGGAAAAGGGATTTTTCAGCGGGTAATGGAGCTGGCTCAAATTGCCCATCCAAAATTTCGCGAGGAGTTAATCAGGGTGGCGAAAAAACGTCATTATATATTTGCCGACCAGCTGCCGCCTTCAACCGAGGATCTTCTTTTCCTGGAAGGTTACAAGAGCGTGTTAAAATTGAAAAACGGTAAAACAATGGAGTTCCGGCCACTTCTGCCATCCGATGAGTTTGCCTATCGGAATTTCTTTTATTCGCTTCAGGAAAAAACGATCTATTTGCGGTTTTTCTATCGCATGCGGACCTTTTCCCATGAAGTGATTCAAAAACACTGGGCCAGTGTCGATTACCATAAAAATATGTCTATCATCGGTCTCGTTCAGAAAGGCGGACATAAAGAGATTAGTGCGATTGGGACCTATGCTTATGATAAGGAAAACAGGGCTGAAATAGCCTTTGTGGTTCGTGAAGAATATCAGGGAATGGGGATTGCTTCATATCTCCTCAGCGTGCTTGAAAAAATAGCTTTAGAAAACAATTATACTCAATTTTCGGCAGCAGTTTTGCGAGAAAATAAGGCAATGATTCAAGTTTTTAGAAAGCGATATCCCAATTTAAAGATGTCCGTTCAAAACGGCAACGAGGTTTTGATCGAAATGGATTTAGATGATGCGGTTGAATTTCAAGAAGCGCCGGATCAAATAGGTTAACCGATCGCCATTGAATTACCGGCTCCATAACGATTAGAGATTAAAGATTTAGCTTGCTAAAATGGTGTTTTTTTTGTAATTTAAGAAAGATAAGCAGGTTATAAAAAATTTTTAGACCCTTATCTTAGGTGTCGGGGTATATCGGGTTAATAAGATTAAAGTTTTCTTTAAAGGTACCGAATTTACTTTAGATCGAAAACAGGCAGGTTAATAAAACAGCATAAAAATTTTTCAGGAGGGGCAATTGTCATACACGCTTGGTCAAAAACAGCTCGATAGCATAGAGGATATTTTAAATCAGGATCTCATTGACAATGGGGTACGCTGTGTTTTTCTAATCGACATGGCCGGAAACATCATCACCAACTTGGATAACGGAGAAAAACAGCACGATATATACTCGTTGGCGGCTTTGGCAGCCGGCAATTTCGGTGCTGTCAGCGCTATGGCCAAAATCATCGGCGAAAATGAGTTTTCATTGCTGTTTCACAAAGGCAAAAAAGAGAATATACATTTTAACAAAATTACGACAGAATTTTTGCTGATCACCATCTTTGGCAATGATATCTCTCTGGGCTTTTTAAGACTCAAGGTCGCCGATTCAGTTGAACAGTTAAAAACCATATTAGAACCCCTCCTGTCGCTTTAACCCATTGGTCAATCTGCAGCCTATCTGAAGGTGTTTTGGTTGCGTTCTAATCATATTTTTAGCACATGGCATTTGTAAATTTAAAAAATAAAGAAATCCAAGTAAAAATTGTCTATTACGGTCCCGGTCGAGGCGGTAAGACTACGAATCTGGAATATATCTACAAAAAATTCCGAAAACGCATCAATACCGAGATGGTCACTGTCAAGACCCATGGAGACCGGACACTTTTCTTTGATTTTTTGCCCTTTGATATCGGCGTTATCAATGGATATGATGTTAAAATTCAACTTTACACTGTACCGGGCCAAGTTAAATATAACGCCACCCGGAGACTGGTCCTTAGAGGTGTTGACGGCATCGTTTTTGTCGCCGATGCCATGGCCGTCCGCCGCGAAAAAAATATTCTATCTCTAAAAAATCTGCAGGACAATCTTGCCAATTATAAAAAGAGTATCTTTAAAATTCCTTGTGTGATGCAGTATAATAAAGTTGATCTTTTGGAACAGGGAATTCCATTGCTTCGCGTTGAGACCCTTGAAAAAGATCTCAACGGCCAGCTAAAAAGACCTTCTTTTAGAGCCAGTGCCCTGAACGGGACCAATGTTGTAATGACTTTGAAAAAAATTATTTCAATGACTGTGGCGTCCATTAAAAGGGATTTGAAATAGGAGAAGATAAATTGGTCGATACGAATAAAGACGACAAATTAGACTCTGAAATCGCAAAGCGTCTTGATGACCTTTTTGGAGAAGGTGATGCCTCTTCCGGTGAAACTAGTGCTATGAAAGCGAATGATGCGACTACAGACGAAAATAAATCTCAAAATCAACCCGGGCAAACAGCAGATGATGAAATTTTTGAATTAGAGGATGTCGCATCAAACAAAACGGGTGAAGGACGCAGACCGGCTGACTATCCCCTGGCCGAGTTGAAGAACATGGTTCTTTCTATCGACTGGGAAATTACGGACGAAGTACTAGCCGGTTTTCTTTCTCAAATAGATGGCCTCAAAAATACCTATAAAAAAGAAAAGATTATTTTGATGTTTCTTCAGCTTCTGGGCTCTTTGGGAGAATATATCAAAACCAATCGAGGGAATGCCCATCCAAAAACGTTTAAAATATTGAACTCGGTGTTCGCGCGTCTAGAAGATGTGGTTCTATCACATGGCATGTCGGAGTTAGAAAAGAAAAAGATTCTTCGCACTGAAATGAATAAATATAAGCAGCTCAGGAAACAGGTATCGAAGAAAAAGGCGACCGCTGTGGGTAGAAGGCAAGCCAAACTCCTGCAAAAAGATGAAACCGATGTCAGCGCGCCAAAAAAGCAGAAGGCGGGTATGCCTTCTGATAAAGTTCCTGCCACAGCCAAATCACACGACTCCTTGGCCGAAGCGATTGAAGAGCTTAAACAATTTATTCATTCCGAGTTAAGCGCTTTGAGGCAGGAGCTAAAAATATTCCATAAATCAAAATAGAACCTATCTCAAAAATAGTAGATCACGCTCAAGAGCAAGGCACCGGCCGACGAAAAAGCGCAGCATACACGATAGTATGTGAGCATTTTGAGGAGATCGGTAACGCAGCTATTGGGCGTTAGATGCATTTTTGAGATGGGTTCTAGTATTTCCCTCTCAACCCTTTGCCCTGGATAGTTGCAACCAAAGATTAACAGGAATTCATCTTCAAACAAACCCTGACAACCCTTAATCTGGCATCTATGTTGAAAACGGTAACAATGAGGTAGCATTATGGATTTTTCGTCGAGCGAAATTTCCTCTACGGTTTTCAAGCGTATCGTTCGTGATGACATTGGAGAATTCCCACTGGATCATCAAATGCTTACCGTTTTCATGGAATTAGACGGTAAGGCGCCGTTAAGTACTGTAGCTCAAAAAATAGGTCTGAATATGAGCACGATGCGTGAAGTCATTGCCAAGCTGATGCAAAATGGACTGGTTGAGAAGATGGACAAAGAAATTGTAACCCTTGACAAGGATTTTTTCGACTATCTCGTGTCCCATTTATCACTGGCCTTAGGGCCTATTGCTCAGGTACTGATTGAAGATGAAGTTCGTAATTTAGGCCATGAAATATCCGGGTTCCCTGGACATCGTGTGGCTGAATTGGTCGACAATCTGGCCCAGGATATACGACGTAAGGAAAAAAAAATTGTTTTTCTCAAAATAATGGCAGCTAAGATTCGTGAAAAACGATACTTAACGGAATAATTTTGTGTTTTTATTGTTTTAGCCGGAACGTATGGTCAATTTGAATTTATCCATCGCTTTAATCGTAAAATCATATCGTTAATTGAGATTATCAATAGGAGTACTGCTATGATTGTCATCTGTGAGGAGTGTGGGAAAAAATATCGGATTGACGCCTCTAAAATGAAAGGCACTGCTGCCCGGTTTAAATGCCGAGTATGTACCCATGTGATCGTGGTTTCAAAGCCGCAATCAGCTTCGGCTGTTACAGCGGTAGCGGATTTCTCCGCAACAATAACAGAAGTGGAAACCGCTGAGAAACAGGTATCGGCGACTGCGCCCAAGATTGAGCTTGGCCCCTTCGCAACTGGACGAACACAGGTGAGACCGGTTCGCAAAGCAGGGGCTTTCAATTTACGCACCAAAATGCTTCTGCTTTTTCTATTTATTCCGCTGTTTCTCATGACGGGCGCAAGCTTTCTATATTTATGGCAGCTTGAGAAAATGTCTGCCTTGCTCACCAAAGAAAGCACTAAAATCGTCAACCAGATGGCAGAAGATAAGATTGCAGATCTTTCCACTGCGGTTGCCATTCAATGCAGACTTTACCTGTTGGCGCATCCTGAATTAAAAAAGGAAGATTTTATGAATGATATGGGCTTTAAAACCCTGGCCGTCCAGAAGGTCGGTTTAACCGGGTATACGGCCCTTTATGAAATGCCCGATCCTAACAGTGTCTGGCGGACGTGGGCGCATGTAAACCCCAAAATTATCAGTATTGATATGTCAACACTGAAAAAACCGCTGGGGCGGAATTTTCCCGGTTTTTGGAAGATATACACCGGAGTTAAAGGGGGGAAACGATCCCAGGGCTATTATACCTGGCAGGATAAAGACGGAAAGTTTCGCGACAAATTTATGGTCTGTACTCCCGTTGCCGGGACTCCGTTTGTGGTTGCAGCGACAACCTATTTGGATGAATTTACCGGGCCTGTTAAACTGATGGAGACCCGGGCCCAAATTTTGACCGAAAAAACGCGGCTGATTACCTGGGCCATTTTGGGTGGGACTCTTTTGTTAATTGGTATCATTGTTTTCATCTACGGCCACCGCCTCACTGGCAAAATAAAATCATTAACGGACGTCGCCGAACGAATCAGTATTGGGGATCTTGGAATCGAAGTCGAAACCCAATCCAGGGACGAAATCGGAGAACTGGCAGAAGCGATCTCGCGAATGCAAGATAGTATTCGCCTATCAATAGAACGATTGCGTCGACGCAGATAAAAAAGTGGATGGTTGTCGGGCAGTGTAAACGAAATTAGAACCGGTTTGCCGGCATTTTCCTTTTTACGAGCATTGATAGAACTGCAGCGACATCTGAATCTATATTTGAGTTCGTGGAAAGTATCACAAAGGAGCAAAAATGGTTGTTATCCCCAGACAGCAGCCTGTGCTTGAAAACTTAAATATTTACTATTTAAACGTAAGAAAATTGCTTGAACATTTCCAGGGTGAAATCGGCGCCGGTGGTGTCTATTTTAAATCGCACACAGCCGAAGGGGTCATATTTTTCGATCAGAACGAACTTTTAAGCGGTTTTTTCCAGGATCGAAATATTGAAATTTCGGGTCATGAGGCGATTGAGCGTCTTCTGGAAGCTGGGGATGATTATAATTTCAGCGTAAATATTTATGAAATCGGTATCGAAGAAGTTTACTACTGGGCCAGCATTCCAGCGGCGGAGAAAATTTACAAAGATCTTAGCACTGAATTTACGGATCTTGAGGGTCTTATAAAAAAGATGAGTTCTGAAAAGCTTACCGGCTATATTGATGTCTCTATCGGTAATGGCAAAGAAATGGCTCTCATTTTTCTAATAAATGGTAAAATTATGGGCGGCTCCTATTCCTGGGGCAATGGCTCACCGAGTCCATCTAAAAAAAATCAAGATTTACTTATCCAGAAAACCAAGGAATTAGGCGGCTCCTTTAATGTTTGTCGGATTCCTCTGGTAAAATCGGAAACGGAGCGTGAGCCCGGTTTAGAAAGGCCAAAGCACCCAGAAACAGCGATTGAAATTCTTGAAGAATTACTGGGAATATTTGAAAAAATGGTCCGTCTAAAAGGGAAGAAGCGAATCGATTTCCAAAAACTGCTGAAACAAAAGTTTGTCGAACATGCTGAGCGGTATGCTTTCTTAGATCCATTTGCCGGTGAATTTGAATACACTGAGCATAAAATCACTTTTTCAGGGCAAGCCAGCGATCAAAATTTGGTTGTTGGCGTTTTTACGGTCGTAAAGGAAATGGCCCAGGAACTGGGTCTTTTGTCGCCTCTAATTGAAAATTTGGATTCCTGGTCGGTTAAATATTCTGAAGAACTGGCAACATATGATATAACATTATGATAATATTATTTGCATTTTAGATTTTGATGAACTCGTAAAAAGTCGTCACTCCGGTGAAAACCGGAGTCCATAGTAGTTGCAACTATCTGATATTACTGGATTCCGGCTTTCGCCGGAATGACAAAAAAATACATTTTCTGACTTTTTACGACGCCGTCA
>Ga0255055_10001138_pt1 | contig 20006 bp, 14 predicted proteins | sample JV7_2_27_MG_FD_188633 | JGI IMG/M metagenome (GOLD analysis project Ga0255055, IMG submission 188633) | Seawater microbial communities from Jervis Inlet, British Columbia, Canada - JV7_2_27 | ecosystem: Environmental > Aquatic > Marine > Inlet | place: Canada: British Columbia | collected...
CACACGAGTTAAAATGTGCGGGGATACCCTTTATGTTACAACATCCTCTTCCTGTGAATTATAGCGGTGTAAAACTGGATTGTGGCTACCGAGTTGATTTGTTCGTTGACAATAAAATCATTGTTGAATTGAAAAGTGTAGATAAAGTTCTACCTATTCATCAAGCTCAACTACTAACTTATATGAAATTAGCCGGGATAAAAATTGGTTTGTTAATGAATTTCAATGTCCAATTAATAAAAAATGGCATTAAACGTATGGTTTTATAGTTTTCGTGATCTTCGTGTGCTTCGTGGTTTTAAAGATTAATTCTAATGAACAAAGGATCTTAAAATGACGACTGTTCAACCCGAAGGTGAAGATTTAAGAAAAGCCGTCAAATGGATTTCCGAAGAACGCAAGTACAATCCGGGATCCAAATTAGCGAAGCTCATCGAAGAAGCCTGTTTGAAATTCGACCTGTCCCCGATGGCTGCAGAGTATCTCCTGGAGATGTTGAAGCAGAAAAAATAGAATTGTGTTTAGTGTTTAGTATTTGGTATTTAGTATAACCACTAAATACCCAACACTAAATACGAAACACCAAACACGAAACACCAAACACTAATCATGCCCAGAATTAAAATACTCCCCGAAAACCTGTCCAACAAAATCGCAGCCGGCGAGGTTGTTGAGCGGCCGGCTGCGGTGGTCAAGGAGCTGGTGGAAAATGCGCTGGATGCCGAAGCGACCCGCATTATCATCGAAGTCGAAAAAGGCGGCCAGTCCTTTATGCGGGTGTCTGACAACGGCGTGGGCATGCGTCACGATGATGCGCTTTTAGCCATACAGCGTTACGCCACCAGCAAGATTTCCAGCGACGACGATTTATTTTCAATCCGTACCCTGGGTTTCCGGGGTGAAGCCCTGCCCAGTATCGCTGCGGTCTCTCGTTTTAGATTGATAACCCGTGACCATACGACGGATACCGGTACTGAAATTATCGTTGAAGGCGGTAAAATCAAAAACGTCGCCGAGATCGGCGCACCCGAAGGGACGCTGATAAGCGTAAAACAACTGTTCTTTAATACACCGGCCAGGCAAAAATTTCTGAAAACGGTCGGTACTGAAATGAGTCATATTGCCGATATCGTTGCCAGAATCGCCCTGGGGCATCCGGAAGTTCAGTTTCGTTTGATCCACAACGATAAAGTTGTTAAAAGCTGGCCGCTGGTATCGCAACATCTTGACCGGGTTGTGGATGTACTGGGGAAAGATTCCAGGCCGGATCTTCATCCCATCGAGATTGCCCGCAACGGGGTTTCCATTTCAGGCTGGATTTGTTCTCCGCGGGTTACGCGACGGACTTCACGCGGGCTTTATATTTTTGTCAACGGCCGATTCGTTCGTGACCGCAGCATTCAACACGGCATATTCCAGGGATATGCTCAACGCCTGGTTAAAGGGCAATTTCCGATCGCCGCTGTTTTTATCAAAGTTCCTTTCGATCAGGTGGATGTCAACGTCCATCCCACCAAAAATGAAGTTCGATTTGTTAATCCGCATCTGGTCCATGAAGCCGTAAAAAGCGCAATTGCGCAGACCCTTTATGAAATCGATCGTTTAAATTGGCGTCCGGAAAACCGACCGCCAAGTCCGGAGGAGCTCAAAACATCACAGGTTGGTGAGTCCATTTCAAGCTTTACACCTTCGGCAGGAAAGGAATTGCCCTCAAGGCATGCGGGACCCTCTTATCCTGAAATCAGCTTCCGCCGACCAGAGACCAGCAACCAGAGACCAGCAACCAGCCGCCAGCCGCCAGCCGCCAGCCGCCAGAGATATCAGACGCCGATTTGGGAGTTGCAAGGTTTCAGCGGCTTGCGGGTGATCGGTCAGCTGCACAATCTTTATATTATTTGTGAATCCGATGGCGGCCTGGTAATCATCGATCAACATGCCGCACATGAGCGAATTTTTTTTGAGCAACTCAAGCAGCGCGGCAATAAGCAGCCACCGGCTGCCCAGAAGCTTCTGGTCCCTGAAACCCTCGAGTTAAGTTTCAGGGAGGCGGACATCCTGGGACAAATGCTTTTGGATTTAAAAAGTCTTGGATTGGAGATCGAGCCTTTTGGCGGCAATACGTTTGTCATCAAGGCTGTGCCGGCTTTACTCTGCGAGCGCGAGCTAAAGCCGATGATTTATGAAATGGTGGAGAAAACCGCCGCGGTCGGTTATTCGCCGGGTTTAGAAAATACCCTGGATCAGTGCCGGATGGTGATGGCCTGCCACGGTGCTATTCGGGCCAATCAAGAGCTTAGCGAGGCGCAGGTTAAAGGCCTGCTCCAGCAACTGGATGAATGTGAGAATCCCTCGCGTTGCCCCCACGGCCGGCCGACCTGGGTCCGCTGGGACCTCGCAACCCTGGAGAAATTGTTTAAGCGGGTTGTCTGACCGCAAAAGTTATTTATCACGAAAGCACGAAAAAGCAGTTTTAGAAAGTGATTAGAGTTTTAGTTGTGAATTCTTTGCATTTTGTGCAAAAACATTTTCGCCACCAAGACACCAAAACACAAAGTTTAATTTTTACAAACAGTTTTGCTTTGTGTCTTTGTGCCTTGGTGGCCATTTTTCCGGTTTATCCGGGTTAGGCGCTTCATGATTGAATCGATTGCCATAAAAAATAATGCCAATCAGCGCTATATCCGTAGACTGGAAGATTTTTTTGAACGCGTAGATTCCGAAACCCTTTTTGATTCCACCGATGCGGCTTACTACCAACGACTGCGAAATGAAATCTGTGATGCGCTGGTCCAGCTTCTGGTGTGGCAGCGCTCTTTTCTCGAGACTGAGCGGGGACTTGACTGGCCGTATGAGGGTTTTAGAAAGCGGATTTCTTTTTTCGAAAAACCGGCCCGCCAGGATACCGATCCGTTTATTAAAAAGCAGGCCGGCCTGTTTCTGGCGCGCTTGCCTTTTCCCCGGCAGTGGCAATGGCTGGCGCAGGCCCAGAAAAATTTTGGAGCCGATTCTGAAATCAAAGCACTATTGAAGCTTGAAACGCAGCGGATTGCAGCGAAGCTTGACAAGAAGAAACAAAAGCAATATATGCTGCGCCATTTTTGCCAGATCCTCAAAAAGCCCCGCCTGCCGGAAGAAAAAGGGATTCTGCGAATTTTTTCACTGCCGTATCTGTTTGTAAATCCTGCATTGCTGAAGGCCTTGAACCGACTTTATTTTCTTTATGTGGAACCCCCCTGGGGTGTCGTTTTCCGTCATGCCTGGCTGCGGTTTTTTGCTGACCTGCCGGATCCAACGCTTTTCGGGTTGAATGGCGAAGAAGACGCCGCCTTTCTGCGCAGCCAGCCCGGGATTCTAACGACTTCGCTGGCGCATGCTGATTTTATGGAGGATGACCCAACCCTGGATTTTGAGGAAGAAAAACAATTTGATCTTATGTTCAACGCGACTTTTGACGATATGCCGCGCAAACGGCATGCCTATATGCTGCAACTGTTGCAGCACCCGCTTTTAAATCAGACGACGGCGCTTTTTATCGGGCGCGGTGAGCGCGGCAACGTCGATGCTTTCAAGCGGCAACTTCAAGCAGCCGGATTATCGTCACGCGTTACCGTAAAGGATAATCTTTTACGCCAGGATGTGCCCGCGCATCTGGCTCAATGCAAAGTTGGCGTTCAAATTTCTTTACACGAAAACGGCTGCCGCAGCATTTATGAGTTTTTGCGATCCAATCTTGCCTGTGTCATTTCCACCTCCATGGCGGGCGTTAACCCGGCCATCATTAATTCGCAAACCGGAATTGCCGCTCCGGACCGCGACCTGGCCCGGGCCATTTCAAAAGCACTTGTCGAACGGGAAAAATTTACAGCGCGCGACTGGTTTTTGACCCATTCGGGCAGTATCAATTCCAGTCGCCTGTTAAACGACCAGCTTAAGGCTATTTTTCTTGAGAGAGGCTATTTATGGCAGGAAGATATTGTGCCGCTGAGCAGCAGCGGTGCCAGCCGCTATGTGGATTCCGCGCACTATGCGCACATGCGGCCTGAATTTGAGAAGCTATTGAAAATTTTTCATGAGCAGGACCATTTGCCGATTCCGCTTGATGTTGATTGAGCGCCGAAATTTGATAATCTCGTAAAAAGTCAGAGAAACAAGCTTTTTACGAGTGTGTTTTGTTTTTGGTGTTTAGTGTTTAGTATTCTAACATGTCGATATAGCATCATCTATTTCATACCAAACACCGAACACGAAACACCAAACACTTGATGAATTCGAATTTTTACGAATTCATCAAATTTTATTTTTAACCCTTTATTTTTTCAAACTCCAGGATACGATATAGCTTTTAGACTCAGATAAAACGCCGTCAGATTTTGCCATCACGGCAAACACAAGCTCATCGGTCCCGTCGTTATCCAGATCGCCGACATCAAAATCACTGATGTATCCGCTGAATTGACGCGTTTTCCACGTTCTGCGCAGCCCGACGTTGTCCCAGACGAGACCTTCAAAATGACCGGTGGTATATTTTTTTAAGCGATGAAAAAGCCCGCGGGTGACATCGTGGTTTTTTACAACGATCACCTCGTTTTTTTTGTCCTGGTCCAGGTCGCTTACGAATATGCGCTGCTGAAGGAAAATCCCGTCAAATGCGGTAGGGTCGATTAATCGACCTTCCTTCTTCTTGAGTTTCTTTTCGGCCGGGGCCAGCAGAAAAATATTGCTGCCGCCGTATGTGTCACTGCTGGTCCAGGTTTCCTGTCCGTCTTTATCCAGGATGCTGAGGGTGCCGTCTTTGCGGATGGCCAGAACCGAATCCCGGCCTTCGTTTAAGACATCGCCGAATGTGAACCCATAAATGTTGATCCAGTTCGGCAGGCGTTGCTTATCTTCGGGGACATAGCCGACGTTGTCCCATCCGAGCGCATAGATCCCGCCCGAAAATACCTTATTAAATCCGCCCTTTTGTCCCAAAAGGGCCGGTGGGCCGCCGGCAGATACTTTGATCACCCGGTAATACCAGTTTTGCGCGCTTGCCAGTGTTTTAAATTGTGTTCCATCCCATTCCAGCACAAAAGACATGAGCCTGTTTTTTTCAGTGAGGCTGGTTACAAATATTTCTGCGATACCGTTTTCATTGATGTCCGCCACATCGACCCCGATAAAGTTGTGCGGGCTTTTGCTGCCGATTTGGATACCCATGAGGCTGTCCCGAGACGGGCCCTGGATTTCGGTAATTTTTGCAAACCGACGATTCATATAGCGGTAGATATATATTAGATTGCTGCTGACAAATACGGTTTCATTATTTTTGTCTCCGTCCACATCGCCGATGGCAAATCCTTTTATTGCGGTTTTAAACGTTCGGGTTTTCCAGAGCGTGGCCTTTATCTCGCCCGAGACAGAAGGCTCCTCGGAATCGCTAAATCCCACACCGGCTTCTTTATCGAGGAGTTTTTCAGGGTGCTTGCGGCTGACGGAGCCGCTTTCCTGCTTCGCGGTGCTTTCCTGGGAGGGGGGTCGGGATGCGATGGTCTTGCGGCCGAAGACCTCTTCTTTGATCCGCACGGCTAAAAGATTGATGTGGGAGATGATCTCACCCTGGGTGTTGCCCACTTCCGAAAAATTGAGAAGCGCCTGTTTCCGGTGCACATCAAAAAAACGGGCGTCGGTGCTGACGTTATTTCCCAAAACCGTCAGACTTCCGAACAGCACATAATCCGACCGGCTTTTGGCACCCAGGCTAACGGCCGTCGCCGCATTGATGGGTTCGGGTATTTCAGCAGCCATTAGGCTCGCATCCGTGCTGCGTATAACCACGACCTTGTCTTTTAAGGCCAGACGGGAGGCGAGCATGTCCGCAACCCCTTTTTTTAAATAGGCCAGATCCTTATCGGCGTTGATGCTGAAAGGCAGAATCAGTACTCTTGCGGGTTCCGCAGCTGATGCGCTGCCGATCAGAGTCAAAACAAGCAAACTGATGCTGGAAAATATATAGGCGGTCCTTTTTTTTATATGCAAAGTTGCGCTCCGGGGGGTGGACGATAATTGCCACCGCGAATTTTTTATCAAAGGCCTTGCTCTGTCGGCCGTAAATATGCTTAAATCGAAACCCAAACTGCAGACATGGGCTTTTTGCATAAAACATATCATAAGCAAAGTCAATCTAGGGCTGTTCGGGCATCATTTTTTCACAAAAAACGCTTGACAGCCTATCAGCATGGCTGCTAAAATCCTCTAATTTCAAGTGTACCTCTATACCTTAAGGAAGGGGGTGATGCGGGAGACGCGCACAAGTTACGTAACACATTGTAATTATTAGGCTATTTATTAATCTTAAACTTCGTTAAGGAGGAAAACCAAGATGAAGAAATTATTGGTCTTAAGTCTGGCGATCGTGATGGTCGTGGCCTTCACGCTGCCGGCCTCTGCTTTTGAGAGTGTATTCGGCGGCTATTGGCGCACCAGAGCAGTTCTGCAGGAAAATTTTCAAGGCGATGATGACGCTGGAGCCCCGGGCGATTCGGGTGTAGCCAGGGTTGATACCCGAACCCGCCTGTATTACACCGCGATTCTGAACGACAACCTCAAGCTCGTCAACAAGTTCGAGTGGAACAATGTGTGGGGTGACACGGTCGGCGGTGATTACGGTGCTGACGGTACCGGGATTTTGAGAATCAAACAATCCTACGTGGATGCCAATATCGGTCCCGTGAGACTCAAGATGGGTCAACATGATGTCCTGTGGGCCCGCGGTTTCATCTATGCCGATGAATTCAGTGGCGCAACCGTGGCCATGAAGGCCGGCGATACCCTGATCCCCGCTACCTGGATGAAATCTGCTGAAGGCGGCACCAATAACAATTCCGATGACGTCGATGTCTTTGGCATTTATCCGGTGTTTAATTTCGGCGATGCCTTTACCTTGAATCCGTTTGTGCTGTATGGCTATTCGAGCGATGCGGGTGCGCGATTGAGCACTTATGGAGCAAATACTGTTACCGGAGGCATTACCGAAGATGGCGTAAGCGTTGTCTGGGCCGGAGCGAATGTCGATGCCACCCTGGGGTCCTTTAACCTGTGGTTTACCGGTATTTATCAGGGCGGCACCGTTGATAATGCTACTGCCGGTGCGGATGATTTAGATGTTAAAGCCTTTTTGGCTGCTGTTGGTGGTAGTGTGCCTTTAGGTCCTGCCAGCCTGCACGGGCAGTTTTTCTACGCCTCCGGTGATGATGATCCTGATGATTCTGATCTGGAAGCCTACTTCGGTATCGGCGGCGGCGGTGCCGGTTGGGCCTACTACTGGTCTGAAATCATGGGGCTGGGCGTTTTTGATAATCAATTCTCAGCAGGCTCACCCAACGGCGACGTATCCAACCTGTGGGCGGCCAACATTGGCGCGACCATCAAACCGATGGAAAAGCTGTCGCTGACCGGTGATATCTGGTATGCCGCGCTGGTTGAAGACAACGTCAACAATGATGACGCACTGGGTATCGAAGTCGACCTCAAAGCGACCTATCAGCTGACCGAAGGCCTCAACCTGGATCTCGTTGCCGCCTATCTGTTCGCCGATGACGCTACCATTGATGCAACAAGTGCTGCTGCTGGTAATAGCAACGACGACGATCCTTATGAAATTGGTTGGCGGCTGTCTCTGAGCTTCTAATCAGAGAGATGCAGTTGTAACTGCTTAAACCAAGTATACAAGCAAAAAAACCGGAAGGGGCGACCCTTCCGGTTTTTTTATTGCCAAAATCGCCATCGTAAGTACCGAAGATGACCCTATAACCCATTTTAAAAAAGCCGTTATCGAGGACGAGCACGAGTACGAGTACGATGTAATGCAATATTCCTCCTCGTGCTCGTCGTCGTCCTCGTTCTCGTTATCTAACGCACCAACGAATTAACGTCGAGATTGGCTGCTTTTAATTTTAGAATTTGATCCTCCCGCATCAGCCTGCCAGCTTTTTCTTCAATATCTCATTGACCCGTTTCGGATTGGCCCGGCCGCGTGTGGCCTGCATGACCTGACCGACAAAAAAACCCAGCAATTTGGTTTTGCCGCTTTTATAGGCGGCGACTTCTGCGCTGCAGTTTGCCAGAACCTTGGCGGCGATTTCTTCTAGGGCCGCTGAATCGCTTATTTGAACCAGCCCTTTTTCTTCCACAATCTGCCGGGGCGGCTTGCTTGAGGCGGCCATTTCTTCAAATACGGTCTTGGCGATTTTACCGCTGATGACCTCCTGATCAACCAGTTCAAGCAGCTCGGCCAGATCGCGGGCCCCAATCGGGGATTGGTCTATGGTTTTTGCCTGGGCGTTTAAAAGCCCCAGCAAAGCACCCATGATCCAGTTGCTGACCTGTTTGGGCCGGTCAAAGCCTTGCACACATTCCTCAAAGTAATCTGCCAGATCCTTTTCAGAAGTTAAAATATCCGCATCGTAAGACGGCAGGCCGTAATCGGCCATAAAACGCTGTTTTTTGTCGGCCGGCAGTTCGGGCAGGCCAGCTTTCACGGCTTTGATCCAGTTCGCATCGAGGACCAACGGCAAAAGATCCGGATCCGGAAAGTAACGGTAATCATGGGCCTCTTCTTTAGCGCGCATGGAAAGGGTTTTATTTTTATGGGGATCCCACAGGCGGGTTTCCTGGACGATCTTGCCGCCGTCTAAAAGCACCTCTTTCTGGCGCTCGATCTCATACTGCAACGCTTTTTCGACATGCTTGAAGGAGTTGAGGTTTTTTATTTCCGTACGGGTACCAAAAGTTTCATCTCCCTGGGGTCGAATCGAAACGTTGGCATCACACCTGAAACTGCCTTCCTCCAGGTTGCCGTCGCAAATATCCAGATAGCGAACAAGGGCCCGCAATTGCCTCAGATAAGCTCCGGCTGCTTGCGGTGTGCGGATGTCCGGTTCACTGACGATTTCGATCAAGGGCACCCCGGTGCGATTAAAGTCCACCCGGCTGACCGGCCGCTGCGGATCATGGCCCAGTTTGCCGGCATCTTCTTCCATGTGGATGCGGGTGATGCCGATGCGGTGGGTGCGGCCGTTTACCTCAACCTCGACATAACCGCGCTGCGCTATCGGGAGCTCATATTGAGAGATCTGATAGCCTTTGGGCAGATCCGGATAAAAATAGTTTTTGCGCGCAAAGCGGCTTTCGGACTCAAGCTTGCAGTGGGTGGCCAGCGCCATTCGCATGCTATATTCGACCACTTTTTTATTCAAAACAGGCAGCACACCGGGCATTCCCAGGCATACCGGGCACGTATGCGTATTGGGCGGCGCCCCGAAAGCGGTTGAACAGGCGCAGAAAATTTTCGTTTTTGTTTTTAGCTGGGCATGCACCTCCAGCCCGATGACCGGTTCAAATTCCATTAGTAGGCCTTAGTTAAGAATAAACTCGATATCATAAAGCTTATAAAGCTGTAATATTAGATTCTAATAGTCAAGCGTTTTCCGCCGCAGCAAGCCGTGTGATTTCTTCGACCGAATAAATTGTGACAAGTTGTCCTTATTCGTAATCGTCCTCGTCGTCGTCCTCGTACTCGGCATTATATCGAACAACATCTTCACGTACCTCTGTTGCAGGTGCAATCTGTAATTTTTCAATTTACTCCATCCTTTTAAATTTTCGAGAACGAGGACGAGAACGAGGACGAGTAGGATTTTTAATCTCATCTTTAGGGCGACACATTACCTGACGTAGCCTTTGACCTAAATCAGCTTTTTGCGCTGGATTCCCGAGAAGCGTAATACTTAAAAAAATGTCGCATGATAAACTTTACGGTGGGCTTGTTGACGTGAAAATTCTCTCTGCCCTCTGAAAAATAGGTCAGGCCGCTGAGGGGCTGGTAAATGGTTGCCATTTCAAAGGCCGGGAAATAATAGACATTTTCATGTCGCACCGTAAATTCGTCGGCAACGGCCCGCAGGGTGGCTTTGGAATTGCAGCTGGCGCTGATCACATCGATGTCCCGGCGGAAGGTGGCCCAGAGATTTACCGGTGAGACGGTTATCAAAATCTTACAATCCGGGTTATAGGCGGCCATGATTTCGTAAATTTGTTCCAGATTTTTAAGGTTTTCCTCGTAACGGCTGACCCGGAAGCGATAACGGCTCATATCCCCGCCCTCGTTGACATACGGCCCGGCCGGCAAACATATCACGGAACCGTCGCTGGTGTCCTGCCAGATTTCGGTCAGGCCCAGCGTTAAAATTAATACCGCGGCCTTTTGGAGTGCCTTGCGGGAATGGTCGCGATGCTGCGCAAAGTCTGTTTCGGCTTCCTTTAAATTGTCGTACAGGATGACTCTGCGATAGGGGTCCTGGACTTTTTTTGATCGGGGTGCTGTCCACCATCGCAGATCCGGCTGCCAGTCTTCAAAGGTGTACTCAAAAATCTGACGCAGGCAGTGGGTGCTGTAAACCCGCTCCCAGGCAGCGCTGGCATGCAGGGATGCGGGGTGATAGGTTTCTTCGGTTATGTAATTGTAATCGCGCTGAATGAGCCGCCGTTTTATTTCACGGGCAAAACAGGATCCCATCGAGGCAATCGGCGTTGTTTGTGAAATGCGAAACCGGCCTTCTGCGGGGGCCGGAAAGTTGCCGTCCACCGGTGGGTTTTCAAAAGAGCCCGGCCAGACCTGCCATTTCTGGAACGGATGTTTGGGGTTGGCATTTGAATGTGCCATGGTATGTTCCTTTATAACGATTGAATGTTGAATATTTAATGTTGACAGACTCGTAAAAAGTCAGAAAAGCAGCCTTTTTACGAGTGTGTTTTGTATTTGGTGTTTAGTATCCTAACATGCCGATATAGCATCATATATTTCATACCAAACACGAAACACAAAACACCAAACACTCGATGAATTCGACTTTTTACGAATTCATCAATGTTAGATAATGAAAAATCCGGCTTAATTAAATATAATTCTATTTTGGGCCGAAATCCATTTTTTCCTTATACCAAATTGATGCGCTGAATGAAAGTCCGGCCTTAAAGTAGGTCAATTTACCCGGATGTCATCATTTTAAATTAATCTCGGAGTGTTCAATTTCAAGCCATTTCTTGACAAAAACAGCCCGGATCTTTTATATTATCCTATCTGCTTATCTGGAAAGTCCAGGTTGCCATTAGATAAACCTTCTGTGGGAGCGGCTGCCAGTCGCGAAATCAACTGTCGCGGCTGGAAGCCGCTCCCACATTCGATACCGCTTGTTCTTTCTGGATAACCGGATTAACTTATTTTATAAACGAGCTTCTAAAGCACAAAATGGGCCAGGAGGCTGGAAAGCAATATTAGCTCACAGCTGATAGCTCATGGCTCATAGTAAAAGCTAACAGCTATGAGCTCTTGATTGCCTCCAAGCATTCCAGCTTTCGTGATGAATATTTTTTTTAGTTCTAGCTTGTTCGGATTAGGAGCTTAAACTAAATTATTGGATGGGATAGTGAATGGCACGCAATTCGACATATAATATTTTAATGTATTCGCATGACACCTATGGTCTCGGGCACATACGCAGAACCATGGCGATCGCGTCTCATTTGCTGGTGCCCCGCATCAATATTCTTATTCTAACCGGCTCTCCCATTGCCGGTCGCTTTTCGTTTCCCGAGCAGATCGATTTTGTGCGTATCCCGGGCATGATTAAAAAAACCAACGAAGAATACCTTCCGCTATCCATTAAAATTAATGCCCGACACGCACTGGACATTCGTAAAAGCATTATCACCGCCACCGCTAAAGCCTTTCAACCCCAGCTTTTCATCGTGGACAAAGAACCGCTCGGGCTGCGCAAGGAGGTGCTGCCGACCCTGAAGTGGCTGCAGCGCTGCCGTCCCGATACCCGCGCTATCCTCGGGCTGAGGGATATCATGGATGATGCAGTTACGGTAAAGAAAAATTGGAACGAAAAAGGCGTCTATCAGGTTTTGGAAAGCCTTTATGCTGAAATATGGGTTTACGGTAATCAGGAATTTTATAACCCCATTGTCGAATATGATATTGGGGAATCTATCAGCCGCAAGATTTACTTTACGGGATATATTCCACGCAAAATTCCCGGCAAAGAAGCCGTTCGCAATCTGCGCAAAGAGCTCGGTGTCCAACCGCAAGAAAAACTGGTTGTGGTGACAACCGGTGGCGGCGGTGATGGGTATATGGTTATGCAGAACTATGTCAGCATGCTTGAATCAGTCCCTGAAGGTCTGCCGTTTAAGAGCGTGCTGATTACCGGGCCATTTATGCCGAAGAACAAACGCCGCAAGATATTTAAACGCGCCCGAAAGCTGGGCGTGCGCACCTACCACTTCTACCGCCAGATGGAAAAATTGTTTGGGGCCGCCGATCTGGTGGTGAGTATGGGCGGATACAACACCCTTTGTGAAATTCTCAGTCAGGGGACACCCAGCCTAGTCATTCCGCGGGAGGCACCCCGCAAGGAGCAGAAAATCCGGGCCCAAGCCTTTAAGCGCCAGAATCTGGTCGATTATATCCCCTGGGGAGAATTCACACCGCAGATTTTGCAGACAAAAATCATAAGTCTTTTGGAAACCCCCGGGCCTTACCTGGAGGCGATTTCGCAATTTCGATTTACCGGCATCGAGACCATGCAGCAGCGCCTTCGCGACTTCAGGCCTCCAAAAACATGAGCTTACCTGTCAAGCCATTTTTAGGAATGATCCTGAAGGGTTACCCACGAATTTCCGAGACATTCATCTCCAATGAAATCCTTTTGCTCGAGAAATTGGGTTTCCCCATCCATCTTTTCTCAATGCGCCGGCCCCGCGAAAATTTCACTCATAAAAGCGTTACCCAAATTCAAGCAAACGTCGATTATCTGCCCGAGACCCTTTTAAGACCGCTGCCGCGCTTAATATATCATAATTTTTTGCTGGCCTTGCAAAAACCGAGGATCTACACTAGGGCCTTAAAAATCGCATTGCAACGATTTTTAAGGACCCGGAAATCGGCCACTATAAAACATTTATTCCAGGCGGGCTATCTGGTCCATCATTTGCTTCCGCGCCGAAAGATAATGCATTTGCATGCTCACTTTGCCCATTCGCCGACATCGGTGGCCATGTTTACCAGCATCTTAAGCGGTTTGCCGTTCAGTTTCACGGCGCACGCCAAAGATATTTATACCTCAGACCCCAGGCAGTTGAGGGAAAAATTAGGGCTGGCACGATTTGTCATCACGTGCACGGCTTATAACCGCCGTCATTTAGAGAAACTTTATGATGGAAAGTCAGATTCGGTTTTTCGCGTCTACCACGGTATTGATACCGGGCTGTTCGCATTAAAGCAAAAGACCGATGCGGTGCCCGTAAAGCCCTATCAAATTCTTACCGTCGCGCGCCTTATCGCCAAAAAAGGCCTGCCTACCGTTTACCGGGCGCTGAAGGTACTTTATGAAAGCGGAATTCCCTTTGAGCATATCCTCATCGGTGATGGAGAAGATCGTAAAAAAATTATAGCTCTTATCAAAAAACTGGGCCTTAACGCTCAAACCCGCTGGCTGGGTACTCAACCCCATGAAGTGGTGTTGAAGCATTACCAACAGGCGCATCTGTTTGTGCTGGGCTGCGAGGTGGCTGCCAACGGCGATCGGGATGGCATTCCCAATGTTTTGCTGGAAAGCATGGCCATGGGCGTGCCGGTGGTGGCAACCGATATTTCCGCTATCCCCGAGCTTGTCGAAACCGAAAAAACAGGAATTCTGGTGCAACCCGGCCAGCCCGGACAGCTGGCGGAAGCCATGCTAAGAATGCTGACCGATACCGAGCTTAGATCCCGTGTGATACCGGCGGCCCGACAGCGGGTGTTGCAGGAGTTTGATAACAAGATCCTCATAAAACAGCTTGCCGATATTTATAAAAGTGAAATCAGTGAGTTAAAGGAAATTTGAATATTCACAATTCATTTTTAATTTCGAAATCCGAAGCTCGAAATCCGAAACAAATTCAAATACCAAATGACAAAAATTTAAAACTTACCCAGTAAAGGCTGCCGAAATTTAATTCTGAGATATAAAATGAAGTGCAGTTTTAAGATTTTGAAAATTCGAATTTTGGATTTGTTTCGAATTTCGAATTTCGATATTCGGATTTAAGAATGCCTTAGCAGGATAAAAATTTCAAGAATTACAAATTATTACCAAAGGCTAAATTTCAAAATGCGTATTCTCTTCTACGCCCCCTTCAAACCGCTGGGCCATGACCACCCCTCCGGCGATCTGGTGACCGCAACCGGAATCGTTGACTATCTGATAAGAAAGGGCCATCAGGTCACTGCGGCCAGTTCGCTGCGTTGCCGCTGGATCTACTGGAAACCCTGGCGTTGGCCCCAATTAATTGTTGAAAAAAGAAGAGTCGTCCGCAGGTTTCTGAAGCAGGATTATGATCTCTGGTTTACCTATCACACCTATTACAAAGCACCGGATTTGCTGGGGCCCTATGCTTCGCACAGGCTTAAAATACCCTATGTTATATTTCAAGGCATTTATTCAACCAAACGCAGGCGCAAACTGAAAACCTTGCCCGGCTTTTATTTAAATAAAAACGTGCTCTGTAACTCTGAGCATGTCTTTACCAATAAGAAAGTCGATTGGATCAATCTCAAACGGCTTCTTTCCGATGAACGTATCAGCTATTTAGCGCCCGGAATCGATCCCGATCAATTTTATTTTGACGCCAATGCGCGACAAGAGCTGCGCACACGCTGGAACATCGGCGATGGGCCTGTCATTTTTTCAGCCGCCATGTTTCGACCGGATGTAAAAACCGAAGGGTTGACCTGGGTGATTCGGGCCTGTGGTGAATTGCGGCGCCGCGGGAATAACTTTCATCTGGTTATTGCCGGCGATGGTAAGGAAAAGGACCAGCTGCAAAGATTGGCCAGGGAGCAATTGCAAGATCGATTTCATTTTGCAGGGGAAATTCCTCGCAAAGAGATGTACCGCTATTACAGCGCGTGTGACCTGTTTGTATTTCCCGGCATTCGGGAATCACTGGGCATGGTTTTTCTCGAAGCCCAGTCATGTGGGCTGCCGGTGGTCGCTTTCGATAATGCCGGTGTTCCGGAAGCCGTTCGGGATGGAAAGACCGGATTTTTGGTGCCCCTGTATGCGGTCAGGCCTTTTGCGGATGCCATCGAACGACTGCTGAAAAATAAAGATCTGCGTCGACAAATGGGCCGAACGGCTCAATCCCACATCCGCCGGAACCACGACCTGAATCAAAACTTTCAAAAAATGGAAGATGTCCTTCAATCAATCATTCAAACACCTGATGATAGAGATTGAAATTGGGCGCCTATTTATCTCAATACTCCATTACTCCAATACTCCAGCACTCCAATGTTCGAATGATGGCGCTTTATTCGATTTGAATTTTAAGGTCTGAAAAGAATGATCTCTTATGAATAAAAATAAAATTACCCGCTTTGGCCTTGTGCGTCATGCCGAGACGTTTTGGAATCGTGAACGCAGAATTCAAGGGCATAGCGACTCTGCGCTTACGGCCAAAGGAAAAAAGGATGCCGATAATTGGGGGCGGCAATTAAGCCGATTCGCGTGGGATTGTATTCTTATGAGTGATGCCGGCCGCGCGGTTGAAACGGCCACCCGAATTAATCATCATCTGCAGGCCCCGATGGATTCCGACGCGCGGCTCAGAGAACAGGATTGGGGCCAGTGGACAGGTCAAATAATTACCAAGATCGAAAGCGAGGCATCCGAACTATTGCAAAATGAGCACAAGACGGGGTGGCATTTTTGCCCTCCGGGCGGAGAGGATCGTCTGAGTGTGTGGCAAAGAAGCCACAGCGCACTGACTGAAGCGGCCGTTCGACGGCGCGGGGATACCATTATGATCGTGACCCACGAAGGCGTGCTCAAAAGCCTGATCTATCATCTGTGCGGCCACAATTTTTTACCGGGCCAGCTGGCTCTCATAAAACCCTACCACTTGCATTGGCTAATCTACAGTGACAATGCCCTCCAGATTGAAAAGATTAATGCTTTAGAGTTGATATAAAATTGCAGCAGTGAAATAGGCGAGTTTTGAGTTCCAGGATAATTATTTCCCATCCATTAGAGATAAGTTCAAAGCCGGTTCAAGTAAATGCGGTGTCACCGTCACAATAATCAAATGCAATCTTGTCATTATTAACGGCCAGCGGGCTATGGCTGCTTGCAGGGTAAAACATAAACAGGTGGCTTTGTTTTTTTATGAGTTTTTTAAAGCCGGTCATCTGTTTGAAATAATTTTCTAAAGCAGCGGGAAAATCAATGCGGTCTGCCAGAAAAACTTTTGCATACCGCAGTGCCAGGCAAGCTGCGATTTTGCGATCTTCTGGATTATTGAAATAGAAGTCCAGAATTTTTATTCGCGTTTTCTTTTTCTTTTTTGAGACGGACAAAACTAAATAACCCTTCGGCCGCCTGCTATCTGCTGAACTTATTGCAATTGCAACATAGGTGAACATTTTACGGGTTACTGAAAAGTAAAAGTTGGCCACGTCTGTTTTCTGCTCGCTTTTGGGAACCAGCCAGGGATGTTTTAGCATCCAATTAACCACTTCAACCCCGCGTAAAAATGAAGGGCGCCTCGCCTGCCGATTCAAAGGAACCCCCATAGATTCATCAATTTGATCAACTACTTTCCACCGCCAGCTATGTTTTTGCTGCCGCTGGCTGCTGCGCCACGCTATCCGATATAAAATTCTTTTTGTGATGCTGTAAATCAGCCGATTCAAGCGCCTAAGGCCCGAGGGAATAACCTTCGGATAAGTGATCTTTTTACTCAAAAATGTGATGATCACATCGAAAAATCCAGCGGAAAAATTCAATCTGTCCACGCGCAACTGAAAATAGGTCAGACGTCCGAGGTCTTTATAGCCTGCCCGCCTGAAGACGCTTTCAGCACGTTTTGTCATTTGAGGTGTGATATAGTCGATTTTCGTACTTTTGATTTCTTCTAAAAGACGATTTCCAATTCCCCGTCTTCTGAATTCCGGGATGACATACCAGGCCATACCCCAGTAAACTCTGGAAGTTTGCACCTCTGTTTTTAAAAGACCGGGTAATAATCCCTGATAGCCCACACACTGATCCCCGCAATACGCGACCAGCAAAACGATATCATCCGGACGGCCGTAGGGATTTTTTGACTGGGACAAAGCGCGGATCGAAGGAATCGGAGCGGCCTTTTTAAATGTGGGGTTTCCAATGGTCCTACAGGCAAAATCATAAAGGTCAGCAAGCTTGATTTTCTCTATTCTAATGTTGCCATTGTTCAAGGTGGTGGCCTCCCGATGCACTTAATTTGATCTGTTTCTTTATAGCAAAGATTGTAACCGGAAGGAAGATGTAACAAACTGTTGACAATAATCGCACGTAATCTTAGTAAATTAGTTGTTATTTTTGTACATTTTGTGGCAAAAAAATTGTATTGGAATATTTTCACTGTCTTGTAATGATTGAATATTTTCGATTGAATATTGAATATTTAAGGTCCGCCTCCGGCGGATCCATTTTAAAAAGGGCGGAGCGAAGCGACATCCCCAAATATTCAATTTGCAATCTTCAATTTTAAATTCCCCGATAAATCGGGATTTCCGCTGCGCTGCGACCGGCTATAAGCTTGTCCGGGTTAGGATTTAAGGAACTAAAATCGGAATTCGATCACATATGAAAATTATTTTTTACTGTCAGCACGTACTGGGGATCGGGCATTTATTCAGGGCTCTTGAAATATGCAAGGCCCTGACCGGTCATGAAGTGATTCTGATCACCGGCGGGCCCCAGATCGACACAAAATTCCCCAAACATGTAACGGTGATAAATCTTCCCGGGTTGCGGATGGATTCCGAATTTAAAGGTCTTCTATGCGCGGATAAAAATTCATCACTGGATCAGATCAAAAAAGAGCGGCAAAAGAAATTGCTCGCCATTGTTGGAAAGGCAAGACCGGACATTTTTCTTCTCGAACTTTATCCATTCGGTCGCCAGGCGTTTCGGTTTGAACTTGACCCGACGCTTCAAGCCATTCGCAACCATCCACATTCGCGCTGCGGAGTGATCAGCAGTGTGCGGGATATCTTAGTTGAAAAGGAAAAACAAAAACATGAGCGGCGCGCGCTTGAAAGACTGAATAATTATTTCGATGCGGTGCTGGTACATTCTGATCCGAAATGGTTTACCCTTAAAGAAACGTTTTTGCGATTCGATGAAATTAAGATCCCAATCATTCATACGGGCTATATCGCCCCCAAACCCCTGGATAATGCCAGAAGCAGGATTCGCAAACAGCTGGGAATCGCAGAAGAAGATGTTATGATTGTTGTCAGTGCCGGCGGCGGTAGTGTGGGCAAACCGATTCTTGAATCCGCTATTCGCGCATTCCATCATTTAAATATTGAAGGCACGCCGTATCTCTTTGTTTACACGGGACCTTATATCGCTGAAAGTGAGTTTGCGGATTTAAAAGCAATGCAAAAAAGTCAGCGGATTCAAATCGCAAAATTTACGTCCGATTTTCTAGCCTGTCTGACCGCTGCGGATATATCGATTAGTATGGCCGGGTACAATACCACTATGAACATTTTATCAGCCGGCGTGCCCGCGTTGGTGTGGCCCTTTGCCGCGAATCGTGAACAACGGTTGCGTGCCGAACGGCTGGCTGATCGAGGCGCATTGAAACTCCTCAATGATCAGGACCTGAATCCCGAAGATCTTGCCAGGATAATGCGTGAGACGCTGGCCCGGGCAGAGCCAAGGAAGATCGATATTGATCTGAATGGAGCTGCCAATACGGTTGAATGGTTAGAAGGCTGGATAGGCAGGAACTTGAAAAAATCATGAAACCTTTTATTTCCCCGATATGGCGACAACCGCCATCAGATATCATCGCGCGAATTGAAGTCTGTATCAGAGATGCCCGGGCTCATTTTGAAAATACCGGACCGGGATACGTCTATTTTAGGGCTGATGATGTGGCGGTTCCCGGAAGGCAGTTTTACCGGATGATGGAATTATTTTCGAATTACCGGGTTCCATTATCCCTTGCGGTTGTGCCCGCCTGGTTGACATCTGAGCGCTGGGATTCAATACAAAAGACAGGTCTTCAGTTTTCATCGCTTTGGTGCTGGCACCAGCATGGGTGGCGTCATTTCAACCACGAGACAGAAGGCAGAAATCAAGAATTCGGTTCAGGTCGTCTCTTTTCCGAAATCAAAGACGATCTGTTGAAAGGCAGACAGCGTCTGGAGGATATTATGGGGGACCATTTTTACCCGGTATTCACGCCTCCCTGGAACCGCTGCAATATAGAAACCTTAGAGCTTCTCAAGGAATACAGCTATCTTGCGGTCTCCCGGAACTTTGGTGCTTTACCGCCACCTCCGCAGAAATTGCCCGATCTTTGCGTCGATGTTGACCTTCACACACGCAAAGACAAAGATCCGGTTTCAGGATGGGATCGTCTTTTTAAGGCCTTAAAAAAAGATATATCCTCAGGGCGATGCGGGGTCGTGTTGCATCACCAGAAGATGAATTCGGCGGCTTTTGATTTTCTTGATATTCTTTTGAAAACGTTAAAACAATCTAAAAACATTGAACTGGTTAATTTTAAGGATCTGGTCAAATTTGATGGACTTATTTATACCTGACCCGGATCCGCCGAAGGCGCAGAACAAATTGCCACAAAGGCACCAAGCCACAAAGTCCGCCTCAGGCGGATTAATATTCATCTTGGCGTCTTTGTGTCTTGGTGGCGTAAATGTTTTGCCACAAAATGTCATAGATCCGCCTCTGGAGGGCAAAAAAATAATTATTAAAAGACTCAATTGAGCATTTAGGATGAAAATACTTTTTTACTGCCAATACGTCTGGGGAATGGGGCATTTATTTCGCAGTATCGAAGTCGCGCGAGCCCTTTCGGATCATAAGGTGTTTCTGGTGGCCGGCGGCCGGGAAATTGACATA
>Ga0255055_10001139_pt1 | contig 20004 bp, 15 predicted proteins | sample JV7_2_27_MG_FD_188633 | JGI IMG/M metagenome (GOLD analysis project Ga0255055, IMG submission 188633) | Seawater microbial communities from Jervis Inlet, British Columbia, Canada - JV7_2_27 | ecosystem: Environmental > Aquatic > Marine > Inlet | place: Canada: British Columbia | collected...
TCACCATGACCAGTTCGGCGTCCGGCACGATCGCCATGTCGGCAAACAGGATTCCGTTGCCGCCGTTGTGGGTGATCACCTTGTGGCCGGCCATGTCCGTCACGACCCAGCCGTAGCCGTAGAAGGAGTCACCTCCACCCTCATCGAACTGAGGCGACCAGTACGTCTCCATCGACTTCTCGGAGAGCGGCCCGCCCTTAAGCAGCGCCTGTCCCCAACGCACCATGTCCCAGGCGTTCGAGTACACGCCGCCGTTGGCGCGCAGCACCCAGTAGGGACCGTCCTTGTCGAGAGGTCGCTCGAGTACGGTGCCCCAGCGCTCCCCGCCTCGATAACCCTGGGCCAGCTGGCCCTCGCCCCACTGCGGCAGAATGTAGCCGGTCTCGTACATCCCGGCGGGCAGGAATAGTCGATCGCGAACGTACTCCTCCCAGCTCTTCTGGGTCAGTTGCTCGATGATCGCGCCCAGCAGGCTGAAGCCCGCGTTCGAGTACTCGTAGGCCGAGCCCGGCTCGAAGGCGAGCTCCTGCTCCATCGCCCTGCGAACGAACTCCTCGCGATCGATGGGATCCCAGTCGTCCAGGCCCTCGAGATCGACGATGCCGGAGGAGTGGGTGAGAAGGTGGTAGAGGGTGATGTTCCGTTTGTCCTCGGGGACGGCAGGGAAGTACTTGGTAATCGGGTCTTCGACCGTCAGCGCTCCCGATTCCACCAATGCCAGAATGGCCGCGCCGGTGAACTGCTTGGTGATCGAGCCGACCGTCGAGACCGTCCCGGGGCCCCAGGGAATGCCGCGCTCACGATCCGCCAGGCCGTAGCCTGCGGCGAGAATCGGCCGGCCAGCCTTCGAGATCACCACCGAGCCGGCGAAGCCGAGCTTTTCGAGCCGGTCGAGGTAGGCGCTGACTTCCTTGGCGGCGACCTCATCCGGCTGCGCCTGCGTGGTGGAGGCCACGAGCGAAGCGACGGCGACGGCAGTGAGACACCAGGCGGTGCGTTTCATCGGACCCTTCCTCGTGCGAGGGCTTTTCCAGCATCCTGAAGAAAATCGGTCGTGCTCAGTGCGTGTGAAAGAGCCTCGGCGCCCCACCCGGCATCGGAGGACTACGGGCTAACAATCTAGGATTTCCCAACTTGCGCCCCGAGCTCGTCCCTCCCAAGGTGCACGTAACAGTAGAAAGCGAGCCGCTCCAGTCGCTCGCTTCCGAGGTTATAGAATGATCGGGGCCGTAAGAAGTCTCTCACCGCACCCTTCGGCTGACCGGAATCCGCGGTCAGCCTTCCAGACGGATCATCCCGGACCGACCCAACCCGACAGTTCGGTAGGAGGTTGTTCATGAAGAACGTGTGCGCCTTCGTGTCTGCCCTGTGTCTGTGTCTCGCGATCTCGGCGTGCGCCGAGGTTTCCGATTCGCCTTTAGCCCCGGACCATGCTGTGAAGGCGCCTTCGGCTCTGGGAGCCGCCGCCGCCGCGCGCGGCGGCGGACTCTGGCGGCTGAGTGGCGGCGGTCACATCCGTGAGGGAGCTTGGGACATCAGCTTCGGCGGGCAACTGACTGCCTTCCCCGGGGACCCTGATCTGCCGAAGGACGGAAAGCTGGTCGTTCAGTTTCACCGCGTCTCCGTCGACGCGGTCTCCGGCGGCACCTTCCGCGCGACCAGCATTGACGCGGTCAACTTCGTCTTGCCCGGTGATCCGACGCGTTGCGTTGCGGCGGCCTTCATCGGCTTGACCGGGACGTTCAACGGCGCGCCCGGCTGGACCCTGCTATTCCGCTCCAGCGACGGGGGCAACGGGAAGTCAGCGTGGGCACCTGACACGGCGCGCTTCTCGCTGAGCGATCCCTCCAGCGTGCTCGTATACGGCAGCGCGGCCGGCGAGCCCGGGGGAGATTATCCGCGCGAGAGCGACTGCGTTGGGTTGGGCCGGAAGAATCTGGACATCGGCAACCTGAGGATCACTCCTCCGGGCTGAGTTTCCGCGGGGCTCGGTTCCAGCGTGGGTGGAGCTGAGTTCCGACGTTCGGCGGCATCCGGACGCTCGCTGCCCCGGCAGCGAGCGCCGGGTTAGGCGGGGCTAGATCTCCTCGCCCCAGATCGCTCTGATCCTCTCTTCTCCGATCATCTGTGCCGGCGTGTAGCCACCCACGTCGTGCCGCGGCCCGGGATAGCCGGCCAGTTTCCATCCGACGTAATCCCGGTTGCCGCCGTACTTGGGATCGGCGAGAAAGCCGATGAGCGTGTGGCTTCGTACGATCTCGAAGAACTCCTCGGATGTGGCCGATGCAGCAATCCACCCGGAGACGTCGCCCGACTCGAGGGCAATCAGAACCTCGTCCTGCTCGTCCGGCTCGATCTTGGCGAACCTCGCGCCGAAACGCTCCACAGCCACCGTATCGACGCTCGGCAAGCCCTCCCTGTACGTCGGCAGCAGGTCGGCGTCTTCGTTGGCCAGCGCTTTGTCGATGAAGTTCACGCAGTTCGCCTCGATCGCTCCGGGGTCGCCATCCGTCGGAACGATCCGAGCCGTGATCGCCTCCACCGCGCGCCACTCGTCTTCCGAGAAGACCAGGGCCTCTGTCGAACCCGCGGCTGCTCGCAGGGTGTTGGGCCGCGGGACGTTCCACAGCAGCCAGAACGTCGTGCCAAGAACAGCGCTCTTGCCGACGAACTCGCGCCGATCCATCACAGCGCCCCCTTCCTGGCTTCCGTCACGAAGTAGTCCGCCACCCGGTACGCGTTGGCGAGGATCGTCAGCGTGGGGTTGTAGCCGCCCGAGGTCGGAAAGACACTCGCGTCGGCGATCCACAGGTTCGGGACGTCGTGGCTGCGGCACCATCGGTCGACGACGGAGCGTGCGGGGTCGTCGCCCATCCGGCAGGTCCCGTGGAGGTGGGAGCTCCCCTTCCTCGGCTCTTCATCGGTCACGCGCAGCACGATCCATCTTTCCGCCGCGCCGGCCGCGTCTCCAATCTCGAGCATCCGGTCCGCGTACCAACTACTCATCGCGACGTCGTTGGGGTGTTGGCGATGCGTCATGCGAGGCACCGGCAGGCCCCACTCGTCGGTCACATCGGGATCGGGATCGACCCGGTTCGCCTCCATCGGAAGGTCCTCACCCACGGATAGGACGCTGGAGGTCCTCGAGAACGTGCGAAGGTAGTCCTTGAAGCCGGCGCCCCAGGCCCGGTCGCTTCCCGGGTACGAGCTTCCGCGCCAGAGCGCGTGCAGAATCGGCTGCTTGACCACAAAGTTATCGCTTGCGACTACGCCGCCGCGGATGAAGCCCCGGCTCGGATCGCTCGCGTGCAGATCGTCGATCGCAGCGTGCGAGCCGAGGCCGGTGAAGGTGCGGCTCCCTTCGTCGAAGACGTAGCTCGCTGCGGTGAAGACGTGGAGCATCAGGTTGCGGCCCACGAGCCCGCTGGAGTTGGCGAGCCCGTCGGGGAAGGAGCCCGATTTCGACATCAGCAGCAGATGGGGAGTGCCGACCGCGTTCCCGCAGACGAAGACATGCCGAGCGTGGACCTCTTGTTCCTCTCTGGTGCTTTGATCGATGTAGCGGACGCTCCGGGCCCGGCCGTTCCTTCCGAGCGCGATCTCGAAGGCGAGGGAGTTAGGCCGCAGGTCGAGCAGCCCGGTGCGCTGAGCCTTCGGGAGCGACACGGCGAACGTCGTCCCCTTGGCGCCGATCGGGCAGCCGTAGCCGCCGCAGGTGCCGCCGTAGATGCACGCGGGCCGGCCTCCGTGGGGCTGCGAGTTCGCCGCTATCGGGGTGGCGAAGGGATGGTAGCCCAGCTTCCGGGCCCCCGTCCTGAACCGGAGGCTGGCGGTCCGGTCCGGGTGCGGAGGATTCGGGTAGCCCCGCTGCCTCGGCGCTCCCAACGGGTTGGCGTCAGCGTCGCCCGAGACGCCGAAATCCCACTCCGCGCGCTCGTAGTAGGGCTCCATCTCCTCGTAGTCGATCGGCCAATCCGCGAGGCTCGCCCCCTCTACGGGTCCCTCCTCCGAGAGGACCCGGAACTCGTCGGGACGGAAGCGCCACGACCAGGCGGACCAGTGGAGCATCGTGCCGCCGACACAGTGGGCGGTCATGTTGAACTGGCCCGTCTCGGTCGGACTGCTCTCGTCCGGGCGCCACGTCTCGAGCTGGTCCGGCGAGAAGAGCTCGTCGCGCCAGACGACCTTCAGCTCGTCGTCGTCGACGAAGTCCTTGGTGCGCAGGTGGGGTCCGCGTTGGAGCGCGACGACACGGAACCCGGCGGCCGTCAGCTGGTCGATCACCACGCCGCCACCGGCGCCCGTGCCGATCACGCACACGTCGTATTCCTCGCGCCTGGCCATCGGGTGGGCGTCTCCGCGTTACGGGAACGGTCAGAGCCATGCGGCTGTGTCGACCGCGGCCCAATATGGTCGGGGGCGTCCGACAGTGCCAACGACAGTGCGCGTTCACCGGCGCCGGTACACTCGTCGAGGCAGGGAATCGGCACGCGTTCCGGCGCCCACCAATGCTGGGCGCGTGTGCCCGGCGCAGCGTTTGCGGCCTCGCCACGGTTGACGGAACCGTTAGAGCTGACGGAACTTGGCTCGTGGGCATTCCAGGCTCAGTCGGTTCTCCCAGAGGCCATGCTCCCCACTTCAATGGAGGCTTGTGATGAAGAAGCAATTCCTTCTTGTCCTGTTCATCCTGGTGACCCCCGCGTTCGCGGCCGCCCAATCGGCCACCGTGCGGGAAGTAACCGAGACGATCATGGAGAACAATCAGTACCTGAACGAGAATATGACGGTCAATCCCGGCAGCTATTCAAGTGAAGGTGCCCTCGAATTCTGGTCGAGCGGCGGCCTGATGAACAAGGTGACCGACCGCGAAGCGACCGGCTTCGACATGGTCAACGTCGAGGCAAAGCACATCACGGTGCTCCCGATAGTCGAGGGACAGGTGGCGGTCGCCCACTACTACTCCGAGGGCGCGATGAAGCCCAAGGGATTAGCCGGCGTCTCGAACTACATGACGAGAGTGAGCCAGGTTTACGTCAAGGAAAACGGACGGTGGGTGATTCGTTCGTCCCATTGGTCTCCCGTCGCCGCCGGATCGGGCACGACTCAGACCGTTCAGTAGCACACGCTCTGAGAACGAAACGGATCATGCTGCTCCCGCTCGTCGCCCTCATGGCGCTCGCCTGCGGACCTGCCGAACAGCAGGACGTGTCTGCCAGAGAAGCTGCGGCCATGACGGAAGCCGATGTGGAGACACATGCCGAGACGCTGGAGCGTGCGGTGCTGCAGACACAAGCGGCTCGCGGGGGGTGTAGGGGCGGCCCGAAAGGACCGCCCCTTCCTCTAGATCGGATGGCGAAGTTGGCGTTTCAAGCCTCAGTCGTGGGGGCTGAGGACCTCGCCGCTGCAGGGGAAGATCTCCGATGTGGCAGTCGTTTCGACGCAAGTCGCGTGAATCTTCTGTTGCATCGGGCCGTGGAGGTTGACCTCGATAAAGCCCTGCGTTGCAATGAACTGCGCCGTATAATTTCCGCTCCACATCCCGTCGGCGGTCGTAATGTCAAGCGTTCCCCAGCTTGGTCCGTCCGACCCAGGCTGACCCAAGGGAATCGCGGCCAGGTTCCCGTTAATTAGAAACTCCACGGCCCCTTCTAGGTCGCCGGTAACTGGACCCGAGAACGGTACATTGCGAAAGTGAAACCTGCTGGTATTGCCGACGGGGAAGTTGATGACCCCACCTGCCTGCTGGACGAGTGGTCCCATCGTGAAGTTCACCGTGGTCTTCGTTGCAGCCTGGACAGCGCCCATCAATGGGGGCGCGTCCGCTTGCATCTGAGGTTCAGTGATGCTGTCGCCGCAAGCAACGACGCCAAGCAGGGCAGCAACTAGCGTTAGGCGAGTCTTCGGGTGAGGACACTTCATCGATACCTCCCGGTTATGGGTTGTGTGCTCGGCACTTCGCTGTTCACAGAGCTACGCGGAAAAAGACAGGCAAACGGCCGCTGCCGGCTGAGAAAAAGGCCGGGAGAGCGGTAACGCTTGTACCGAGGTTGACCGGTCGCTTTCTTTAGATCACCACCGGGCAAAGCGAGATGACGGACAAACGAGTCACTCGGCCCTGTCCCCCAGCCGGCGAGCTTGCGGTGGAATCAAAAGGCGATTCGACCGCCTCACTTCTCCTGCGAGAAGTAGGCGAAGGCAATCGCGAGGCGTTCGATGAGCTCGTACCGCTCGTCTACGAGCAACTCAAGCGGTTGGCCCACCAACGACTGGGCGCCGAGCGGTCAGACCACACGCTCAACACCACGGCGCTGGTCCACGAGGCCTATCTCGAGCTTGCGGACATCGACCAGGCTCGGTGGCAGGATCGGGCGCATTTCTTCGCGGCTGCCTCCAGAGTCATGCGCCACCTCTTGGTGGACTACGCGCGGGCCCGCAACGCCTACAAGCGTGGCGGTGACCGCGTCCGGGTGCCCCTCGATGAAGACGCTTTGCGGCTCTCCGAGGAGTACGCCGATGCGATCGAGGATCTCGACGATGCGCTCACGCGACTGGAGGCACTGAGTCCGCGCCAGAGCCGGCTTCTCGAACAGCGCTACTTCGGAGGGCTCACGCTCAAGGAGTGCGCGGAGGCACTGGGGGTCGGTCTCACCACGGTCAAGGAAGATCTGTACCTCGCCCGCGCCTGGCTGGCGCGTGAGTTGGCAGCCTAGCCCCGATGAGTCCTGAGCGCTGGGGCGAGATTCAAGCACTCTTCGCGGAGGTCCGGCATCTCACGCCGGAAGAGCGCACGGGTCGGCTCGCGGAGATCTCCGATACCGATCCCGAGCTCCACCGGGAACTGGAGTCCCTTCTCGCCGCGCACGACCAGGCCGATGAGCTGCTGGGCAGCTTCGAGAACCTGATCTCCGAGCCGAGTTTCGAGCCACCGGACGCTGCCGACGTGGAGGCGGCGGCTTCCGGCGTGCCCACGCCCGATCCGCACGGGCTGATCGGTCGCACCGTCTCCCACTACGAGGTGGTCGCCCTGCTGGGCGCCGGCGGCATGGGGATCCTCTACAAGGCCGTCGACACCCAGCTGGGCCGTTCCGTCGCCCTCAAGTTCCTCCCGCCCCAGTGGGGTTTGGACGCCAAGTTCAAAGAACGCTTCCAGCGGGAGGCCCGAGCGGTCGCCGCTCTGGACCACCCCAACGTCTGCACGATCCACGAGATCGGCGAGACCGAGGAAGGTTTGCTCTTCATCGCCATGGCCCACTACGAGGGCGAGACCGTCGGGGAGAAGATCGCCCGCGGCCCGCTGGAGGTGAAGGAGGCGGTGGAGCTGGCCGAGCAGGCGGCGAGCGGACTGGAGGCGGCTCACCGAGCCGGGCTCGTGCACCGGGACATCAAGCCGGCCAACCTGATGGTGACGGAACAGGGTGTCCTGAAGATCCTCGACTTCGGGTTGGCGAAGACGAGCGAGACAGCGCTCACGGCAACCGGCGTGCGGCTGGGCACGCCGTCCTATATGTCGCCGGAGCAGACGCGGGGCGAGGAGGTGGACCCGCGGTCGGACCTGTGGTCGCTCGGCGTGGTGATGTACGAGATGCTGACCGGCCAGCGCCCGTTCAGGGGCAGCCAGGACAGCGCGATTATCGATGCGATTCGGCGCGAAGATGCACAGCCTCCGAGCGAGCTCCGCGCGGGTCTGCCGAACGACGTGGAACAGCTCGTGTTAGGGCTGCTGAGCAAGGACCCGGAGGCGAGGTATTCGGGAGCGGAACGGCTGCTTGAGGAGCTGTCCGGGGCGTACCCTCGGAGGCCTATCGCCAAGGGTCGTCGCCATGTCATCTGGCAGGTTCTGGGTACCTATGTGGTCGGTTCGTGGATCGTCCTCCAGCTCGCCGAGACGCTCACCTCGCTTCTGGGCTTCCCGTCCTGGTTTGGCCCGGCGGTCATCGTTGTCCTGGCTCTGGGGCTTCCGGTGTTGTTGATCACAGCGTGGGTGCAATCCGCCCGCCGGGCGCGTGCGTCCGGGGCCGCGGGATCGGACGGTTTCGGCCGCCTGTTCACCTGGCGCAATGCGGCCCTGGGTGGTGCGATCATGGCGCTGGTGCTGATGGTCGGCGTGGCCGGGTACAGCGCCGTGCGTGCCCTGGGCATCGGACGTCCCCCCACACTAATCGAACAAGGAAGTCTCGGGCAGCGAACCGAGGTCGTCCTGGCCGAGTTCATGAACGAGACGCGCGATACCCTGCTGGGGCCGGCGCTCGCGCGGGCCCTCAGAATCGACCTGGGCCTATCACCGGTCGTTAGGGTGATGGATCCCGAAAGAGTCTCCGGCGTCCTCGAACGGATGGAGTTGGCGCCGGATACGAAACTGGACCTGGCGCTGGCGAGAGAGGTGGCTTTTCGAGACCGGATTGGCGCGGTGCTGGTCCCGGCGGTCGGCCGGGTAGGCGGTGGATACGTGCTGTCGGCCGAGCTCTTCGCGGCGGATGGCAACCTACTCTTATCGTTGCGGGAGACGGCGACCGACTCCACCGAGATTCTCGCAGGACTGGATCGGTTGTCGAAGGGCTTAAGGGAGAGGATCGGCGAGCCGCTCCGGTCGATCAGATCGAGTCAGTACGTCATACTCGGAACGACGGCGAATCTCGAGGCGTTGAAGAAGTTCGTAGCGGCGGGCAGGGTCTGGGCAACCCTGGACCCGGATTCCTTGAAGCTGCTCGAAGAGTCCCTCGCCTTGGATAGCACGTTCGCCCTGGCCTGGATGCTGTACGGCGGCACGCTTCTGAACATGGGCGAACCGGCCAGGGGGATGGACGCTGTCACACGAGCGTTCGAGCTCCGGGACCACGCGAACGAGCGCGAGCGGTATTTCATCATGGGGGGCTACTACCACTTCACGGGGGAAATAGAGAAATCGGCACAAGCTTACGAAAACCTACTGGCGCTGGATCCGGAAGACACCAGCATGTCCTCGATCGGCGCGCTGAACGTGCTGGGAATTCAGTATATGCAGGGGGGCCAGTTCGTTCGGGCCGAAGCGACGTTGCTCGAAGCGCTCAGGAAAGACTCGCTGAGAACGGGCGTGCCGATGGGATACGAGGTCAACCGAAGCAACTTGGCGAATGCGCAGGCAAACCTCGGCAAGTACGACGAGGCCCGGGCGACGCTGCTCGCTCCCGTGGCCAGGTTGGACTCGGAGGGAAAGGAGATGCCGATCCGCATCAACCTGGAGTTGGCGCAGGTGGCGAGCGCCGCCGGCGACTACGAAACGGCGCAGCAGCATCTCGTGGCGCTACGGGAGGGCGCGGCCGACGATCCGCGCCGGCGGGCTCTCGCCGATAACGGGCTCGCCGCCCTTGCGGCGCTACACGGACGGCTGGGCGACGCGCGGGAGCACACGCGCGAGGCTATGACAGCCATGGATGAACGCGGGCTCGGCGCCCGACACCTCAGCACCGCAATCAGAATCGCCAAGTGGCGCTCTCTCGTCCTGCGCGACACGGCCGGGGCATTGGCCGAAGTAGAGGCCGAGCTAGCACGATACCCGTTCGACGAGATGGCGGTTGAGGATAGACCTTACCACGACATGGTCTACTTCTTTGCGCAGACTGGCGAAACCGGCCGGGCTCGGACGCTCCTCGAGGAGCACGAGCGCGACGTGGAGTCAATACCGGATCCAGACCCGCATGCCGAGATGCGTGGAGAGATTGCCCTGGCCGAAGGGGATTACGAGGCCGCCTCTTCGCATTTCGAGCAGGATATCACCAACTCATGCTACATCTGTGCGCTAGAGGGCCTCGCGCGCGCCCATGATCGGGCCGGCACCGCGGATTCTGCGATCGCTGCCTACGAACGATACGTCACCACGCCGTTCAATAATCGCTTGTATCATGATGAGTACGTGCTCGCCCCCGCCCACGAGCGTCTCGGCCAGCTGTACGACGAGCGCGGCGATCAGGAGAATGCGCTCCGCAACTACGCCAGATTCGTAGAGCTTTGGAGAGAAGCGGACCCGGAGCTCCAGCCGCGGGTTCAGGCGGCTCAAGCAAGGCTCGAGGAGATCCTGGCAGAGAGGGGCTAAACCGACCGACTGTCCGCATGTCATCCAAATGGCCGGCGGAGGCCGTGGCAACCAGAGGGAGGAAGAATGCCCAACATCATGACAGTCGTGCCGGAGCAGGCCGGAGGGGTCCGGAAGCTGTTCTTCCAGTGGGTTCGTCGTCAGTACGGCGGCGTCGTGCCCGGCGTGTTTCAGGTTTTGGCGGTCGATCTGAAAGTTGCACGGCCGGCAGGGTCGTTATACCGCCACCTTCACCTGCGCCGGAGCTCGTCTCTCAGCCGCCTCCAGCGCGAGATGGTCGCGACGGTCGTCAATGGCAAAGTGGGCGGCGCTCCGTGACTGGGCCTCCACACGGCGGCAGTTCGCCGCCTTACCGGCGATGAGCATCTGAGCCACGAATTCGCGACGACGTGGCCCGAATACGAGATGGACTCCAAGACCCGTGCGCTGCTGGGCTACGCCAGCAAGCTCACGGAGACGCCGAGCTTCGTGGACGAGGACGACATCGGATCGCTGAGGAACGCCGGCTGGAACGAGCGTGCAATCTGGGAGATCACGGCTCTGATCTCCTTCTTCAACTTCAGCGGGCGACTGGAAGCAGCCTCGGGTTTGCCTCCAGACGAGATTCCAGACGGAGCCAGGTTCGCCGAGGCGGGAGACAGTTGAGAGCCGTGCCGCACGCGGCCGCAGCGGCGCTTCCTCGATTCGGACTCAAGTAGACGTATGCCATGAGGGTTATCGCGATCCTACCATAGCTTGCCCTACCGCAGTCCTTTGGTCCTTCAAGAGGCTTGCTCGCAGGGGGACGGCCCGGTGCCTACCTGCGGATCCTACAAGAAGGGAAGCTCGGTAGCGGAGGAATGGATCGCTCGCCACGCTGATGAGCAGGCCCGGCTCGCTCCCGACCACTTCCAAGCATGTTCCGCGCGGCGCACCTGCAATTCCGACAGTGCCGGCGACAGTGCTAGGGTCCCACGCGCGTCGACGCGGGAGGGGCTTTGCGTTATGTGGGATCTAGGCTCTGATTCGGGGCAGCGTTGAGAACAGCCAGCTTATGGCTGGCATGCTGGCGTCACTTTCAAAGCTCAGGGACCGCCAGCGCACGGCAGATCTTCCGGGCAAGCCGCTCAGGAATCTCCGTGTGACGAGGAACAGCTTCCACATGGCCAGTTCGAGGGTTGGTCCAAAGAGAGTGAGACCGGCCTTCGCGTTTCAGGTAACAGCCGTGGTGGCGCAGGTGTCGAAGTAGAGCACGGCGCTTCAATCGACCGTGACGATGTCGCGCTCGGCGTCGTCAGGTACGCCCCGGAGACCATCCTCGCGACGATCTTCGAGGATCAGGGAAATCGCCTCTGACAAGCTGGTGCGCGCCTCCTCCCGGGTCTTGCCCTGCCCGTTGGCCCCTGGGATTTCCGGACAGTAGGCGACGTACCAGTCACCGTCTCGCTCGATGATCGCCGTGAACTCGTGTTTCATAAGGCCTCCTCGATGCGGACCTGCCGCTGTGCAATATACGATAGCTTGACCTGCCGCAGTCGCTTTGTCGTTCAAGAGTGACCCGAAGCTAGGCTCAGCTGGCAACCAGGCTTTAACTTCGTACACCGCGGAGTCAAGTTGCGTGTCACTGTCCTAATTGGGCTTGGGAGCGTCCGAGCAATCCCGTAGGTTTGTGCCAGGACTGCTTCCAACCCCTCGACTCAGAAACAGATGGCACGACCCGGTTGCCGCCTTGTCCTGCCTGGGATCGGTGTGCTGCTCGTTGCGTCGGGCTTCCTGTCCCCGACGAAGCTGAACGCCCAGGAACCGCCACCTCCATCGCTGCGAGCCGGCTCGCTTGGCGAAGAAGACGACATCCGGCTCGACGGCGTCCTCGACGAGCCGGAATGGCTTACCGCCGATTCCATCCCGGACCTCGTCATGATCGACCCGACGGAGGGCGCATCTCCGACGGGTCGGACCGCCGTTCGGGTGCTGGCCACCTCCCGCTACCTCCTGTTGGGCGTCATCGCGTACGATCCGGATCCGGCCGGAATCGTCAGCTTCTCGAAGCAGCGGGACGCGGACATCTTCCTCGAGGACTACATCCTCATCGTGCTGGACACCTTCCGGGACGGGCGATCCGGTTACGTCTTCGGGGTCAATCCGAGCGGCGCCCGCTACGACGCCCTGATCATCGACCGGGGCGAGGGGCAGAGACCGACCTGGGACACCGTGTGGGAGGCGGCCACGGCGCGCGGCCCCTGGGGCTGGTCTCTCGAGATACGGATTCCGCTCTCCAGCATCGCGTTCGCGAAGCACCTGGATTCCTGGGGCCTCAACATCCAGCGGCGCATCCAGCGTCTGCAGGAGACCTCCCGGTGGTCGGGTACCCGGCGCGACTACGAGATCACCCAGACGAGCCGCGCCGGTCTGCTGACCGGTCTCCCGACGTTCGATCTCGGGCTCGGGCTGACCGTACGACCTGCCCTGGCAGGGGGGGGAGGCGTGCCGGAGCATGAGGCGGACGCCGAATACCGGCTCAAGCCCAGCCTCGACGTCGCTCAGCGTATCGGCCCCAACGTCGGCGCCTTCCTCACGGTGAACACCGATTTCGCCGAGACGGAGGTCGACGTGCGGCAGACGAACCTCACTCGCTTCCCCCTCTTCTTTCCCGAGAAGCGTGACTTCTTCCTGGCGGGCTCCGACATCTACGAGTTCGGAATCGATCGCGGCAAGGACGTACTCCCGTTCTTCAGCCGGAGGATCGGGCTGGTCGAGGCACAGGAGGTGCCGATCGACGTGGGCCTCAAGTCGAACGGCCGCGTCGGAAACACCAACTTCGGGGCGCTCGCCGTCAGGACGAGGGCCGTGGAGGATCTGGTCCCTGGCGCGTCGATGGGGGTGGTGCGGGTCCTGCAAAACGTCTTCGCAGAGAGCTCCGCCGGGGTGATCGCGACGTTCGGCGACCCGCTGGGCCGCAGCGGAAGCTGGCTCGCCGGGGCCGACTTCACCTACCAGACCTCGCGGCTGGCCGGCGACAAGAACTTCCTCGTGGGCGTTTGGGGACTGGTCACCGACCGCGAGGATCTGGAGGGAGACGGGGTGGCCGCCGGCATCAAGATCGACTATCCGAACGACCTATGGGACGTCGCGTTCATCTACAAGCGCATGGGCGAGGGGTTCGACCCCTCTCTCGGCTTCGTCCCCCGAAAGGACGTGCAGATCATCCAGCCGAGGGCCCAGTTCAGGCCGCGGCCGGGCTGGAAGCCGCTTCGCAAGATGAACTTCCAGCTCCTCGGCAGGTTGGTCCTGGACCTGGACGGAAGCTGGGAGAGCTACCGGGTCTTCACGGCGCCGTTCAACTGGGACTGGGAGACCGGCGACAAGACCGAGTTCAACCTCGTTCCCGAAGGCGAGCGACTCGAGGAGCCGTTCGAGATCGCCGAAGGGGTCGTGATTCCTCCGGGCTCGTACCAGTGGCTCCGTTACCGCGCCCTGGTGGAGCTCGCCTCCTGGCGGAAGGTGAGCGGCTCGATCGCCTGGTGGTTCGGGAGCTTCTACGATGGCAGCCTGAGCGAGATCAGGGCCGTGGTCGCCTGGAAGCCGTCCGCTACGGTGAACTTCGAGCTTTCGGGCGAGCACAACGTCGGCCGGCTGCCCGCGGGCGATTTTACCAAGGACCTCTTCGTCGGCCGTGTGGAGCTCCACTTCACGACCGATCTCAACGCCAGTCTTCTCGCGCAGTACGATAACGAGAGCCGCTCCGTCGGGTTCAACAACCGGATCCGCTGGACGTTCGATCCGTACGGGGATCTCTTCATGGTCTACAACCACAACATTCAGGACTTCGGCGACCGGTGGGACCTCGAGTCGAACGGCCTGACGATCAAGGTGCAGCGCGCTTTCCGCTTCTGATGCGAGGGTTCGTGTACGCGCAGCGGAGCAGGGGTCGTCCTTTGCCCCGCAAGGAGGGTCTGCGGCATATTCCCGCCCCTTGGTCGGGCATCGTTGGCTGGATTTGGACTCTAATAGAGGTGTGCCATGAGGATTCTCGCTGCCCTTTTTGGTGTGTCATGTCTGGTCGGCGCCGGCTTCGTCCAGCGGGAAGGCACGTAGAGGTGCTGCGGGAGCGAGGGCATGCTGGTACGTAGCTTCAGCCGACATATCCGCGAACACGACTGGCTCGCGGTCTTCGTCGAGGTGATTGTAGTCGCCGTCGGTCTCTTGATGGCCTTCCAGGTAGACCGCTGGTGGGAGGAGCGCGGCGAGCGCGAGCATGAGGCTGCCTACGTGCAGCGCCTGATCGATGACCTGGAAGAGGATATCGCGGGCATCGAACAAGGCATCGAGCTGGCGGAGGTGCGCCAGGAGTTCGCCGAGCTGCTGATGGACGTGTCCGCCGACCCGGCGTTGGCCGAAGAGCAACCCACGCGGTTCCTGGTCGGGGTCATGCAGGCGCCGTTCACCTACACGCCCAGCCTCAGCTCGCACACCTTCGAGGACCTGCGCTCCACCGGCAACCTCGCGCTTCTCCGCAGCAACGAGGTCAAGGACGCGCTGTACCGGTACTACGGCTTCGACGAGGGCCAGCGGCAGTTCATGCCGCTGAACTTCATGGTCGAGTTCCGGCATTTCTCATTGGCCGCCGAGGTGCTGACCCACGAGCAGTTCAGGTTCATCTGGGAGCACTGGTTCGTGGTCACCCGTGATGATCTCGATGCCGTGGATGCGGCCGAAACGGACACGGAAGAAGTGCGTGCCGCGGTGGAGCGGTTCCTTGCCAACGAGGAGCTTCAGGCCTGGCTCACCAAGGTCTGGGGCATGCAGAAAGAGCTGCAGCTGATCCACGGCAGGCGCCGGAGCCACGTAGAGGACGCCCTGGAGGCCTTGCGCGCCTACCAGGCCCGGTTGGGTCGCTGATGCACAGTAACTGGTGGTCGTACGTGCAGTACGATGAAGAGCGGGATCGGCCCGGCGTCGATCGTGCGCTTCTGCTCAAGGTCCTCGCCTATGCGAAGCCGTACCGGCTCCACCTCGTGCTCGTTCTGGTCACGATCTCGGTCATCTCCCTGGTCTCGCTCCTCCCGCCCCTCCTGATGCGAAGCCTCATCGACCAGGCGATCCCGAACGGAGATCTCCGCCTGGTGACGCTGCTCGGCATCGGCATGGTCGCGGTTCCGCTCGTCAACGGGGTGGTGGGCGTGGCGCAGCGCTGGGCTTCGGCCTCGATGGGCCAGGGCATCATCTACGACCTCCGTCGCCAGCTGTTCGAGCGCGTGCAGCGCATGTCGATCGGCTTCTTCACGAACACGAAGACTGGCGAGCTGATGTCCCGCCTGCAGAGCGACGTGGTGGGGGCTCAGCAGGCTGTCACCAGCTCCTTCGTGACGCTGACATCGAACGTGGTCTCGGTGGTCGCCACGCTGGCCATCATGTTGAGCCTGGAGTGGCGGCTGACGTTACTGTCCGTGTCGATCCTGCCGCTGTTCATCGTCGCGTCCCGCCAGGTGGGGAAGCGGCTGCGGGTCGTCCGGCGCCGCCAGATGGAGGAGCACGCCGACATGAGCAGCATCATGCAGGAGACGCTGAGCGTCTCGGGCGCGCTGCTCGTCAAGCTGTTCGGGCGCGCCCGGGATGAGGATGAGCGCTTCTCGGCTCAGGCGGCGAAGGTCCGCGATCTGGGCATCGTCCAGGCCACGATCGGACGTTGGTTCTTCATGTCTCTGGGCCTGGTCAGCGCGATCGGTACGGCGCTCGTGTTCTGGGTCGGCGCGGTCATGGTGATCAAGGGCACGCTCACGATCGGCACGATCGTGGCCCTCGCGGCCTATCTCCGCCGCCTGTACGGCCCGGCGGCGTCCCTGTCGAACGCCCGGGTCGAGTTCGCGACCTCTCTGGTGTCGTTCGAGCGGGTCTTCGAGGTGCTCGATCTGCCGACGGCGATCGAGGAGGCGCCCGACGCGGTCGTGCTGAAGGATGTGGAGGGTCGGATCGACTTCGACGACGTCTGGTTCTCATACGGCGCAGGGGACGCGGAAGGCCTCGAGTCCGTCCGGCGCTACAAGTGGTCGGGCCTGACGCGCGAGGATGAGGAGGTGGCCCGCGTCGCAGCGGACGGCTATACGCTTTCCGGGTTGACCTTCCGCATCGCACCCGGCGACACGGTCGCGCTCGTCGGACCGAGCGGTGCCGGAAAGACCACCCTCACGAACCTGGTTCCCCGGCTCTACGACGTCTCCCGAGGCAGCGTAAGGATCGACGGGCGAGACGTCCGGGAGCTGAGCCTCGACTCGATCGCCCGGACGGTCGGCGTGGTAACTCAGGACCCGTACCTGTTCCACGACTCGATCCTCGCGAACGTCCGCTACTCCCGGCCCGATGCGAGCCTCGAGGAAGTCCGCGCGGCCGCGGCGGTGGCGAACATCGACGACTTCATCGCCGGCCTGCCCAACGGGTACGACACGATCGCGGGTGAGCGCGGTTACCGCCTCTCGGGAGGTGAAAAGCAGCGGGTGGCGATCGCTCGCGTCATCCTCAAGGACCCCGCGATCCTCATCCTGGATGAAGCCACGTCCCATCTCGATGCACGCTCGGAAGCGCTGATCCAGGACGCTCTGGACCACATCATGGAGGACCGGACCTCGCTCGTGATCGCGCACCGGCTCTCCACGATCCTGAAGGCCGACCGCATTCTGGTGCTGGACGAGGGGGAGCTGGTCGAGGCCGGCTCGCACCCCGAGCTGCTCGAACGGGGCGGCCTTTACGCCCACCTCTTCCAAACGCAGTTCCGCCACGCGGACGATGCGCTCAGGCCGGCTGCCGCGGACCCGGCGTGATTCCGAGGTCCGAGTGCCGGCCATGGAACTAGTGCGGAACCCAGTGCCAGGTGCGAGCGCTATATTGGAGGATGGCCACGTTCAGTACCACGAGAGCGGATAAGCTCGCGGGCACGCTGCGGCTCATGCTGGGCGTGTTGTTCGTCATGACCGGCGTCATGAAGCTGGTCGTCCCGATGCTCGCGGACGCCTGGACTGGCCAGCTTCTCGCCTCGGGTCTTCCGTTCTTCACGCTGACCAGGTGGACGGTTCCGTTCGTCGAGATCGCCGTTGGAGTCGTGTTGTTGGCGGGCACGCATACTCGTTTCGCCGTTCTCGTGGTGATCGGGATCATGATCGTCGCGACGTATGTCCACGTGATCGTGGACGATCCGACCCTCTTCCCGCTTCAGCCCAGCGAGCCGATCATCCCGATTATCGTGATCGGCATGGCCTCCTACCTGCTCTGGAAGGGAGGTGGCTCCTGGAGCCGCGATCTCAGAGCTCGAGAAGCCGGTCGATGACTCGCTCAATGGCATCTCGGAGGTAGCGAGTGGTGAAAGCGCGGCTTCTTTCAGTGAATGTCGGACTGCGGCGACCGTTCGAGTACAAGAGCCGCCAGGCCGAGAGCGCCATCTGGAAGCGGCCCGTCGAGGGGCGCGTGCTCGCGCGGGGCGTCAATCTCGAGGGAGATGAGCAAGCCGACCGAAGCGTGCACGGCGGTCCCGACAAGGCCGTCTATGCGTACGCTCAAGAGGACTACGACTGGTGGGGAGGGGAGCTCGGCCGCGAGCTGGAGTGCGGCGAGTTCGGGGAGAACCTGACCACCGAGGGGCTCGATCTCACGAACGCCCTGGTCGGCGAGCGCTGGGAAGTGGGCAGCACGGTGCTCGAGGTGTCCGAGGCGCGGATGCCGTGCTGGAAGCTGGGGTTTCGCGTGAACGACAAGCACTTTCCGCGACGCTTCCTCGCAGGGGGACGGCCCGGCGCCTACCTGCGGATCCTGCAAGAAGGGGAGCTCGGTAGCGGAGACGAGATCCGGGTGGTGCATCGGCCGCAACACGACCTGACCATGGGCGACCTATCCAGGATCTACGCCGGCGATCGAGACGAAGTCGGACGGATGCTCGGCGTACCGCAGCTGTCGGCCTCATGGCGAGAGTGGGCCGAGGAATGGATCGCTCGTCACGCTGATGACCGGTAGACGTCTCCTGGGCGCTGGAAGAGCGCAGACATGCCGATAGGGGCAATCTTGCTCCACTCGTTCCTCCTCAACAGCTTTCCAAACGCACGGATTCCACGCCGACACCTCGCAAGAGTAGGCTAAATCGCCGATGCCCGACCCGCACGAGGCCCTCCACGAAGCGCTGAGCGACCGCTACGAGCTCGAAGACGTGCTCGGCGAGGGCGGCATGGGGACCGTGTATCTGGCGCGCGACCGGAAGCAAGACCGCCGGGTGGCCATCAAGACCATCCACCCTGGGCGGACGAACGCCGAGGTCCGCCAGCGGTTTCAGCGCGAGATCGGGATCACGGCGCAACTTCAACATCCCCACATTCTACCGGTGCTCGATTCGGGCGCGGCCGGTGAGACGCTGTACTACGTAATGCCCTACGTGGAAGGAGAATCGCTGCGGAGCCGGCTTGAGCGGGACGGGAGGCTCACGGTCGACGAGGCGCTGCCCATCGCTCGCGACGTGGCCGAAGCTCTTCAGCACGCGCACGAACACGATGTCGTTCACGGCGACATCAAGCCGTCCAACATCATGCTCACAGGCGGACATGCCGTGGTCACCGATTCCGGCATAGCGAAAGCGATGTTCGAGCCCAAGGACGGCCGGATGACTCAGACAGGCCTGGTGATCGGTTCACCCGCCTACATGAGTCCGGAGCAGGCGACAGGCGAGCGGCCGGTCGACGGCCGCAGCGACATCTATTCGCTGGGTTGCGTCCTCTACGAGATGCTCACGGGTGAGCCGCCCTTCGCGGCCTCCACGCCGCTAGAGCTGATTGCGCGCAGCGGGCGCGAGGAGGAGCCGTCGCTTCGCAGCCGGATCGAGGGTGTTTCGCCTGCCCTGGAAGAGGCGGTGCACCGTGCCATGGCGAAGGTGCCGGAGCAGAGGTTTCAGAGCGCCGAGGCTTTCGCGGAAGCCCTTTCCGGAGTGTCGATTCCGGTTGTCGAAGCGGATGCCGGTTCCCCAGGGACCTCAGCGACGCAACCCACGGGACCCCGTCTTCGGGACACACGCCTCCTCCAGGTCTCAATCGCCTATCTGAGTGCGTCCTTCATCATCCTGGAAGCGGCGGCTCTGTTCACCGATCAGCTCGGCCTGCCCGCCTGGGTCTTCCCGGGGGCCCTGGTGATCCTGGCGCTCGGGCTTCCCGTGCTCGTCGTGACGGCGCTCACGCAAAGCGTCGGAGTTCGGGGATTCCTCGTCCAGCGGTGGAGGCCTTGGATCACGTGGCGCCGGGCGATAGGAGGCGTCGTGATTGCCCTGGCCCTCTGGGGCCTCGTGGTGGCCGGGTACATGGCGATGCGCACGCTCGGCATCGGCCCTGCAGCTCCGTTGATAGCGCGAGGCCTGCTCGAGGAGCGCGAACGCGTCATCCTGGCCGACTTCGCCAACCATTCGCCGGACTCACTTCTCGGTGGGGCGGTCACGGAGGCGTTTCGGGTCGACTTGACGCAGTCGCCGGCAATCAGACTGCTCGCGCCGGGTCAGATGCGGGAGGCGATGGTCCGGATGCGGCGCGAGCCCGGCGGCGGGCTCGACCTGGAATTTGCCCGTGAGCTCGCTGTCCGCGAGGGTGTGAAAGCCGTGATCGGAGGCGAGATCAACACGCTCGGCTCCGCCTATGTGCTTTCGGTCAAGCTCTTCTCATCGGAGTCCGGCGCGGAGCTGGCTGCCTACCGCGAGACTGCAGAGGAGCGGACCGCGATCATTGGAGCCGTGGATCGCCTCTCGAAGCGGCTTCGGGCGAAGATAGGCGAATCCCTCGCGAGCGTGCGGCAGAGCCGGCCTCTCCCGAGCGTCACGACCGGGTCCCTCGAGGCTTTGGAGTTGTTTGCGAGCGCCATGGAGATGGGCCGCAGGGGTAATCGGGCGGCCGCGATCCCGGTGCTCGAGCGCGCCGTCTCGCTGGATACGACCTTCGCCGGAG